>Ga0116228_10007029_pt1 | contig 10071 bp, 6 predicted proteins | sample S1TSphfallax_2_FD_89694 | JGI IMG/M metagenome (GOLD analysis project Ga0116228, IMG submission 89694) | Host-associated microbial communities from peat moss isolated from Minnesota, USA - S1T2_Fc - Sphagnum fallax MG | ecosystem: Host-associated > Plants > Peat moss > Unclassified | place: USA...
CAGATTTGAGATGGCATCGCGAAGCGATACCATCTCAAATCATCCGGCTCTAGTGTGATTCAAGATTGCGGGGGCGGTTATGCTTGCGGTGCGGTTTCATGGGGTTGGGGATTTGAGAGTTGAGGAGGTGGCGGAGCCGGGGCGGGTGGCGGCCGGGATGGTGCGGCTGCGCGTGCGGGCCGCGGGGATTTGCGGGTCTGATTTGCATAATTTCAGGACCGGTCAGTGGGTTTCGAAAATGCCGGTGACGCCGGGGCATGAGTTGGCGGGCGAGGTTTTGGAGTTAGGCGAGGGCGTTACGGGGTTTGCCGCCGGGGATTTGGTGGTGGCGGAGTCTCGGGTGTTTTGTGGAAATTGCGGGGCGTGCCGGGCGGGGCGGTATAATTTATGCGAAACGCTCGGGTTTGTGGGCGAGGTTTGCGATGGCGGGTTTGCCGAGGCGGCTGTGCTGCCGGCTTCCGGCCTGGTGAAGGTGCCGAATGGGGTGCCGGATTTGGTGGCGGCGATGGCGGAACCATTGGCAGTCGCACTTCATGCGGTGCGGCGGCTGGACCCGGTGCAGGGCGAGCCGGTGCTGGTTGCCGGGGGCGGGCCGATTGGCGGGCTGGCGGCGCTGGTGCTGGCGCAGGCGGGATTCGGGCCGGTTGTGATGATTGAGCGCAACGAGCATCGGGCGGCGTTGCTGGCGGCGGTGGCGGGGGTGGTGCCGGTTGAGCTTTCGCATGACGCGATTTTGGCCGCGTGCGGCGGGGCGCCGCGGTTTTGTCTTGATGCGACCGGGTCCGGCGCCGTGGCGGCGATTTTACTGGAGAGCGTGGCGGCCGGTGGCAGGCTGGCGCTGGTGGGGATTTTTCATGACCGGCCGCCGTTGAACCTGAATTTGGTGGTAGAGCGCGAAATCGAGATTATGGGGTGCAGCGTGTTTCGGGATGAGTTGAGGGAGGCGGTGGCGATGTTGCCGGCGCTGGCTGAAAAACTGGGGCGGCTGGCCAGCGTGCCGATTGGGTTGGCGGATGTGCCGGCGGCTTATGCGGCTTTGATTGCCGGAACTACGCGGAGCATAAAAACGATTATTCGGCCTTAAAATTGGGAGTTCGCAGCGTGGGCGGAGCAAAAATATCGTTTCATGATTTGAGTGCGGGAGGGGATGTGCCGGCTGGATTGCTGGCCCGGGCGGCGGCGGAGCTGGGGCCGTTTTTGGAGCTGGTGCGGCCGATTGTGGCGGCGGTGCGGGTGGAGGGGGATGCGGCGCTACAAAGGTTTGCGCGGGAATTTGATAAGGTGGACGCGCCGAAAATGAGTTTGCGGGCGAGCGAGGAAGAGTTTGAGCGCGCCTGGAAGGGTTTTGACCCTGAAATGATGGAAACCCTGGAATTTGCGGCGCAAAATATTCGGCGTTTCCATGAGGCCCAAAAACCCGAAGAGATGTGGATGAAGGAAATGCGGCCGGGGGTTTGGGCCGGGGATAGGTGCGTGCCGATTGAGAGCGTGGCCTGTTATGTGCCGCGGGGCAAAGGGTGCTTTCCCAGTGTGGTGAATATGACGGCGATTCCGGCGGTGGTGGCGGGGGTGAAACGGCCGGTGATTGTGACTCCGCCGGGGCCGGATGGTTTGGTGGATGCGGGGACTTTGGTGGCGGCCAGGCTGGCGGGAATTAGCGAGGTTTATAAATGCGGGGGCGCGCAGGGTGTGGCGGCGGTGGCGTTTGGAACGGAGACGGTGCCGAAATGTTTGAAGATTGTCGGGCCGGGGAGTCCTTATGTGGGGGCGGCGAAAAAACTGCTGGCGGATGTGATCGATACGGGGGTGCCGGCGGGGCCGTCTGAGGCGATTATTCTGGCCGATGAGACGGCGGATGGGCGGCTGGCGGCGCTGGATTTGATTATCGAGTCCGAGCATGGGCCGGATTCGGCGGCATTTTTGGTGACGAATAGCCGCAACGTCGCGGCAGACGCGATGGCGGCGTTGCCGGGGTATTGGGCGGAAATGTCGGCGCAGCGTGCGAGGTTTTCCCGCGCGGTGTTGTGCGGGAAGCATGGCGGTGTGGTGTTGACGGAAGATTTTAACGCGGCGGTGCGGTTTACGAATGCGTTTGCGCCGGAGCATTTGGAAATTTTGGCGGCGGAGCCGATGGCCGTGCTGGGCCAGATTACCAATGCGGGCGAAATTTTGCTGGGGCGGTATACGCCGATTACGCTGGCGAATTATTTGATCGGGCCGAATGCGGTGTTGCCGACGAACCGGGCGGCACGGACCTGCTCGCCGCTTTCCGTGTTTGATTATATGAAGCGGATTTCAGTGGGGTTTGTGACGGGGCCGGCCTATGCGGGGCTCGCGGAACATGCGGAGCGGTTTGCGCGGTATGAGGGGTTTGATGGTCATGCGAGGGCGGTTTCGACCATTCGGGCGGGGTTGTTGTGAGGCTGTTTTCGCTGGCGGGGAAAACCGCACTTGTGACGGGCGGGACGAAGGGGATTGGCCTTGCAATCGGATTGGCGCTGGCTGAGGCGGGCGCAAAACTTGTGGTGAGCGGGCGGGGTGAGGCGGGGTTGGACGCCGCGGCGCAAAAATTCGCGGATGCCGGCTTCGCGTGTTCGACATTGAAATTGGATGTCACAAATGCGGATTCGATTGCCGCCGGGTTTGCGGCGGTGGGGCGCCTGGATGTGCTGGTGAATAATGCGGGGGTTGAGGAGGCTTGCGCTTCGGCTGATGTGGATGAGGCGCTTTGGAGCCGGATTCTTGGGACGAATTTGAAGGGGGCGTTTTTTTGCGCGCAGGCGGCGGCAAGGCTGATGCCGGCGGGCGGGGCGATTCTAAATATCTGCTCCTTGGCGTCCGAAGTTGGGATTCCTCGTGCGGCGCCTTATGGGGCTTCGAAGAGCGGGCTGGTTGGGATGACGCGGGCGCTGGCGGCGGAATGGGCGGGGCGAGGGATAAGGGTGAATGGGATCGGGCCGGGATATTTTTATACCGATATGACAAAAATGTTTTATGCGGATGAGTCTTGGCGGGATATGATGCTGAAAAAAATTCCGATGGGGCGGTTTGGGGCGTTGGAGGACTTGGGGGGGACGGCGGTTTATTTGTGCTCGGCGGCGTCGAGCTATGTGACGGGCCAGGTGGTTTATGTGGATGGCGGCTACCTGGCTTCGATTTGATGGGCACGGCGGAAATTCGGGCGCTGGCTTTGGCGGGGCGCACGGGTGAGGCGCAAGCGGCGTTGACGGCGCTGTTAGCACGGTTGTTTGGGCTGCGGGTGGCGGGATTACGGATAAACTTTGATCAGTATAGTTTGAACTCTTTGAATGGGTTTTTTGAAACCGGCGGAGAAAAATACTTTTTCAAGTTTCATCAGGAGGAGGGGGAGGAAAAAATGTCCGGCGAGTATTATCGCGCGGATATTTTGGCGCGAGCGGGGTTGCCCGTGGATATGCCGGTTTTTTGTTCTGTGTTGCCCGGGGAGCAGGTGCTGGTTTATCGGCGGCGGGATGAGCCGCGGTTTGCGGATGTTTTGCGCAGTTTGGATGGCGGGGCGGATCGTGAATTGAGGGCGGCGGCGCTGGCGGCGGAGGCGGGGCTTTCGGATAAGATTTTTGCGGTTTATCGGCGCAGCCTGCATGCGATTACGGCGGCGGAGAGTGAGGCGGAGCCGATTCATCGGTTGTTTTATGAGCGGCTGGTTGATGGGGAGACGAAACGGTTTCCGGGTGGGCGGCTGGAGCGGTTTTATGTGGGCCAAAGTTTTGCATTCCCCGGGGTTTCGCTTGGGTGGGATGAGTTCCAGAAACTGAAGTTTGTTGTGAATGGGGTTGAATATTCCGATAGTGTTGGAGAGTTGTTCGAAGCGGCTTATGGGCGGCTGGCGCCTAGAATGATGGCGGGGGCGGGGGTGGTGGCGCATGGGGATGCGCATAATGCGAATGTCTGGTTTGAGGCGCGGGGGCGCAAAAATTCGCTGGCGTTTTTTGATCCGGCGTTTGCGGGGGAGAATGTGCCGGCGTTGTTGGCCGAGGAGAAGGCGACATTTCATAATGTATTTGCGCATCCGTACTGGTTGTATGATGCGGCGCTGGCAGCGGAGACATTTTCCGCTTCGGTTGTTGTGGCGCGGGATAGATTGTTGATTGAGACAGATTGGGAGCCCGGGGATTTGCGGCTGGCGCTGTTGGAGATAAAGGCGGCGCGGATTTGGCGGCCGTTGCTGAAATTGTTGCGGAGCGAAAATTTGTTGGCGGCCGATTGGCGAAGGGTTGTGAAGCTGGCGCTGTTTTTGTGCCCTACACTGGTGATGAATTTGCGGGCGGGGGCGGGGCTTCATAATGAGGTGTCATCGGCGATTGGGTTTGCGGTGGCGGTGATGGCGGGGAGCGAGCCGGTGGATGGGCGGGATTTTGTGAGTTCGTTTTTGGATGGGATTGATCCAGTTGGGTGAGGCGGTGGCGGATGGATGGCGGATGACGCTCTTTTCCGCTCTAAGCGGTACCGGGGTTTCATAGTGATGGATGCGCTGGTGGGCAATGGGGTGGCGTTGCTGCTGGCGGCGGTGGTGGTGGCTGTGGTGGCGCGGCGGTTGCGGCTGCCTTATACGGTGGGGCTGGTGGGGTTTGGGACGCTGCTGGCGCTGACGCGGATGGCGGGCGGGTTTCATCTGACGCATAATTTGATTTTTGATGTTTTGCTCCCGGCGCTTTTGTTTGAGGCGGCGATTACGATTGATTGGCGGGATTTGGCGCGCGATGCCGTGCCTGTGCTGGTACTGGCGGTGTTTGGGACCATAATTTCGGCTTTGGTGGTTGCGGCGGGGATGGTGTTTTTGCTGGGGTGGCCGGTGCGGCCGGCGGTGCTGTTCGGCGTACTGATTGCGGCAACCGACCCGGTGGCGGTGATTGCGATGTTCAAGGATAACGGGATTGGCGGGCGGTTAAGACTGCTGACCGAGAGTGAGAGCCTTTTTAATGACGGGGTGGCCGCGGTATTGTTTGCCGTTGCTTTGTCCTGGGCGGAAGGCGGGGGCGGGATTTCGAGCGGGTTTGTGGTCAGTACGCTGGCTGTGACCGTGGGCGGCGGCATTCTGGCGGGGTTGCTTTGCGCGGCCGCCGCATTGGCGGTGACGGGGCAGACGTCTGACCATCTGGTCGAAGGAACGCTGACGGCGGTGGCGGCGTATGGGTCGTTTTTGCTGGCGCAGCGTTTTGGCGGCTCGGGCGTGCTGGCGACGATCACCGCCGGGCTGGTGATCGGGAATTTTGGCATTTTGGCGAGCGACGATTTGAGCCGGATTTCGGCGCCGGGCCGGGAATTTGCGCTGGGGTTGTGGGAGTTTATCGCGTTTGTTGCGAATTCGGTGATTTTTCTGCTGATTGGGGTGGCGGTGGCGGGGATTCCGTTTGGGGCGCTGGGGTTGGGCGCTCTGGGCGTTTGTGTGGGCCTGGTGCTGGCCGCGCGGGCGGCGGCGGTTTATCCGCTTTGCTGGTGTTTGCGCGGCGCGGTTTCGTTGCAGGAACAAAATATTTTGTGGTGGGGCGGGCTGCGCGGGGCGCTGGGGCTGGCTCTGGCGTTGTCGCTGCCGGCGGAATTGCCGTTCCACGACGAAATTCTGGTGGCGACGTTTGGGGTGGTTTGTTTTTCGGTCGTGTTTCAGGGGCTGACGATGCCCGTACTTCTCCGGCGGTTGGGGTTCTTGGGTGGGGATGGGGCGGGGGCGTGAATGGTGGGTTACGCCGTGCCACGCTGCGCGCGGGTGGGCGCAACCCACCATACGGGTCTGGGGTTTTTGGGTGCGGCGGCTTGACGCGGCTGGTCGGTTGTTGGGTAGCGCAGCGTGGCGGCCAGGGTTAGGTGCAGTTTTCGGCCGGCCAGGAGGGGTGCGGGGATGATGGCGGCGCCGTTGGTCCAGCGGCCGTCTGGCTCGGGGGCGTGCCAGCCTTCGGTTAGCGCTGGATGGTCGAGCGGGATTTTTTTCCGGCCGGCGCTTAAACTTTTGATTTTGACGCCGAGGCGGCGGCGGTCGCGGGGGTCGGCGAAAATTTCGCCGGGGATGGCGGCGTGGCTGGTGATAATGGCGGCGCCGTTTTCGTAAATGATGCGCAAAGCGGGGTCGGCGGTGGTTTCGATGCCGGCGCGGTCCAGTATGGCCTGGCGGGCGGCTTCCACCGCCGGGCCGGATTCGGCGAAGGGCGCGCAGGCGTTGGAGTCTCGAAGGCGTTGGGCGAAATCCGGGTGCAGAGTGAGGGACGGGCCGGCGTTATCGAAAGCTGACCGGTTGCCGGTGTCCAGATAGGTTTCCACGGCGGCACCTTCGGCCAGAATGACCGCGTGCGCCGGCAATTCGACATGGTAGTAGGTCACGCGCGTGCGCTGCAGCTGGCGGATTGTGAAACCGTTGAGCAGGGCTTTGGCTGGGATGAGATGGCCTTGGAGGAAAAATGCGTGGTCGGGGGAGACGAGAAGGTTTTGCGCGGGCAGGCCATTTCCGAGGGCGCCGGCGGCGAAGCAAACGGGTTGCACGGTTTGCGGATGGGAATGGCGGCGCAGATCGAGGGCGCGGCGGCCGATCCATTTTACCGGTGCGGCGCCGCCGGAGGCAAGTTTCAGCTGGTCTCCGATGCGCAAAGTCTCCACGGCGACCAAGGCGCCAGTGGCGCTGACAATGCGGGTCCCGGCGGCGAAGCAGGCGGTTGGCGCCGCGCCGATGAGGATTCCGGCGGGGTTGACGTGGATGGGCTCGCCGGCGGTGTCGTAGATCGCCGCGCCTTCGCCGGGATAGGTGGTGCCGTCGTAATTGCTGCTGAGGCCCGAGGCGGGCGTGCCGGCCTGGGCGATGCGCTCGCCGCCCCAGGCGTAGAAGAGCAGGTCGCCCGCGGCTGCGGCTGGGACGGGCGCATCAAAACTGACCAGAAGTTGGGTGGGGCTGATGATGGTGGCGGCGGTGCCGGTGGCCACCAGCTGGGAATTGGCGCCGGTGGCGGCGGTCCGCAGGCTCCAGCCCACCCCGGCTTTTGCGTCGGTGCTGAGCGTGGTGTCAAAACCGATGGCGGAATCAAATTGTTGGACCGTCAGCAGCAGCTGGTCCGGGCTGCCAGTGACAGTGGCGGCGGCGGTGACCAGCGGGCCGGTATCATCGAGCAGCGCGCCGGCGGCCAATGCATTGGCAACCTCCGAGCCAGGCAGGGCGGAGGCTGAAAATTCGTCGGCGAGGGAGGCGGCGAGGCGCTGTTCCAGCGTGTCGTCGTCATAGGCCGCGCCGGTTTGCGGGTTGGTTTGCAGCGCAACGACCTGGCCGTTGCCGTTGATTGTGGAATTCGAGCTGAGGTGCCAGCCGCCATCGCCATCGGCCTCGAAATTCTGGTCGACGTCGCTGATCTGGGCGGCGACGATGGCGTTGAAGGCCGGGTTGCTGGCCAGGCTCGCCATGCCGATGCGGACGGCTTGTTCGTTTTCGTCGACCTGGGCCTGGGTGGCGGTGGAGATGGGCTCCTCGGGGAACGGAATGGCGTTGACGAAGGCGTAGGGCGCCTGCGCGGCGGTTTGGCCGAGGACGGCGCGGACGGCCGAAGCCTCGAACTGCACCGCACTCACCCAGATGGAGGTGTTGAGGTCCGGGTTTTCCACATCGGATTCGTTATGCAGATCCAGGATCACCGTTGGCTCGGTGCTCAAACCGGGGTCCGAGGCGGCGGTCTGGGCAAGATAGGTCAGCAGGGCGTTCATCTCGCTGTAGACGCCGTCCTCATTGGTGCCGGAGGTCCAGCCATCGGCTTCGTTGCCGTTGTTTGGCGTCAGCCAGTCGGTGGTGAGCGCGGTGCCGCCGAACTCGGTTGCCGGCCCGGAGGAAAAGTTGTTGCTGGCGGAATCGCCCGGGCCGGGCTGGACGATGAGATTGACGACCTGGCTTGTGCCGTTGAAGCCGAGATCCTGCTCAATATTTTGGGTGAGCCGCGTGAGATAGCCATTCCCGGAGAAAAGCGCCGCGTTGGATTGGCCGATCATGACGATGTTCAAAGTTTGTGAGGCCCCCACCGTGCCGGGGGCGGCGGCCAGCGTGAATTCCGCCGAAGGGCCGGCGATGCTGCCTAAGGCGCCGGGGCCGGTGACCGGGACGTTGAGGACCGGGGTGGTGGCGCTGTAGCCGGTGGGTGTGCCGAAATCGATTTCATAGGCATTGCCCGCGCCCAGACCGGCGAATGAATATTGGCCGTTGGCGTTGGTGTCCACCGTCTGCTCGACCACCGGCGTGCCATTGTTGTTTTCCAGCAGGCAGACCGTGGCGCCGGCAATGCCCTGGCCGCCGCCATACACGGTGCCGGTGATGGTGACACCGGTGCCGATCTGGAACAGCGCGATGGGTTGCACGGCAGTTGCCGGCTGTTCCGGCAAGCCGGCGGTTTCGAGCTCGGCGCCGATGGGGTAGACGCCTTGTTCGGACTGGTAGCCAGGTGCCGAGACTTCGACCGAATAATCGCCGGGGGCGAGATTGTTGAAGGTGACCGCGGGCGTTGTTACGGAATAGGGGCCGAATTGCTGCGTTTGTTCCTGCAGCACGCCGGAGGTGAGGGTTTGCACCTGCAGGTTGCCGGCGAGATCGGTCGCGATGGCGCCTTGCTGGTTGAGCAATGTCACCGTGACCGGCTCGGCCGAGGAGGCGGTGAAATTATCGATGGCGCCATCATCATTGCCGTCAAAATTCGTGTCGATGAAGATCGAGGGGACGGCGATGCTGTTCGGTTCGTAAATGCCGATATCCAGGGCTGAGAGCGTTTCACCCTCCGTCACCGTGACGATGTGCAATGACGGGCCGGATAATATGCCGGCGCTTGGGTTGGCGAGCGTGTAGGTTCCGGGGGCGAGCGGTGTGGAGGTGAACGGGCCGCCGAAACTGGATGTGGCCGAGCCGGCAATTTCGCCCTCGGCGTTGATGAAATCAACCGTGATGCCGCCGGTGCCGAGGTCGGGGTCGGTGCCCTGCGGGGTGACCTCGAACAGGCCGTCATCATTTTCGTCGAGAAAAATCAGGCCGGTGATGGTGGCGGGGGTGTAGGCGGCGAGGGTGACGTGGCTGACCGAGCCGGCGCCGAGGGCGACGGTTTGGCCGCCGCTATTGCTGAAGCTGTAGGTGCCGGGATTGAGGCCGCCGAAGCTGAAATCACCTTGGCCGTCAGTGGTGGTTGTGGCGATGACCGTGCCGGTTGTGTTCAGAAGCGAAATGGTCTGGCCGGCAAATGCGGTTTCACCACGATCCTGAATGCCGTCGCCATTCGCATCGTTGAAGGCGAAGCCGCTGATGGAATGCTGATAGACGCCGATGGTGGCGTTGGCGGCGGTTTCGCCGGATGTTAGCGCAATGATGCCGCCGGTGGGCTCCTGCGAGATGTTGATGCCGGCGGTGGACAATGTGTAGTTACCGGGCGTGAGGCCGGTGAAACCGAAAATGCCGGTGGCGGAGGCGGTGGTGACGTCCACCACCGTGCCGCCGGCATTGGCAAGTTCGATGAGCTGGCCGCCGGCAGCGGTCTCGCCATTATCCTGGGCGCCGTCCTGATTCGTGTCGATATAGACAAAACCCTCAATGGCGGATGAGACGTCCGTTGGCTGGGTGAATGCCGCATTGACGTCGACGGCGAGAAAATTTTGGTCCGATTCCGAATTGATTGAAACGAGATAGCGCCCGCCGGTGGATGACGCCAGGGTTGCATTGGGCGGCAACTCAAGCGCGTACTCGCCATCCGGAATGTTCGTGAACGCGAAGCGGCCCTGCAGATAGTTGCCGTATTGCGCTGTTAGCACGGGCGTGACCAGGGCGCCGCTGGCATCGGTGACGGGGTTGCCGTTCAGATTTGTGAGTGTCACCGCGATATCGTTGACGCCTTGCCCGCCGAGCACGATGACGCTGCTGTTGACGAGAACGAAACCGGTAATGCCACCTGCCGTTGATCCACTCATGCGTGTACTTCCGGGGAATTCATTTTGAGATTGTAATGTAAAGGATGGCAGGGCGCGCCGCGGCAAAATGACTCCGGGATGGCAACGTCATGGGATTCCGTATTCCATGCGGCGCTTATGACGACAATC
>Ga0116228_10007030_pt1 | contig 10071 bp, 6 predicted proteins | sample S1TSphfallax_2_FD_89694 | JGI IMG/M metagenome (GOLD analysis project Ga0116228, IMG submission 89694) | Host-associated microbial communities from peat moss isolated from Minnesota, USA - S1T2_Fc - Sphagnum fallax MG | ecosystem: Host-associated > Plants > Peat moss > Unclassified | place: USA...
GAGTCCTTAAAAATTTGTTTAAATGAATGAAAATTTAACATAAGATTCCAAGGCTTGGAATGTTTGAGTCTAGAAAATATATTTATCAGTTTTAAGTCATGACTAATGCATAGGAGGCAAGGTATTTAGTTTCGACTATGAACGTAATTTAACATCTAGAAATATACTTACATTTTATTTTTCCTTCACAAGTAGCATTTATGCTTTCAAACATAGTCACCTTGTAGAACCGAGGGTAAAGGGACAAAAAGTCGCCTCACAGACACACATCTAGTAAGAATTGGAATTTGGATTATGACAAGATCCCCATTCATTATGTTCCTTTCGCGCCAACCTTGTTCAATGGAGATGTAACATTTGAATTACCGCCTCTTTTAACAAACATTCATAATTCATCCTATATTCAAAGCATGGATAGGAAGTATGATGGCCATGTTTGGTGCAAGGTCATCACAACCAATATCAAGAATAGTTTTGGCTTGAACTTTAGGAAGGTGTGTTGTTTAGGTCACCTGTTATGCATGCAAGATGATTATGAAAACTTTGTGTGCTTGGGGTCTCTCAATGAGATCTTCTAATCCACTGAGCTAGTTCACATCAATGAAAGGGCATATGGCATTGGGTCTACCTTCTTCTTCGCTTGGATGCAAATTCTTCAATTTTCCACCCCTTTGTGTGGAGGATTACGATGGATGATTATATTATGTTGTACATAGGCTGCAATCCATTTCAAGAACCACCATTCACCTTGGTGATCACATCTACCGTATTGTAAATGGAAAGTGTAGAGAGTCCATTGAGGAGACAAAGCTTTTGATTGAGTAGGTAGTGATTCACACACTAGATGCAAAAATATCCACAATTTTTCTAAGTGTCAATAAGTCCTTTTTTGATAAACATTTGTTCAATGACAGTAATGATGGGACTATTGAACTTCTTCATAGAGGGGGACTAAAGCACGTTTAAAATAAATTCATTGAGTTGAGCTCTTCCAACATTCACAATCTTGTTACCTCTTTTAAACATCATCTCGAGGGTGGTTACATTGACCACATTTTTGAATTGAAGTCATGAAGTTGCTATGATTACATTTAGGAATGTTGTTTCTTAAGTCAAATTTTTGGCTAGAAGGTTTTCATTTTCACAATGTTGATACATGGGGTTGGTAGTGGAGCAAATTTGGTAACATGCATGTAGCCTAGAGGAGATTTTGGAAAATTCCTAAATTATGGTTGACCATGTGAAGTATGTTGTTAGGTGGACAACCATGGCTTGCCATGTATATGATCCTTCCTATTGCAAGGTCATGACAATTATAATTTGTGACATGAAGTTTGAGGAAACAAAAGGGCTACGAATCATATGGACAAAATTAAATGCAACAATGATGAAACATATATTTTAAAAACCAAACTTCAAAGGATTCATGGTAGATAATGCCCAAGTTAATTGGAATGTAATAAAAATGGTTTATGGATCTTGTGATGCAACTATCAGAATGGTGGATAAGGAACAAACATGCTTATTCCATTGGACTTAATCACTAGACAAGCACACCAAATAATTAATTAAACATGAATTGTAGAGTGGACACAAGGCCGTGTGTTTTGAATATAAGAATGCAACATCCTTAGAGGAAGCCAACACTTGTTATGTAGCAATTCATTACTAGTGGTTTTCATCCGACATTGCATCTAAAAGTGGAATTCATGAGTTTGAAAATTAGCTTGGCTTTTGGCATTTTCGTTTCAACACAGATAGTGGGGAGGTTTCATGGTGTATGTAAAAATACCTTGGGGATTAAAACAAGTGATAAATGTATCAATTATTTATATAAATTGCATAAACCAAACAATAAGTTAGTTAGTGCATAGTTGGAACATTTTTGGTGCACATATGAACCATGGGTAAACACAAACTCATAAGACTTACCATGGCTCAGACTTGGGGGAAGCCATTACCTTCCCCCATATAATATTCTTTGTGATTCACCACGAGGGCCACATCCAAATGGTGATTTTTTGTGATTCCCAAGTCAGAATTTCACAATTCTCGAATTGAGATTCCCACCACTCTAGATGCCCATAATTTTTTATAAGTGAAGACATTCGATTAAGGTGAGCTCTGAAGTAAAGTTGTAACTTTCATCAAGAGTTTTCCAGTGATATGTGGCACACCTTTTGCATGCACCTAATTTAGGGCAATTTTCAATTTTTAGTGGTCGGGAGTCAAATTGACATTTTGACACTTGCCCTTTCTTTCGACCATAACTTGTGTTGTAAATATTCAAATGGATGACTTTAACTTAGTTTAAACATCTAAGTTTTGAAAAAAATCCAAATGTACACAAACGTCTTTAATCCAAAGATTTTTGACCTTTCAAATTGCTCTTTAAAGATTCAAAAATCCATTGGGACTCTAACTCTCAAAGTGGGAATCCACTTGTGATGCACCCCCAAGCTCTTTGATGGACTCAACTGTGAATCCAAAGATGAAGGCAACGGAAGGAGAAGGAGTTGTGGCATGTTCCTTAGCTTACAACACTTCGAGGGTAGAGGGGCATGTTGGAGCTTCGAGATGGGGACTAGGATGAGTGACAAGTAAGCTAATTACTCACACAAACTTGCATAAACTAAACAAGTTGGTTAGTGCGTAATTGGAGCACTTTTGGTGCATGGGTGAGCCACAAGCAAACATGGATTCATAAGATTCATCACGACTTGGACTTGGAGGAAGCCACCACCTTCCCCTTTGTAGTTCTATGCTTCACCACAACGCCAGCACCCAAATGTCATTTTGTTTCAAGATTCCCAAGTTGGAGTTTCGAAATTCTTGAAATTGGGATTCCCGCAACTTTGGAGGCCCATAACTTTGTTTATAGATCTTGAATTAAAATGAGGTCTGAAGAAGAGTTGTAGGCCTTGTTGAGATTTTAGCAACGATATGTGGCATGTCACTTGCATGTAAGGGAATCAGAGCGATTCCCGACTTTTACCGGTCGGGAGTCAAATTACTAAATTGGCAGTTTGACTCTTAACCCTTCTTTTGGCCATAACTTATGTTTTAAATGGCCAAATGGGTCATGCAATCCCATTTTAGACATCTAAGTTTTAAGAAATTTTTCATGTTATAAGGAACTTTTTAATCCAACGAATTTGGCCCTTAAAATTTCCTTTTGAAGATTCGGGAGTCCATTTAAACTCTAATTTCCAAAGTGGGAGTTCACTTGGGAGTGTGAGGGTTCATTCCTTCACACTCTCTTACACTTTTAGGAGCATGAAATGCGACTCCTGGGCTTCTCTTTTAGCCCGTACCTTTGTAAGCCCTTACCTTGGTCGCGAGCCCAAAGCTAGGGTTGTAACAACTTAGAAATGTGTGGGCTCATTCCTTTACACTCTCTCGCATTCTTGGGAGTGTGAATGTGGTTTCCATCTTGCACCTATCCATGCCTTTGCTTTGGTCGTGAGCCCAAGGTTAGGGTCATGACAATATATTTTTGATTTCATTTTTAAAAATTTATTTTCTACCTAGTTTTGACTTCATTTTTAAGACATCAGTATTGTGGTGATTTTTATTTTGCTTGATTTTTTTTTCTTTCACATTTACAAAAGTTCAGTGACAACGAGTGGGTAGACATGCCTACCTATAATTTGGCAAAAATTGTGCACAACATTTGGTTGGAATAGTCGGGAAAACATGGCACTTGTTTGTTCATACCCACATTTGATGACTATTTACGGGCTTTTAAACAATCCACACTTTATAGACAATAATTGCAAGGTGGCCCATTTGGCCATGGTCTTAACAAAAATGAACTGTTATTAAGAAGGGCCCAAATGTCACATGAGTTTATTTGACTTGTAGCAACAATTGAAAACTATAGGGATGGATCATCATTCATGATTCATATTTCACACCTTGAGGGTGAAAAGGTTTTTGGTTTGGCCAAGCATTGCGCTAATTGTCCTCATGGGGCAAGTGGTGATTCCCATAGACCAAACAATGTGAATTTTTCTCATCCGTGAGTGGCTTGCCCTCGCTATTGGTTCCAATAATGTTCAAAATGTTCCCACCCACCCAACGCCTTTCGTTTTACATTATGTTTTTCCAATATTTTTTTGAAGTGGGTTGGAACTAAAGGAGATTATTTCTATCAATGGTTAATGGCACATTGAACAATGCGGGACCAATTCTTTTATCCAATGTTCAACATTTCAAAAAAACATATGGGTTTAATGCATAACAAAAATCAATGTATCTAAAACAACAAATGGAACTCTAGCTCCATGCTATTCAAGTTTCTAGGTTGCATTATGAAGTGGAACATTAGAACATCATAAGCATTGGTTTTTTGTTGACAACCTCAATCGTTGTGTGGGTGGGATAGTGTGAAAATGTGTTGTTGTGAAGCCTAAAGTTCCAAGTTTTTGGCCAATTCAAGAAGATACTAACTTGACCCAAAAGGAGGTTACATGTTTGGAAGAGGCAAGGTGTTTCTTTGACCACCAACGTAAGAACAATGCTTGTAGTTTGTTTGGAGGCAAACCTTATAGGGCAAGCAATTACCAAGTGCTCATTGTTTGTTGGCAAAACCTTGTCAAGTTAGTAGATGTGGCTTGTTGGCCCATGACTTGTGGTGGTAAGAAGGTGAGATGACCTTCCAAGCTTAATTTAACACAACAACACACCAACACACCAACAATTGGGAGGCTAAAAAATTGCTTTTCCCTTGTACCATGTTCCTTCCTATTGATGTCCTTCCACTAGGATATGGATGAATCTAAAATGTACTTTCCAATGAAAAACATTACCATGTGACTATGGGAAATTACTCTAGTTGTTCATGTTAAAATTTTGTCACAATGGTTGCACATTCTTTGGGTGGCCATGGGGCATGGGTGTAATGTAAGCACATTTATCATGTCCTATTGACCATCATGTATTGTGGGCTAACAAAAGATTTCATTTACTATTGCATGTGAAGTTGGGAGGAGGTTTTACATTTGTTGATGTGCACTAAGGGCTTTGACAACTAATCACATTTGTAGATTCATTTGTAGAGTTCACGGGAATAAGTGTGGAGAAGCACAAAAGACTACGTCATCATTAACATAGAAGTTCAAAAGAGTATGTAAAAAAATATGGATAACATGGCTATGTTGGCATCAATTTTAGTGATTTTTTCATTTGTAGGGTTTGAGGTTAGGTGTGCAATGTACAAAAGACTATGTCATCATTAGTAAAGAACTTCATGTAAAAAACTAGTTTTAAATACATAAGCAAGAGGTCTAATTATTGTATCATCATTTTAACAAGATGTGCATTGTTGATGTGAATGTATATTAGTTATAATTAACATGGATACACCACCTTAATGCTACAATTTTATTAGTAAAAAAACATGTTGAAAATGAAAAAACAATTATTGTTTCCATTAGATGTTGGGTCATGTGGACCAATATTCCATTCCATGTCAAGGGAATATTTTTCCATGTCACAAAAATTATCTACCTGGAAAATGATTTGTTCAAAATATTCTCTGATGTGGCACAAAAGATTTAAAAAATATTCCTTCCTATTCACATGAGCATGTTCACCTACTCATTGTTCACCTTCTACTGTTGTTCTGGTTGAATGTTCCCATTGATTCTAAACTTGTAATAGAAACTAGTAAGCATTAGTAGTTATACTAACCTAAACCATTGTATGGAGCTCATGAAGTCAATGGGGAAGTTAAAATCTAAGGTGGGAAAAAGATCTAGACAAAATGTGGAACCAACACCAGAAGATGAAGGAAGAAAAAAAATGATAAGAAGAAACAATGGAAAATTTGTACCACTAATTCTAGGAGTTTCATGGAGGTAAATACTTACAAATGTACATAGGGATGTACATTCTCCATTGCTTTAGGAAATGAAGGTGAAAGAATAATCATGAAAAAAAGGAGAATATTACTCCAAATTTGGAACAAGTACTAGAGGAACAATGACAAATATCAAGTTTATCTATTGGATTAGTGGTATGGATATTAAGCACAGATGGAAGTACATAAAATATTCCCTCTAGAACCAATAGAAGTAAATTTTTTTTAAAACACTTAAAAATAAACGTAATAACAACATCGATAACAATCAATAAGATAGAAGTAACATTTAGAGAATGTAATGAAACAAATGCAACATGTAGTGGTGGATACATTATAGATTCCAACACAATTTAAGCCATAAATAATACATGTATGGGATAATAGATTGGGATTTGCAAAAGGGTAATCTTTAGGTTAGATGTGTAAATGAAAAAACATGTAGTATCTTCAAGAGAAGGATTTAAGAAGCCAACACCACATGTTATGGCAGTAATTAATTACAAGATGGGCAATCTAGGATTACAAATTAGTACCTTAACAAATAGATTACTTAGTGCAAAGTAGGAGAACCAAGAATTACAAAAGTCAAGGAAGAAAGGTGTGAAAGCACAAGCAATTTTAAAGAATGTGGTTAGCACATGGAAAAAAAAATCTAAAGTTGAGGTGAAGATTAATGTTAATAACATATCATTATTGGGAAAAAACAAAAAATTGTAGGAGTTAGATCGATTGTAACTACTTTTTAAATGCAATTAATTTTTCAATAAATGTATGTAATTCTTTCAATTATAGGCACCTAACAAATTCAACTCTTCAAGGCTAGTCAATCTATCAATAGCTATAAGTAACTTTTTCAACTATGAACACCTTTACAAACTTGAATGTTTAGTAGCAATAATTTGTCAATAGAAGAAGGTAAATCTTTTAATTTTCAGCACCTTGACAAATCCAACCATTCAATTTGTTAACATATGTAAGTAATTCTTTCAATTTTGAACACATTGCTAAATCCAAATATTGAAGAGCACTCAATTTGTCAATAGATGCAACTAACTCTTTCAACTACAAGCACCTTAACAAGTTTAACTCTACAAGGGCAATCAATTTATCAATAGATGTAGGTAATTCCTTCAACTACGAGCACTTTGACAAATCCAACTTTTCAAGGGTAGTCAATTTGATCAACAAATGTAAATAATTCCTTCAACTATGAACACCCTAATAAACACAACCATTTAATGGCAATTAAATTTTTAATAGATGTAAGTAACTCCTTCAACTATGAGCACTTTAACAAATCCAACTTTTCAAGGGCAATCAATTTATCAATAAATGTAAGTAACTCCTTCAATTATGAGCACTTTAACAAATCCAACTTTTTAAGGGCAATCAATTTATCAATAGATGTAGGTAATTCTTTCACTTATGAACACCCCCACAAATTCAAATATTAAAAAGTATTTAATTTGTCAATATATGTGGGTAACTCCTTCCATTACGAGCAATTTGACAAATTCAACTTTACATGAGGGATTAATTTGTCAATACATGTAAGTAACTCGAATTAGGAGCAATATGACAAATGCAAATACTGAAGAGTAATTAATTTGTTAATATATGTACGTAACTTTTTCAATTTTGAGCATTTTGACCAATCTAACTTTTCAATGGTAGTCCGTTTATCAATAGAATGTAAGTTATTCCTTCAATTGCGAACACCTTAACAAATCCAATTTTTCAAGGCTAGTTAATATATCAATAGATGTACGTAACTCCTTCAACTACAAGCACCTTAACAAATCCAACTTTTGAAGGCCAGTCAATTTATTAATAGATGTAGGTAACTGCTTTAATTGCAAGCACCTTGAGAAATCCAACTATTGAAGGGAAGTAAATTTATCAATAGATGTAGGTAACTCTTTCAACTGCGAGTACCCTAACAAATTCAAGGATTAAAGGGCAGCTAATTTGTTAATAGATGTAGGTAACTCCATCAACTATGAACACCTTGACAAATTCAATGATCGAAAAGTAGTCAATTTATCAATAGATGTACATAACTCCTTCAATTGTGAACACCGTCACAAATCCAAATTTTGAAGGCCAATCAATTTGTCAATAGATGTAGGTAACTCCATCAACTTTGAGCCCCCTGACAAATTCAAGGATTGAAGGACAATCAATTTGTCAATAGATGTAGGTAACTCCTTCAATTGTGAGCACCTTGAGAAATCCAACTGTTGAAGGGAAGTAAATTTGTCTATAGATGTGGGTAACTCCTTCAATTGTGAACACCCTAACAAATCCAAAATTTCAAGGCCAATCAATTTGTCAATAGATGTAGGTAACTCCTTCAACTATGAGCACCCTAACAAATTCAAAGATTGAAGGGCATCCAATTTGTCAATAGATGTAGGTAATTCCTTCAATTGTGAGCACCCTAAAAAATCCAAATTTTGAAGGCTAATTAATTTGTCAATAAATGTAGGTAATTCCTTTAATTACGAGCACTTTGACAAATCCAAAATTTGAAGGCCAAATTAATTTGTTAATAGATGTAAGTAATTCCATCAACTGCGAACACCTTAACAAATTCAACGATTGAAAGGTAGTTAATTTGTCAATAGATGTAAGTAACTCCTCCAACTATAAGCACCGTCACAAATTCAATGATTGAAAGATAGCCAATTTGTCAATAGATGTAGGTAACTCCAACTGTGAGCACCTTAACAAATCCAAAATTTGAAGACCAATCAATTTGTCAATAGATGTAGGTAACTCCTTCAAATGCGAGCATTGTCACAAATTCAATGATAAAAAAACAATCAATTTGTCAATAGATGTAGGTAACTCCTTCAACTTCGAACACCTTAACAAGTCTAAAATTTGAAGACTAATCAATTTGTTAATAGATGTTGGTAATTCCTTCAATTGCGAGCACCATGCCAAATTCAATGATCGAAGGGTAGTCAATTTGTCAATAGATGTAGGTAACTCCTTCAACTGTGAGCACCCTAACAAGTCTAAAATTTGAAGATTAATCAATTTGTCAATAGATGTTGGTAATTCCTTCAACTACAAGCACCATGACAAATTCAATGATCGAAGGGTAGTCAATTTGTCAATAGATGTAGGTAATTCCTTCAATTGTGAGCACCCTGCCAAATTCAATGATTGAAAGGCAGTCAATTTGTCAATAGATGTAGGTAACTCCTTCAACTACGAGCACCCGAACAAATTCAACGATTGAAGGGTAATCAATTTGTCAATAGATGTTGGTAATTCCTTCAACTGTAAGCACCATGCCAAATTCAATGATCGAAGGGTAGTCAATTTGTCAATAGATGTAGGTAACTCCTTCAATTGTGAGCACCCTGCCAAATTCAATGATTGAAGGGCAATCAATTTGTCAATAGATGTAGGTAACTCCTTCAACTGCGAGCACCCGAACAAATTCAACGATTGAAGGGTAATCAATTTGTCAATAGATGTAGGTAACTCCATCAATTGTGAACACTTTACCAAATCCAACAATCGAAGGGCAGTCAATTTGTCACTAAATGTAGGTAACTCCTTCAAGTGCAAGCACCCTGACAAATCCAAATTTTGAAGACCAATCAATTTGTTAATAGATGTAGGTAACTCTTTCAACTGCAAGCATCCTGACAAATTCAACGATCGAAGGGTAGTCAATTTGTCAATATATGTAGGTAACTCCTTCAATTGCGAGCACCTTGAGAAATCCAACTGTCGAAGGGAAGTAAATTTGTCAATAGATGTAGGTAATTCCTTCAACTGCAAGCACCCTGACAAATCCAAAATTTCAAGGCCAATCAATTTGTCAATAGATGTAGGTAACTTCTTCAACTTCGAACACCATGACAAATTCAAGGATTGAAGGGCAGTCAATTTGTCAATGGATGTAGGTAATTCCTTCAACTGCAAGCACCCTGACAAATCCAAAATTTCAAGGTTAATCAATTTGTCAATAGATGTAGGTAACTCCATCAATTGCAAGCACCCTAACAAATTCAAGGATTGAAGGGCAGTCAATTTATCAATAGATGTAGGTAACTCCTCCAATTGTAAGCACCTTGAAAAATCCAATCATCGAAGGGAAGTAAATTTGTCAATAAATGTAGGTAACTCCTTCAACCGTGAGCACCCTGACAAATCCAAAATTTCAAGGCCAATCAATTTATCAA
>Ga0116228_10007031_pt1 | contig 10069 bp, 15 predicted proteins | sample S1TSphfallax_2_FD_89694 | JGI IMG/M metagenome (GOLD analysis project Ga0116228, IMG submission 89694) | Host-associated microbial communities from peat moss isolated from Minnesota, USA - S1T2_Fc - Sphagnum fallax MG | ecosystem: Host-associated > Plants > Peat moss > Unclassified | place...
GTTTGGTAATAGCGTAGGTCATGCTGCTGACGAGCCCAACGGTACAATTACAGCGGGCGGCGGCGGTAAAAGCCAGCTGGTTAGCGCATTCCTCGCCAAACACTTTGGCGGGAATTACACCGGACCCGGCGCGGATCTGGCTGAGCCAGCCCATACCGTGACGACGGTAGACCATCATGCGCTGGTGACGTCAAGCATGATAAAGCTGCGCGGCACCTGTAAAGACGGTCAGCCAGTGGACCAGCCAGCACCCACAATCACGGCTGGTGGCCTGCATATCGGCGAGGTACGCGCATTCCTGCTGAAGTATTACGGCAACGAGAAAGACGGGGTAGATTTGGCTAGCCCACTGCATACAGTTACTACAAATGATCGATTTGGACTGGTTACGGTGGAAGGCATCGATTATCAGATCGTGGATATTGGGATGCGCATGCTTCAACCACATGAGCTCTACGCGGCTCAAGGCTTTCCGAGCTGGTACATCATTGACCAAGACTATCGCGGCACGAAATATGCTAAGGATAAGCAAGTGGCCCGCTGCGGCAATGCTGTACCACCTCCATTCGCAGAGGCACTGGTCCGGGCAAACCTTCCTGAGATGTGTGGAGTAGGCAAAGAGGTAGCAGCATGATCCTTACTTTACCATTCCCACCAAGCGTAAACGGATACTGGAGGAGCCCCAATAAAGGGGCTTTAAAGGGCAGGACGTTAATCAGTGAAGCCGGTCGTAACTTCAGGGTTAATGCTTTGGCTTCAGTATTGGAACAGCTGCACCGAAAACCGAATGCCCTGACTGCGGACCTGGCTGTTTCCATCGTGCTTTACCCGCCGACTAATCACAAACGGGATCTGGATAATTATTTCAAGGCGCTACTGGATGCGTTAACTCATGCCGGAGTATGGAAAGACGATAGCCAAATTAAAGCGCTGGCGGCTCACTGGGGTCCGATCACTAAGAAAGGTAGGGCAGAGGTCACTATCAAGGAGATCGTTGCATGAAGCGTGCTTTGCTAACTCCATACGTTCAGAAGGATCTGGGCGTTGTGATATTCAAGCCAGGGAGTGAGCTGTTCCCGCTCTTCGGCCAGAAACGGTTATTGATTACAACAGTACCGGAGGAACTGAGCGAGTTGCCCTCAGGGGCAATTCCTTCGGTATCTCAAAAGCTGGTGGACGATAAGCGCCTGGCCGACTTTTTCAAAGATAGACGTGTGATTCTTGCCGCTGGTGGTGTTTCATCGTTAGAACGCTGGGTTGAGCGCTTGCCGGCCTGCCAGTGGGAGAAAACAGCAGACGGATATCATGATAAAAATCTGACCGTTCATCCTTTCGATAGAAGCTATGTGCGCCTGTGCTGGCATCATGAGCACAAATTCAGGGATATGGTGCTAGAGGAGTTTTTTCTCATTGCTGAACGTAATCGAGCGGCGTGGATATTGGATTCCATTCGCATTGAGCTTCAGATACCTGATGACCAGCACGTGAGTTTTCATGAATTGTGCTGGTGGGCCTGCTCAAAAGGGATAATCGACGCCCTTCCTAACAGTGCTGCACGCAAAGCGCTACGCTGGTCTGAACGACCTGAGATAAAGCCTGTAGGCCGAGAGGCAGATATCCAACCAGAGTTTTCGCCCTCAGAGATGCTCGAAGAGTATGTTGAACAGGTCAATAGGGTCATTGAGCTCAAAATCGATCCAGAGCCTCCCCAGTCATTCATGCTGAAACCAAAGCTTAAACCATGGCGAAACGAGAAGTATACCCGCTGGGTTAAGTCACAGCCTTGTGTCTGTTGTGGCATGCGGGCCGATGATCCCCACCACTTGATAGGGCATGGACTCGGTGGTACCGGCACCAAAACGCATGACCTTTTCACTATTCCGTTATGTCGAAAACATCATGATGAACTGCATCGTGACATAACAGCGTGGGAGCAAGATTATGGTAGTCAGATATGGTTACTTTTCGACTTTTTAAACCATTCTATTGGCGTCGGGGTTTTTGCATGAAAAAGTGAGAATGAAAAAGCAGGGAAACTGATTGAAAAAAAAGGAATCTCACTTTTTCGTTTAAAATGACAGCCAAAAAGTTGACACGAATGTCAAAAAAAAACTGGCAGTTTAATCTACCGTTGGTATGATTAAAAAACGCTAGCGTTAGAGACGCGCTAGCGTTTGGTTACTAGTTAAAAATATTATGCACGATTGATACAAGTGGGCTGTTTATCTCTACCAAAGGAGCGGCTACTCCTAAAGGTAAAGAAATAAGTAATTTTATTAACACTACCTTAACTACTGCCCACACATAAACTAAGCGACGAGATCTTTTCTTGTCGCTTTTTTTATGATTTACGTAAACTTCTGATATCACCTTCGGTTTTTTCATACACCCCTCCCAGGGCTGGTTTATCGACAACGAAATGTCGTCGGTATCTGGTAGTAATCATATTTTTACCTCCTATGAATCAGAGCACATGCTGATTAAATTATACTAAATGTAGTGAATTGAAGTATCAAGCGGTCAACATGTACGTATTCAACGTAAAATGAAGCAGAAACTGACGGGAGTGGCTGGGAAGCCGCATTTCTACTGGGATAATAGTTTGCTGACTGTTTAAAAGAATTTTTGTAAATCTAATTTGGATAGATATCAATCAAGCTGTTTCTCATTGAGAGCGCTACGCATTCATTATATGATTACAAAGTTATGTATGCACATACAGGTAATTGTGGAGGCGAAAGTTATGGAATTAAATGGTTTGCAGGCCGTTAACTCCGAACCTCAAAAACTCTTTGAGGTAAACATATGAGAGATATACAACAAGTTTTAGAAAGATGGGGCGCGTGGGCTTCCCTGAGTACTGATATCGGATGGTCGCCAATAGCCGCGGGATTTAAAGGAATTATTCCCCCTAGTAACAAGTCAAGGCTATCGTGTAGCGATAACGACGGCATTATTATTGATGCCGCTGTGGGTCGGCTTAAGGCTGTAAGGCAACCTGAGGAGTTGAATCTGATAATGCTGCATTATGTCTATGGCTTCTCTAAGAGAGAAATTGGAAGGAGGCTTAAACTTAACGAAGCTCGTATCAGACAGCAGATGCAGGTTGCAGAAGGCTTCATTGATGGATGCCTATCGATTGTCGATGTTGTGCTTGAAATGGACAGCTATACGCAGAAAATAAATGTTTGCGCTGCTGCGTAAAAAGTTCTAGTGCGCTACGCAAAAACTCTTGTAATCTGTTAAGAGTGGTTACGTAGTCACAAAGCTTAGACAATCTTAAAACCTCGCTTCGGCGGGGTTTTTTTGTGTTAAGAATCTGTAAGGATTTTTGCTTCACATTGGGCCTACTTCCCTCTAGGATTTGTTACAACAATTACTAATGGGGATAGGGATGTGAAAAGAGTAATAGTTGGTTTGGCACTTGTTGGAATGCTTTCGGGCTGTTCGATGGTAAATCAGGTCAGAGATCCTAGATTGAATTCTGTCCAAGGGGTTACTATTAAGAATAACGGTTCTTATGAAGTCCTGAAAAGCTATCAAAAGGTAATTGATGGAAATATCAACCCGAGCAAACTCAAAGTATGTATTGCCCGTTCAATATCTAATGATGATGTTCAACTGAGTGATTCATCCGAGAGCTTCTACGGTGCTTATAGTGGGAAGTATTATAACGTCGATAAATCCACCGTTTCACGTGGCGGGGACGTGGTCAGTTCCTCAGCCTCGACAGAAGCTGCCATAGTTGCTAACGGAACAACTTCATATTTCTATAATACTGGGCTTATGAATGTTGAACGTGTAGTAAGGTTTACCCTCGATATTATGCCAGTAAATTCAGGTCCGCAGTTTACGTTCAGTAACCTCAAACAGGCGCAAAAAAATACTGGGACTGTGGCTAACAATGGATTCAATCCTATTGGTTCATGGGAAGGTGCTGGTCCATATCAAACGCTGCAGGCTTTAGACAAAGTAGCGGCTGAAATTAGTGCTTGCGCGAAAGTCTAGGCAATAACGAAATTCAATAAAAACCTCGCTCTGGCGGGGTTTTTTTATACCAAAAGAAAGCCCCGGCTTAGCCAGGGCTTAATTGTTTGTGGAATGGGCGGTATACAAGATGCTGGTAACATCTTGCACACCATTCACCCGTTGGAAGGTCACGAGCGAACCGAGGCCCATTGCTGATGTGCACACAGCTAGTGGAGCCTATCAAAAATGGCGTCGTTGATCTATGAAAAACACTGTAAATTTAAACAGTATTAATATTATTTGTGCTGATTCTCTCAGCTACATCAAAACTTTACCAGATAGCTGTATAGACCTGATAGCCACTGACCCTCCTTATTTTCGTGTGAAGACATGCAAATGGGACAACCAGTGGCAGAACGAATCAGAGTATCTGTCATGGCTTAATGAGTGTTTCCGAGAGTTTTGGCGCGTACTCAAGCCCTCAGGATCTCTTTACGTTTTCTGTGGTTCAAGGCTTGCCGCTGATACAGAATTGCTTATGCGAGGGCATTTTAGCGTGCTGAACCACATTATCTGGGCTAAACCTTCTGGGCCTTGGAACCTGCAGCACAAGGAAAGTTTACGTGCATATTTCCCCGCGACTGAGCGAATACTTTTTGCAGAGCATTACCAAGGGCCATTAAGACCTAAATCCTCAAACTATGAAGAGTTGGCGAAGCAGCAAAGAAAAAATGTATTTCTGCCTTTGATTGATTATTTTCGTAACGCCAGAACCTCTTTAGGAGTGACATCGAAAGAAATCAATCTGGCAACCGGAAAGCAAATGGCTTCACATTGGTTTAGTGACAGTCAATGGCAATTACCTTCCGAAAAAGACTATTTAACATTGCAGAAACTGTTTGAAGGTATAGCCAGAGAAAAGAATAAAATATCTGGCCTAAATTCAACCCACGAGCACTTGCAGTCACAGTACCAACACTTATCGCGCCGTTATGACGATGTAATTGGCGAGTATAAAAAATTACGAAGGTCTTTTACTGTTACGTCCTCCGTTCCCTTTACCGATGTTTGGACTTATAAGTCAGTTCCTTTCTACCCTGGGAAGCACCCGTGCGAAAAACCGGCTGCAATGATGGAACATATTATTAATGCCAGTTCACGGCCGGGAGATGTTGTAGCGGATTTCTTCATGGGGTCTGGAGCGACCATAAAGGCAGCAAAGAAACTGGGGCGGTTCGCGCTTGGAGTTGAATTAGAGCAAGAGCGATACGAACAAACATTGAATGAAATATTAGGTTCCAAGTATCTTCATCCTGAATAATAAAATATACAAAAATGTATATTCTTAACTTGATGGAATATACAAAAATGTATATAATGATCTCAAGTTAAACAGACAGGAGGAGATGGTGAAGCAAAGTGAGTTTCGCAGATGGCTAGAAGCTCAGGGAGTAGAAATCAAGAATGGTACTAACCACTTGAAACTCTACTACCAAGGCAAACAGTCAGTGATGCCAAGACACCCCAGCAAAGAGTTAGGGGAATCGCTAAGAAAGGCGATACTAAAACAGTTAGGCATTCAATAATAAATCGGCCCTTCGGGGCCGGTTACTCGCGAGCTTCACCAGTAAAATTATGCGATATCCATGCGTAGTAGAGAAAGACGGCGACGGGTTCTTTGTTCGGTTCCCAGATATCCCAGAGGCATTAACTCAGGGCGATACCAGAGAAGAAGCGTTAAAGATGGCGCGAGACGCTCTGGTAACCGCGTTTGAGTTTTACTTTGAGGATAATCGCCAAGTACCAGCGCCGAGTGGTGAGGGTGTTGATTTTATCCTGGTACCGGCTAGTGTGGCGGCAAAAGTGATTTTGCTAAATACGATGCTGGATCAGGGGGTTTCAAACGCCGAACTTGCACGCCGAATGGGGGTAACTCCACCAGTGGCGCAAAGAGTTGTTACGCTCGGGCATACAACCAAAATCGACACTATCGAAGCGGCATTAAACGCGCTTGGTAAGCAGTTAGAGTTACAGGCAATCTAGCCAGCAGCTCTATTTCAAAGGGTCACTTCGGTGGCCCTTTTTTTGTGCCCAAATTTAGCGCCGAGTACTCAAACATCCTTGACCTAGTGTCGCCTCGTACTCCGGCGCTAACCCTTTCGACTACAGCACACAGCCAACAGCCAACAGCCAACAATCGTAGGAGGTGGAGACTATGAAAATGAACCAGCATGCTGACAACTTTTTTAATGGGGGCACTGTTCTGACTATGCTTTCTTCCATAGCTGGCTTCATAACTCTTGAGCGGGTCTATATGGCAACCGCTGTCATTGGTTTGATTATCACTCTTCTTGGTTACCTGGATAAACGGAGGGCGATACAAGAAGCGCGGAAAAATGATAATGAGAGGCTGAAGCTTGAAAGAGAGCTGAATCAGGCGACCATCGATTCCTTGAAATATCGGCAGGACACGCCAGCCGTTAAAAAATACCCAGAAGTGTCGGAAGGTATCAAAAACGTCCTTGAAGCTGCTAAGGACTGATTATGACAAATACCAAAACTAAACTCAGCGCTGTGATGCTAGGGCTTATAGCTGCTGGCGCATCAGCGCCGGTATTGATGGAGCAGCTTCAAGAAGAGAAAGAAGGTACAAGCCTAATCGCATATCGTGATCAGGGAGGCGTCTGGACTATCTGTGGTGGAGTGACGTATGTGGATAGCAAGCCAGTGTTCAAAGGTATGAAATTGACTCGCTTGCAATGCGATGTCATTGACCGAACCGAGCAGGCCAAAGCGTTGGCGTGGGTTGATAAAAATATTCACGTATCGCTTACACCGCCCCAGAAAGTTGGTATCGCCTCCTTTTGTCCGTGGAACATTGGCCCTGCAAAATGCCTACCCTCAACGTTCTATCGAAAGTTGAATGCTGGCGACCGGCTGGGTGCTTGCAACGAAATAAAGCGCTGGATATTCGATGGTGGTAAAGATTGCCGCATCCGCTCTAACAAGTGTTATGGACAGGTATTGCGCCGCGACCAGGAAAGCGAACTGACATGTTGGGGGTTAGATGGCAGATAAAATTTATCGGATAGCCACCCTGATGATGCTGGCTTGCATAGGGTTTCTGATGTGGATTGCTTTCCACTACTACGGCAAGTCCGTGGCACAAGCTGACTCACTGGCCACTGCTGTGGAGCAAAAGAACGAAGCCGAATTCATTACCAAATCACAGGCGTTGAGTGTCGGCATATTCAACCAAATTGCCGGAGCAACCCTCGATGTTCAAAAGGCTAACGTATCTGCCAGTCAGGACAGGCAGGTCATTATCAAAACTGTGCTCAAAGCTGACGCCTGCGCGGTACAGCCTGTTTCTGCTGCCGCTGCTGGTAGCTTGCTCGAGCACTACAACGCAATACGTCAAAGTACCGGCAACGCCGATACCGGCAAGTCTGTTGGTGCTGTGCGAGGCATCCCCGCCACCTGACAACCCGTTGAGCTATGGCGGTTCTGTGCTGTGGAATGAGTTGCTGCTGACCGACCTGCAAAACTGCAACAGCCAGATTGATGGTATCCGCAAAACTGAAGCTGAGAGGCGAAAATGATTGAACCGTTGCCAGCTCACATTGTTGAAAAGTCATTAACAGGAAGATTCAGGTTTCGTAGACAGCCGGTAACGGGTGTTGCGATTTTACAGGTCGAAATCAATCAAAAGCTTATCCGTAGAGCGTCAACTCATTTTCCTGCAATAGACAGAGATTCGAAATCGTGGAGGGATGCAAGCATGGAGGAGGCTTACTCAATCCAGATGAAAAGTAACCATGAATAAAGAGGCCAGACAGAAATGATTAAGCAATTCCTGGCATGGTTTAAAGCTATCTATTACACCCCTGTAACAACGACTGAAACCACAAAGGATATTCAAGTGAGTAAATTAGCTCTTGTATCAATCATCACCAGCCAGTTGGCCAATCTCCTGGCTGCAAATACCGTACAGATTACCGCCACTGATGACGCTGGTGTTGCGCTGGTTGGCGCAACCTTAACGCTCGCTACCGATAATGGTGCGAGCGTTACCCCTACAGCGACCACCGACGCAAACGGCCAGTTTACGGCCAGCATTATCAGCTCAACTGTTGGCGCTTCCACACTGACCGCTACTCTTGACGACGGTACGAACGGTAGCATTCAGGTTTACTTTGTCACTGTGCCTGCTGTTGTTGATCCGGCTTCTGAAGTTGTAGCGGCAGTAAGTACCGTATCTGCACTGGCCGAATTCAAAGCCAAAGCAGAAGCTGAGGTAGCAGCATTCGTTGCGTTCGTTGAGCATGGCATAGAAGTGCTTGGCGCTGATGCAGAAGCCGAGTTGGTAGCGCTGAAAGACAAGTACCTGTAAGCCATTACAGAGCCCTCTCGTTGAGTGGGCTCGATAATGGAAGCAGGCAAGCACGCGACAAAGTTAATATTAAATGATAGTCATTATCAATAATGGGTATTTCCAGTGTAATTGATAATCATTATCATTTTTGGTGGGTCCTCCCTGAGGGGGGCTCTGCCACGGGGCGGCGAACTCGCGGAAAACGGCTAGTTTTCGTTATCCAGGGTCATCATCATCATCCGCGCAGGTTATTGATTTTAAAATGGCCTGTTTTCGCAAGATGTCGAATTGTTTAAAAAGTGTTCACCATCATGGACCAAGAAATCGCGTCTCTCAAACTCAACATTAACCAGCTCGCCGGGATAACGGGCGTGCACAGGCAAACGGTCGCCGTGCGCCTTAAAAATGTTGAGCCAGCACCGGGCAGCAATGCAAAACTGAAGCTCTTTGCGGTGACAGATGTGTTGACCGAATTAATGATCCCCACAGTCTCGGGTGATGTGAACGAAATGACACCGTCCGATCGGCTTTCTCATTGGAAAGCTGAAAACGAGCGCATCGAATTTGAGAGGACTGTCGGGCAACTTATTCCAGCCGAAGACGTCGCTCGAGAATTTTCGATGATGGCAAAGGCCGTTGTTCAGGTACTCGAGACCTTGCCGGACATTCTGGAGCGCGATTGTGCGCTGGCGCCGGCGGCAGTCATGCGGGTGCAAAACATCATTGACGATCTGCGTGACCAAATCGCGCAAAAGGTCATTGACGCAGAACAGGAGGAGGAAACGACTGAGGAGGATTGATGGCAAAGCGGGCGACTGCCAGGGACATCCGAAAAGATGTGGCTGGTATACTCCGAGCACCGCGCCGCATGCAGGTTGCCGACGCGGTTAGTCAGTATATGCGTGTGCCGATGGGGGCGGGAAACTCGGTGCCCTGGGATCCCAATCTGGCCCCCTACGTTATTGAGCCAATGAACTGCCTGGCATCGCGAGAGTACGATGCTGTGGTTTTCATCGGACCGTCGCGAACCGGTAAAACTATCGGTCTCATTGATGGCTGGATTGTCTATAACGTGGTCTGCGACCCTTCAGATATGTTGCTTGTCCAGATGACCGAGGAAAAAGCGCGTGAGCACAGCAAGAAGCGTCTGGATCGCACATTCCGTAATAGCCCGGAAGTCGCCAAAAAGCTCAGCCCACGGCGCAATGACAACAACGTCTACGACCGAACCTTTCGCGCTGGCAACTATCTGAAAATCGGCTGGCCATCGATAAATATTATGTCCTCGTCTGACTATAAATGCGTAGCGCTAACTGACTATGACCGCTTCCCTGAAGATATCGACGGCGAAGGGGACGGGTTCACGCTGGGTTCGAAGCGTACCACGACGTTTATGTCCGCTGGCATGACGCTGGTGGAGACCTCACCTGGCCGAGATATCAAAAACACTAAATGGAAACGCAGTTCTCCCCATGAGGCTCCGCCGACTACCGGAGGGTTATCCTTATACAATCGAGGTGACCGTCGCCGCTGGTATTGGCCCTGTCCGCACTGCGGGGAACATTTCCAACCGAATAAGGACGTCGTTCAGGGATATCAGGGCATTAACGACCCCGTTATCGCCAGTGAGTCGGCCTACATTGAGTGCCCGCATTGTCAGGAAAAAATCATGCCCAGCGAAAAGCGCGCACTGAATATAAAGGGAGTCTGGCTGCGTGAAGGGGA
>Ga0116228_10007032_pt1 | contig 10069 bp, 9 predicted proteins | sample S1TSphfallax_2_FD_89694 | JGI IMG/M metagenome (GOLD analysis project Ga0116228, IMG submission 89694) | Host-associated microbial communities from peat moss isolated from Minnesota, USA - S1T2_Fc - Sphagnum fallax MG | ecosystem: Host-associated > Plants > Peat moss > Unclassified | place: USA...
TAACAATTTTCACAAAATGCGTTCTGTGCAGCAGAAGGTTTTATAATACTATAATGGTCTGCAGTGCTCAATATCATTATTTTTTGTGCTGTTCTAACAAAAATAAAGCAAACCCTTGGAGGGCAACTGGTCCTGAGCTGCCATAGATAAGAACATAGATCCAGTGAATATTTTCTCATGAGGTTAGTTTAAGTTATAGAAATAAGACTTGTCGACTGAGGAAGAACACCCACATCCTACTTACCTGACAACAGAAACTAAAGCATTAAACTGAAACACAGAAGGAAAGGGAAGGGCTGACATTATCAGATTTCAAATTTGATCAAGTCACCAAATACAAAAAGGAGGCTATCCACAGCAGCTTAAGAAGTGGCTACTACACGGCAAGCTTTCACCGACACACCAACCCAGTGAGTACAATCCTGATAAAATACAAGCCTTAAGACAGGAAACTGATTCAGCTTTTTACTGTGCTGAACTGGGTTGATAAACCAGATGCCTTCTGAATTGTAAACTTATGCAGCTTAGGCCAGAAACTGTATCAGGATGAGAGTCCAAGCAGGAAGGTCAGCTGCTGCAATCATATAGAGCCAAACCCCACCAAGAACAAAATGGTACCTTCGGTTTATGGACAAGGCAGTCATGCCAGCTCAGGCTAGCAACAATGTCTCCTTTTGTTTTGATTCAGGTGTTGAGATCAGGCATCAACAATGGTCAACCATCAGCTGGGCATAGCAAAGGTTTGGTCAAGTATCTCAGATTCAAATTGCTGGAGATACTTGGACAGGATTGGAGGTGGGGTGGGCAAAAGCGAGCTCAGACCAACTGCAGTGATGGAGGATGACGATGAGTACAAAACCCACCAGCCACCAAAAATCCCCACCATGGTTGCATTTTGGGTAATTGATGTAACTTGGGCAAGACAGAAGAACATGTAATCTCGCACCTCCACATGCATGACTGTGGCTTTTGCTTTGAGCTGTGAGAACCACAAAGATCTAAGAGTTAGCACAGAGGATACAAGATAACAAGACTCACTCTTTCGTTACATTATTCAGTCTTGATAATGATTTTAGCTTCCAGAGAATGGAGTAACACTTTCTCCCATGAAACCACACAGTCTTGAATGATCACACTAATCACTTTGGACCTCCCCTATGACATGCTGTCCCCCTCAAGAAAATTGTTATGTGACAGATGAATTGATGCATTGAAGAATTCAAACCATTCTGACCTTTGGAGCATTCAAGGGCTCATGGTCATTATGGTGTATTATGGTGTAGAGACAGAACAGACCATATCAACATATTGAAGAGCTCATAACCATAAAATGAAGGTAAAGCAATGCTTACCCTACTCTTCAGTCCATTTGCACCCCACTTCTCAAGAGTATCCTGCAATCTCCTCTTTAAATAGAACCAGACAAAGAAAAGGATCAAAATCAGAATCCATGCAAACTGCAATAAATAGCAGAGAAGTTTGCATGTACTACCAACTGTAACTGTTCTCCAACATCTTTAAGGTCCAAAACTTTAGTGACCATAAGATAAGGGCTGAATTGTCCAACCTTTTCCACCCAATTGTAAATGGAGGCAGGGTAGGGCTTGGTACTCCATAAGAGGAAACCAACAGCTACAACCACTGGAACAGGATACCGAGATCCCATAGACACTGAAAGCAACACCAACATAGGCACCCAGAGCCACTTTAACCACTTCAGCCTCTCAAAAAACCCAGCATTTTCCTTTTCATCTGTACTGATGACTGTCTCTTTGATGGAGAGGTCTGTAGTTTTTGGCTGCTGAACTGCAACATGGAACAGAAACTGCTTTAGCTAGCTGAAAGAGGCCCTTTAGCTACAAATTGGCATGCTCAGATGTATTGTTTTGAAACAGGAATTGCAAAACATGAGTGTTTATGTAGCTTTCATGATAATACCCATGTGATATCTTGAGACAAAAGAAAATTGCAGAAGCTCCAAAATTTGAGTCCCAACTCATATGTGATTGTCTCATTACTATGAGAATTTTAACCAAATCAGCCAGTAAAAGTTCAGAAGAGCAAGTAAGCACAATAGGGGATGCTGCAGAATCAAGTCCACAATCACATTTCAACAGAAGCTGTGTCTAAGTGTAGACAGTTCCATGGGAAAATGTGTGGCCAATTTGTTGGCAGAACAAACTCCAGATCTGTTAAAAAAGCACTGGAAAATAGGTAGTCAGTTGAGGCTTTGATTGATACAATTCCAAAGAGAATACTTACTCCCTTCGCAAATTAGGGTCTTTGGTGATCGTTGCCAACTTGATAGATAGATTGTGGTTGTGAGCCCCAAAATCTTCATTACGTGACATCTCCTACCTGTGCATAGGTCATGATGTTAATTTAAAAATCTTTGTAAGCTGTGACACAAGAACAAGGAGTCTTCCTTGCACTAGGGGTAGACAATTTTTCAGCCAACCTGCATTAAGAGTAGCCCCAGGCATGTTCATTGACTGTTGGGTGAAGTAACATCAGCTACTAAATAGTTGAAGTACACCAAAAATCCAACTTAGACTAGCAAAAAAACTGCCCTGTTTCCATGTACGTTGAGGAATCGGCCTGACCAAGCAAAAAAGTTTGAGACAATATGAACAACAGAAGAGCACAAATAAGATCACATCTAAAGTTTAAGAATTTTTGCAGCCTGTTAAGGACACAATTGCATAACATACACCTATTGATAGCTTGAGATCTTAGCCTCTGCAGGTAACTGGGATTCACAAGATTTCATGACATGCTATGGAGCCCCCAACCCTAGGGTATTCAATCTGTATTCAGCTGTATTCAATTTTCAAATGTTAACTTTGCAAAGATGACTCCTCAGCTCTCAACCAGATCTAAAAAAGAAAAGAACCAGGAAGAGGCAAAACCCTAACCCCCACAAGTTAATAATTACTCTCCTCCATGGGAAATATACAGATTGGATTGTGCAAAGATCAAATTCCCCATCTGGATTGGAGCACTCACCAACCCCTCCCACTGCTGATGGAAATTGCTTGAACGATCTCAAATGAGTATCTTGCCAAAGCCTTGTCACTGTGGAAAGTAGCCGTGTTGAACAAAGCTCTGGTCGCCCTGTCTTGGACAAATCAACCTGATTTCGTACAGCTGCAAGAGAGGTTCAGTCAGTTCAGGTACAAGCACCAAAATCCTGGGTGCAAAACCTTTCCAGAGGACTAACAGTTTACCTTCCAATTGGACTTATGTACCTTGCTTGATCGACTCTGCCATCAGAAAGCATAAAGAAGAGTCTACCACTTAAAACTGATCACAAATCTGCAATTAATCACAAGTTGCAAATACAGCAGAGTGAATGCCATATGGTAACCATGATAGTGGATCCAACCATAGTGGGTTAATCAGCAATGAGTTCTCAAAACTGTAGGAACCTTGGAGTTTCCAACTTCCAAGACCTCAGTGGGACACTTGGGCGAGTAGGCAGAAACCCTAAGTGGACTAAAGAGATCTCATGCTTGTTGGCAGAATCAATGTCACTGCTATCGAAAAAAAATGAAAAAATCTGGATGGAGATGGACTGAACAGAAGATGGAGAAAATGATCCCTGTAATTTGGTTTGCCGAAAATTGCAAGAAAGGCATGTATATGATCCTTCAACATTAACGTGAATATTGAATGACGAATTGGCAGGAAAAAAATTAAAAGTTCTCAGAGCATATAGAGTACCTGGAAATCGGAAGATTAGGGTTGGGACACGGGTTCCACAGCACGATGGTGAAAATGAGGAAGAGAGACGCCTGCTTATCACCCTTGCGATCTGCATTTCCACACGGAACTTTTTTCCGGAGGGAGATAATCATAGTTGTGAATGCATAAAACGGTAAGTCGTCACAGCTCACCGAAGCCGATCGTCCAAAACTTCGAGCCAATCCCGATGCATGCATGAGGAGGATATATGCAGTCTTCCAAAGCACTCTCCAGTCCTCAGAGTACAAAAAGCTCCACACATCGAAATTGAAGTTCTCAATGAACGCCAGTGTTTTTTTCAAGCAAACGGGTCACAGTCCATTTCCGCGCTTCACACTGGGATTTCACTTTTGAGAGAGAACCGCCAACGTTTTCAAAACCCAAGGATGATGCCCCGTGTATCCTCATCAAGTAGCTTCGCGACAGCTCGTCGAAAGAAGCGGGATCAAATCAGAAAGAAGCCTGTACATTTCAATATTGCTCTCCTAAACTTTCCTAAGGGACAGATCTCTCCAAAATCTCCACCCAAAAAAGAAAAAAGAAACAAGCAATTTTATTTTTAAAAACCTGTCAAGACACCACTGGAGGATGGAAAGATCTTCTCGCAGGAATCAGCATGAAATTGCGAGGAAGACAAGAGGCGCAATTCCGTAGCAAAACAAAACGATGGCGCGTCGGGCCGTCTACTTCCCGCCTCCCGCTTCCTGACGCCGGCAGCATCGCAGAATAATTCTATGTAGGTTAAGGACCTACTGTAGGGCCCTAAGGTAAGGGCATACCTGAAATAAGGGCCCTGAGGAGGCGGAAGCCAACGTAGGCCCGAAGCAGTCTTTTTTTTTCCTGGCAAATAATCGTCAGATTTTTACTTTTTTTAAAACCCTGGCTACCACTACCAGTACAAAGGGAAAGAGAGAGAGAGAGAGAGGGGGGGAGGGGGGGGAGGTATTTACCTTTTAAATCGCCTAAAAGGGACCCCAAATTGTGTTTTGGGTGTCGCCATTTATGTCTACTTGGGCCTTACGTAATGTAAAAGCCTGAATCCTAAGGTAGATTGTGTAATAATGACAATATGCAATGAAATGTGCACCCAGAAAATGAAATGTAATTTTTTAAAAAATGAAAAATGAAAAAAAAAATTTGAATTTTTTTTTTTGGCATTTCAAAGAGGCACTATTATGACAAATAACATACCTACTTCATAACTAAATTTTTATACTCAAGGTTTTACCTTCATCCAAATATTCCTTGTTTTATAACTTAATATAAATAAGTTAAGGCTTAAGTTCATCCAAATGTGCACATTGTTGTTTGTTCATTCAAAGTTCCCACAACAATGTGCATCGTTCCAACTAATTACATGATCAATCTTCAATCTGTTGACAAGTGGACAACATATATGGACTTCTACTTTTGTGCACATGCATAGGTGAATTGTTGTTTTTATTGAAATGTAGAACTTGTTTTGTCATTGGATTTATGTGGAAATTATTTATTTTCACTATTTTTATTTTAATGTTTCATTATTTGGAATGCAACCTTTTCCTTTCTCTAATTTTATGTTTAAAAATGTATCATGAATGTAGTCCTTTCATGAAAAATAATTTGGAAATAGTCAAAGCAACACATTTCACCATTGAGAAAGGATCTTGAAAATGACACAAAATTTCCAAGATGTAAACATTACAAATAATTACTTGGAATTTGAATATCCAATGAGTAACAAAAGTGACCAAATATGATGATAACTAGCTCTAACACAATGGTTCCAACACAAAACACATTTTTTTCTTTTCAAAATCTATATATGATTGCACTACTATTGAAATTACACAAAGTGATTGTGCCAACTATATATATATATATATACATATCGTTATAATAATTTTACATTTGCCCAAATGAAACACCTTAATTACAATTTATGCCATTAAAAACCCCAAAATTTGCTTGTGACACATAACCCAAAGTGCCCAAAAAATGGCATCCTTGCTAGAATGATAAAACTCCATATCTTAAGCATGCTCAAACTAAATGAACTTCAAAAGAAATTTTTTCAACTTTTCAATCAAATACCAATAAACAAAATGGCAATAATCATACATGACTATGTACATTGTTGATACCGCAATATGAATAGTAGATATGCAAAAATTCAAATTATCAAAAATTATTTTGCTGTATTGGGGCTATAATCTATGTGTTGAGGTTTGACACGTACCTACATCACAACTACTAGAATGTTGATTGGTGATCTAGTTTTCTTATTCATTAAACACATGCAAACAAAGTGATAAGGAAAAGCTCATGAAAAAACTACATGAATTCAAACACTATATAAATAACATATATGTGCATAATATTAATCAAACAATGAAGCAAGTCAAGGACACATATGCATACAAGAAATGGATTTACAAGAGATGACTACTTAGGAATGACATGCGATCAATTGTTAAAAAAGAAACATTTGCACAAATAAAAATTATAAACTAGTTGTCTTTTCAAAGTTATGTTAAGGTCTTGAAAGTAATGGTAACATAAAAATGAGCATATGGTTTTGATTTTGGGTATTTTGTAAATCATTCTTTTCTATAAATACTAGAGTTGAGGGATTATTTATCTATACTTGTAAAGTTGGATTGGATGTGGAGACTATAACATAAAATAATTTTTTGATGACATCATTCACAAGTCAATTTGTGTTGTTTTGATATTATTAGTAACTATATATATATATAGCAAGTGCAACAATCTTACATCCCAACACTATTTGGATAGTATCATATCATTGTCCAGAATTTTGTTGTACATGACTTTTTTCTCAGATTGTTTCAGGCTCCTAGTGTTTAGCATTTCTGGGCAGGCAGATGGGATTATGTCTGCATTGCACCTCTGGCTGAAGATGGCACTGTTTGCTGGGATGTAGCATGGGTTGACCCATACCTCATGCTTGCGATACTGAATAGTAACTTAGGGCCAGAGCTATCCATGTGAAAAATCTACTTACATTTGGTATTTATCCACAAAGCATTAGGATTTCAAAACTTGTTTTTCCAAATGGGTGTTGGACCCTGTTTTTTCAAAAAAAAAGAAAAAAAACAACAACAATTCTTTCGGCAACTGTGAATCAGACCTCATGATTGTCTATTGTAGCTGTACTCAGTAGCTGTGCTTGAGATGACCATTGCGAGTTGCAACTAAGCAATCCGACATAGCATACCTGGTGACTGTGGTGACTTAGCTGATATTGAACCTCCATTATTGTCAAAACGTGTCCATGTGAGGATCAAACTTATTATACATATGGCCCCTCTGTTGATCTCATGTGGCCTCCATGCTGATGGCCAACATCTTTTTAGAATTTTTTTTCTTTGTACCCAAAATTATAAAAGGAAGGATTTGCCCTTGAAAACCTCCAAAATCACTTCATTTTCAAGTTTTTCATAAACAAAAAATTGTTTTGAAAAGGCTGCTGGTGGCTGAGAACCAAGGTCAACAATTGCAGTCCTCACTTGTGGCTGATAAATTGATGATTGATGGCAACTACAGAACTTCTCGTTTGGACAGTGACCAACTGACAAAAGAACAGCCTACCATGCTTTGTCGTACAAGAAAACTCTGAATTTATGTCTTGAAAACATACCCAATATCCACTCAAGTTGATGCTAATGGTCTTTTGAGATATGGCATAAAACATCAAAGGGAGAAGAAGCATTTGTTGGTCTTCCACACAGAAGACTTGCAGCCCCTCTGTGTTTTTTTTTTTTCGAAGCACAACAGCAGACTGAACCTGACAAGCTGTTGGCAGCCCCTCTGTTTTTGGAGTCACCAGAGGCGGGATCAACTGTGGCAAATAGCGAGCATTCCCACACCAACTTCTTTCTTCATGCCACTCTCATAGAATGAATGCATTGCAACCTCAGGAATGGTGGGCATCTTTGCAATCCACCAATCCAGCCTTTTCATGAAATCATTTTCTGATGCAGCAGAAGATGTCCAGTGGAAGTTCATGTCATAGCAGTTTGCTAGACTCAATCCTGGTAGAAGTACTCCACATTTGAGTTTGGCTGTAGGCACTAAAGTTCAGCTACATTGGCCCAAATCTAGGTCTACCTTCAACTCAGCAAAAGTAAATCAGATTTGATTAGACATTTCCCGAACACAAACATTAATTAGCACAGGTGCACTTGATGCAAAACTTGTGACTGTGGAGGTGTATGCACCAGGGTGTTGATGGAAGCCACCTTGTGGATACGCTCAAAATCCAGTATATCTGGGTGGTCTGTAAAATCCCTGCCACCTCTTTGTTGTCATCTGCCACCAACATACAAAAAGAATCGTACACAAGTCATAGCCTACTTTGAATTCTCCTTATTTGTTACTTACCATTTCAGCAAAGGAACACAGATTTCCTCAACTATACAGCACGCATAAAGCTTTGTGACGTTGAAAATCCAGCCCTCCATGGGTGCAATTTAAAACAGGTGCTGGAGAAGATGAGTTCACCACATGTCCTGGAAGAACTTTTGGAGAAGGGGGTTGACATGTCCAGCATCTGAAATCCAAACATTTATAAACCAGCCCATTCCCAGTTTGGTGGGTGCCATCTTTTCAGCAGATGCCATAAGCCTCCTCCTCAGTGAGATATGTAATGTGTACCCAGAAATGAAGTAACATGCTCCCCACAAGCAGTCATAACACAAGCTCAGGATCATAATCACTGGACACCATAAATGTACAACGCACTCATCTGCTGTCACTTCACCCCACAACACTGGGTTTTCAACCAATGCCTAGTATGTTGTGTGTAGTCACATATGTTTGAGATTGCAGAGAAAACTCCAAGACAACACTTTGAAGGTACTGTTCAGCCAGCTCAAGCCAAACTGAAACTAGCACTACAGGAGTGAGTAGTCTTTATCCTCATGACTCATCTTAAACCTCAATGAGTCACTCACAAATTGTCTATTACCTTCTTGATAGAGGCCAATGCCAAGCTGCAATAACTCCCCCTGCACTGTCATCAGCTCCTGACAGTGGGTTTAGATAAGAATACAATATATGTCAAATTAAAAAAGAACCACATATTTGATGTGAGAAACTTGAAACCCTAAATATTGCTCATTCTACACAAAGCAAGCCTGAAAACCCCAACACAAAGCTAGAATTATTTTTCTCTAGTCATTCACAGTTCTTTGTTCTGTCAAAAAGCTCTGGCACAATGAATGCAATAGTCTTGCCGTGTTTGAAATCTGAGGCAAAACTACACTGGAAATTGAAACTCATACATCAACCAAGGCTTACTACAAATTCATGTCCATAAATCAGTAAACCACATGATGTCCAGGGAAAGCACTGCAGTGCTTGATGAACCTGAAATTCTGTAATTCATGTGACAGCTTGTTGACAAATCTGACTGCAAGTAGAGAACTTTGTGCTCAATCACTTGTGCAGAGAGAATTGTACATTCAATCATACATTTGGAAGATGTGCTGCAATTGACTCCATTATAACAAAGCAATATGTTGCTCACAACCAACATATTTGAAGGACTTGGGATTCCTGTAAGCTTCCCCATCAAGCAATGGGTCAAAAATTTGCATACAAGAGTTGCATTATCTATGAACTTTCAAACTACCAATTTTCTTTGAAGAAAGCTAAGAATTGAACAATTTGTTCATGAACAAGTAAACCCCACTACATCATCGAAGGAATACAGAGGACTTAGAAGTTATTACATTTGTCATCATCGCCTTCTCCTCAAAAGCTTAAAACACAATACACCATAGCTGAGAAGGCGGTAGGCGATTGCAAAGGTCACCATGATAATCACATTTATCCATTTGTTTTCACGTGTCAATCCAGATGCCTCCAATATATCCTCTCCTGAGAGCAAGCATCTGTCTGCGTAGATGGGACCAAAACACTTGTCATGGCCAACGCTGGTGTATTCGTTGACGAGCAAGGCGTCCAATGGATACTTGAACAGGGAAGTGTAATGCAAAAAAAGCGAGTATTTAGGCATGTACTCCTTGCTTATGAAATATCCAGAGAATAAAAAGAAGGCACCCATGAAGCCTGTGACCAAGGAATTGCCCATGATGAAATCTGAGACCATTGAACTGAAAAAAGCCACGAAAGAGTTGGCAGTTATCAACACAATCCAAATGACTAGAAGGAAAAAGAGAAACGCCCTGTAGTTGGGTGCCAATCCCACCAGCCAGTACGAGGGAACCACGTACAGAGTCGCAAGCAAGAACAGGAAGGGGAGGAAAACTATAGTGTTGGCCAGGACATAGGAAGAGACGCGATAAGCGCCTCTGGA
>Ga0116228_10007033_pt1 | contig 10068 bp, 5 predicted proteins | sample S1TSphfallax_2_FD_89694 | JGI IMG/M metagenome (GOLD analysis project Ga0116228, IMG submission 89694) | Host-associated microbial communities from peat moss isolated from Minnesota, USA - S1T2_Fc - Sphagnum fallax MG | ecosystem: Host-associated > Plants > Peat moss > Unclassified | place: USA...
AATGGGAGTTGCCTTGGGAGTGTGAGGGTTCACTCCCTCACACTTTCTCACTCTCCCGAACCTATGTGATGTGACCCCCAGGCTTCCTCTTGGCCCGCACTCTTGCAACCCCTTTGCCTTAGTCGCGAGCCTAAAACTAGGGTTGCGACAAGTTGTTTTGGAACATTATTCACGTCCGCAAATGAAAATGAACCGATCCATGAAATTTTCAAACATGGGCATTGGAAGAACTTCCAACACATCCTCAAGTTTCATACAAGACCAAATTGCAACATAAAACTTTTCAAATGCCTTCATAAGAAAAAACCCACACTTTAGTTCTAATTTCCACTTTGGTCTTGTCGACATTTCTTCCAAACACTCTAGCATTCCTTTGCAAAATAACCAAAGGTGGGAAATAACACAACACACCATTGATGCTGAAAATCAACAATTTTTTTGGTCCAAGAGGTGACGAACATACATGCAAATGTGTTGAACTACCTTTGATCATTGTTATGGGGCCCAAAAGCACATTTAACTAAAACAACAACAAAATTTATCAATTAGAAAAATAAAATACACATTCACAAGATCATAATGTGATATCTAAAATTACAAGAATCAATTCATTTGCTAAGAAAATTAATTAGTTTTTTGGTGAAATATGAAATACCAAAAAACATAAATGTATCCATTGGCCACCAACCACCTGCTTGGTGGCAGCCAAGTGACACAATGATGCTAGAAAAATATATATATATGTAGGGGAGATATTCAACTATGTGCACAAAGTGTTTGGTGGCCATTAGGCCACATGCGAACAAAATCATGGAATGGATTATGGCAGCCTAGAAACATGTTTATGAAATCAACAATTTTCAAATGAGAAGGTCCAATTTGTGTTTGAGAATGGCCAAGTCGTATGGACAAGTACATTAAATTAGACCAAAGCCAATTAACCTTGAAATTTTTTTTAATGAAAACAAAGAAAACACCCATGTTAATTCAAAATATTAATTTTTTTGTGCATAATAATTTAAATTAAAACAATAAATGTTTCACCTTTTTTTATTTACAAATCTTGATTTAACTTTGTTATAAAAAGTTTCATCTCATTTTGCAGAACAATGAACATTTAATTTTTCATACCAGAAGTCACCAAAAGACACGTTCGTAATGTTATTGAAAGGATTAAATTTTACAAATTTATAAACCTACATTCCAAAAAAATGCAATGCTTCCAAGTATAAGAAACAATGTCGAACAAAGGATTATTATCAATGTGAGACCTGTAAAAGGTTTTGAAGAAAATGGTATTATAAAGAGGATAAAACATAGTTTTTTGAAGCCTAACAAGGTATTCTCAAAAGTCGTACCAGGAAAAAGATGAAAGAAATCCTTTAGGTTTTTTGTGAAAACAAGCTTGTCAAGCTTTTTCGACATGAAATGATCATTCATGAAGTAGAGAATTTGGTCCAGTATTCAAGAAGATGGAAGGAGAACACCTATTTTTTTAGCGATTATGTGCAAGTACCTCGAAAAGTTCCTTTTCATTGCTAATGACCATATGTACACCATGAATTTCTTTACACAAGTGGAAAGGAATTCTTTCAAACTAAACTTCAAAACAACTAGGGGGTATCTAGTTTGACCTGCACTAATCACCACAAGAACACCATTCAAGTTGAAAATCAAATGATAGTCACTCACCTCCACTGTAGGTCAAGTTTGCTCACAAGAACTAAAACTCATTCCAGTTTTTTCACATTGAGTATCCTCAACAAAACCAAAAAATGGTGTAAATTCTTGTTGATTTTCCTCTGCAAAACTTGAAGTCATTGCGATTTCTTCGTGCATGTCACTTGCAATGTCAAAACTTGTTGTAATCTTTTGTGAAACAAAATTTGTAGGTGGATTAATCTAAAGCGAGTTGACCTCATCCAACGCAACCGTGCAAACATTTTTTGCTAATTGCACTTGATTTTTGGTGCATGGTGACACACATACAGAAGCCAAAACTTATAATTTCAATAAATTCAAGCATATTTTAAAACAAACGTTCCCAAGATTTGAAAAATACAATTGCAAAAGCAAGATTGAACACAAGCATGAACAGATTCATGGAATCGAAACTAGAAAGACATTTTTCAATCCATTGGTTAGCAAGTTAAGGAGCCGCAAGAAAGTCAAACTTAAATGATGTCCTCCCCTAAATACATTGCAAAATTCAATACTTAACACAATTCCAAATAAGGCATTGTAAGGGCGCACACCCTCCATATAATATTTTCACCATATCATTAAATTAATATTTTGAAGCATATTATCAAATTTAGCTTCAACTCAATTATAAATAGTTGTTTGACACCATGTTACAAAAAGATGAGTTATAATGATTGCCACAAAAATCTAAAAGCCATCGAAATTTAGTATTGGCCCTAATGATTTGTTGTGTTGTACCACAAGGTTTATGTTGTACAAATGTAAACAAGGACTCGCCTATGGAATGAAAAGCCTGCAAATAGGGAAGGACTTCACCCATTAGGTATTTCAAAAAAAATTATACCCTATGATTCCATTTTTCAATTAACATGACATTTTCTATTGGGCTTTTCATCGTCTTCATAGGATTGTGATATACAAGGATGATGTTTCCAACGCGTGTACTCAAGACTTTATCAAATAAATTTGTGAAGCACTTATGGAAAACCACCATCTTTGGGCTTGCAAAAAAGAAAGTGGTTATTCTTCTCACAATCAACATTATAATCTACATATTCCCTCATTTCATTCAAGAAAAATGGAATCTTGTAGGGCTTACACTTAGTCCAAATATACACCACAAATTATTGAAAACACCTTTGCATGAATTCCTACAATTTTGGTCTAGGAATAACATAAAGATATGTTGACGGATTTCTATACCACTTAGTAGGAGTTAGAGTGCAAGGTTTAAAGGATTTTCCTTGTCTTGCAAAAACTCCCTTCAAACCAAAGACAACATGAAAGGGATTCACCTCCAAGGGCTTGAAAAGATCATGACAGTAATATTCATGTTCAACATCTAGGGGCACTGCATTTTCATCACAAGGCTGACTTGAGAGAACATCAATTAATACCATCGAAACATCACCTGTAAATAACAAGGGTAGATAAAGTTGTAATTCCATGTACATTTCCATGCAAAAAATCATGAATGAAAATAGTTTGGAGAATAAAAGAACTCATTATCGAATATAATATCACTTCCTTCGCATTCTTGAGAGAATAATTTGAGGGTTTGTCCACACGTAAGGTAAAAAAATGTAACAAACAAAGCACCACAATTAGTAAACTTTAATCTCACTAACTATCGCTTGGTGGCTGCCAAACAATAATAAAATGTTTTTTTTATTTTTACCACCTAGTGGTTGCCAAATGATAGTAATGCTACTATCGCCTAGTGGTCGCCAGGAGATAGTTATGTGTCATTCAACTACTATCACCTAATAATTGCTAGGCGATAGTAAAGCGCCTTTCACCTACTATTGCATGGTGGTCACTAGACAATAATAAATCACTTTTCAACTACTATCGCCTAGTGGTCACCAAGCAATAGCCCAATGCTTTTCATTAACTCTCACCTAGTGGCTATTAGGTGATAATCCACAACTGAACATTATGTTTTTCACATACTAACTATCGTATAAATGAATCAAGCGAACAATGTTTTATTAATTTCATGGTGGCCATTAAATGTTATTTCGCACATAACCTAACTAAATCCCAAAATAATGTTTGTTAAACTTCTCATGGAATATGACTTATTATATTAACAACAATTAGGTCAAACAAACAAGTTCAAAATATAACATCAAGTCCAAAAGTATATATAATAGTTCGATTATAAGAAAATCTAGTTTGCTATAAGGATTTCATTAAAGAATTGCACACCTTTAAATATAATTCACCCTTGCATACAACCCATACATCACTATGGTAATGTACGTTCATTAAAATACATTAGAAATCAAAGAACTTATTCAGTTGACATCTTTTATATTCACCCTACAAAATTATATGGAGTCAAAGGATCTTGTGGAGGTTGGACCCCTTATAATTCCTCACCAGCTTTTTAATTTTCATCTCCATCAACAATAGCCAGGGTCAGCCTAGATGATGAAACCATGGACGTATCGACCATTGACGTGTTTATACATGCAATTACATCATCTTCATTTCGTGAATCCTCTTGATCATGCCTACTTGGTTTTTCATGCACCTCTTGGTAGGCTATAAGATTCGCCTCCTAGTCTACTGGATTTCCTTCGATGTTAATGGAATGTGACTATCATCATTCTTTGGATTTCACCCCCAAGATTGACCTTTCTTCCTCATCAATTGCTTCTTACTCACTGGTTAGCTATTACTGTTAGAACTTTTATTTTATTTTTACCTTTTATAACATACCCAAGTTTTTCTTGTCCACCTTTGGTGGACTTAGATGGTCAAGTGTCTGAGACTAATTCATGGCTTTTGCTTTGATAGGTATGATTATATCATTTTTTTCGTCCTCAACATTATTTTAAATAGGCTTTGTGATCATCAAAATTGATTCTAGCGACCGAGTTCCAACATTCTGAATTGCAACACCAGTCAACATGTGAAGACACATGGAAGCCATCATTTCACAACAATTTCATTTGAGATCCTTCATAATGATTTCGAATACCTTACATTTATTTTCTTGATAACCAGAAGGCACAATAAAAAAAAAACTATGCTTGGGGATATCTGTTCAAAAAACATAAAGTCATTTAATCGATAGCCATGAATTGCACTTACCAAGTAGACATGTGACAACACCTCCATTGAAGATACTCAAACAAACCATGCCGTTCAAAATGATTAACTTCAAAACTTGTAATATTGCTTCGGAAGAAACCTCATGCTTGTAAAGTTCTTGATATTTTAGAAACACAAAAAATTAGGCTTTCAATTAATGTCGACAATTTCTTGCTTGCGAGAATATCAACTCCCACATTTGTTCCAATTTTACAAGGGAACAAATACATGTACATAAGTAGAAGATTGTTCAGTAGAACGGTTAATTAAAATGGAGCCTCTCCTTCTCATGCCATGTATTACCCAAATTCAAATCAAATCTTGGTGACAAAAATCAACTTACTCACAATAGTGAGTAGGTTCTTAAATGATTCGTGGTTGCATATGTAAGCAACCACCATAAATTTGGTCTTAGCATTAAGAAGTCCTATAAGAAATGACTCCCAATCAAGGCCTTTCCAAACAATGGGAACATCTTTCATATTGTGTTATACAAATGACAACGGTGGTCCTTGTTGCATCATCCTACATGAATGATGCCAATGATTCCTTGTTGATAACATCTAATGGGCTCAACATTTTATCAACTTTGTCATACTTGTAATGGTTATCCAACATATTCGACTTTTTTGCAACATCTTTTGCATTCTCACTATGGATCCACTTCTCCAAATTGCGTTTAAACCTTGAAGGTGGAGCTTCATTTGAGGGTGTAGTTTCATTTTTTTGGAATAGAACTTGTCATTAAGCTTTGCATCCAAAATAGAAAATAACATTCTGTCAAGGTTGTGTTTTTCCTTCAATGTGTCCCATTCGTTCATCCGAATAGGGCTTTTCAATATTAGTGGTTGACTTCAAATGCCAAAATCATTATTTCAATTCGGATCATAGCCTTTTGCTTCAAAAGCCTTCTAAACTTGTACATGGACTTTAGTTTCGACCTCCTTCCTTTTCGTGTATTTTCCCTTAGACTTATTATTTTTACAAAGAGCCCCCTTGCCAACTTCTTGAGCTGAGTTTCCTTTACATTTGCCAAATAACTGAAGGTAGATTTGTTAATCGATTTTGGTGGACATGCTAATACATCTCCAAATCCATCAAAGATGTTGCACCTCTTTCATTTAAGGAGGACACTTTGCCACAACTAGAACATTTCATCTATCAACAACAAGATGTTCATGCATTCCTTCATGGATTCCATGTTGAGAACTAATTTTAATGTCTCATTGAATTTCTACACAACATGTAAAACAACAAGGATTAATAATAAAACCAAGGAATATTGCATAACACAATGTGATCTTTTGAATACCTTATATTTGTCAAAATGTCGAAAATAAACATCCAAATTTGAGTGAGGCTGTTGATATGCATCCCAAATCCGACATGCATGTGCAAGGTACTCCCTATAAGAAGGCTTCATGCCAAGGTCACAATCCTTGTTCAAAATTTTCAAGAGGTTGCAAATCCTCACAAAGTCTATGTCCCACATGACGATTATTTGGAAGTTGTTGTAAATCTTTCAAACCTAGTCCTTTGTATTGGGGTCCTCCACTAGTTCCTATTAAAGCAATGATATTTTACTACTACATTCCTTTGAGCTATGTCATTCCAATTGAAAACAAGTAGGTATGTTAAAGAGGAAGAATCATGCAAAGAAAATGTGTTTGGGGCGCTCTTTTAAAATGGTGAACATCCACCATAGCACTCAGAATTAGGTCATTCCCAAGTGGGAAGTAGTTTAAGAACTCGTTTTTGAATGTGTTGTCCACAAGTTGGCATTTCACTACATCAAACACCTTCTTGTCCTACCTTACTAGTAAATTTGTCAAAAATTTATCTTTTTTCTAGGCCCGAGTTTTCTCTTTATGTGGTTTTTTTTATGGGCGTGGGCTATTTGAGTCCTCAAAGTTACTCATTGCTCATTAAAAGGGCCTTTCGGAATCTCTTGCCAATTTGTCCTTTTCAATTTGAAGAATTTTGAAAACCTTGTCCCAACAATCACAAATGTCTTACACAATTTTCCCCTTCATGTCTTTAAACTTGAAGCCTTTATTAACATTAGTCTATAAGAGCTCATTACTAGTTTCTTTTATCAGGCAAACAAGACCAACCACTTGTTTCTTACCTGGGTCTCGAACATGAAGACAACCATCACAAGTTCATGTGCCCAAACCTCCATGGATGGGCATTTTTTTCACAGAGTCCTCTTTTTCATTCTTGATGAAATGGAACTTTATCAATGTTTCCTATCTAGGCATGAGCCTTGCCCCCCAAGCAATACACTATTCGACAAGGTCCACATTTCGAGCTTTGCTTCAAGATAGAAATAGTTGAACCCTAAGTACTGACCAATAACATTCTTTCACAACGGGGGTGTGTACTTGCATGTCAAAAAAATCTTAGAAATCTAATTTCAAAATTACCACTTGAAAAACTCAAGGCATCCAAGCATTTGACAATAATATGATTTGTGAATCACCTCATGGCCACCAAGTGTTCTTTTCAAAATGAATTGAGAAACGCTTGGTGGTCACAAAGCATTTTCTAGAAAATGATCTATGAAATGCCTAGTGGCTACCAATCAATTCTCAAGATCACAACTTGAGTAACTTTAGGCAACCACTAGGCCTTTATTTATCATTTAAGTTTAGAAAAATGATTTGTGGGTGCCAAGTGTCTTTCAAAAATATAACCTAAGAATCGCCTAGTGACTACCATGCCTTCTCTCTAAAATGAATTAGGAAATGCTTGGCGGCCACTAGGCATTTCTCAACATTGGGAAATGAAGAACACCTAGTAGCCACCAAATGTTTCTCAACATTGGGTAATGAAAAACATTTGGCGACCACTAAGTGTTTTTCAACATTGGGAAATGAAAAACACCTAGTGACCACCAAGCATTCCTTTGCAATATAAAATGAGAAATGCCTAGTGGTTGCAAGGCAATTCTCTACAATTTATGCAAAGAATTGCCTGGTAGTTGCTAAGCGTTTTTTCGCATTACAAGTGGAGAAACGCCTAGTGGCCAATAAGCGCTTATTTGTAATGAATGTTGAGAAGGGCCAAGTGTTTCTTTATAATTTATGCTAAGAAACACTTAGTGACCTCTAGGCATTTCTTTGCATTATAAGTTGAAAAATGCCTAGTGATCGCCAAATGTTTCTTTGCAATTTATGCTAAGAAACGGCTTGCAGTTGTTGGGTGTTACTCTACATTATAAGTTGAAAAACGCCCAATGGCTGCTAGGCATCCCTCTTTGATAATTAGCTATGAAATGCTTGGTAGTTGTCTTTTGGCAATATAAGATGAAAAATGCCTAGTGGCTGCCAAGCATCCCTCTTTGATAATTAGCTATGAAATGCTTGGTAGTTGTCAAGTAATTTTTGGCAATATAAGATGAAAAACGTTTGGTTGTCGCGAGGCGTTTGTCGACCATATAAGCTAAAAAACGCTTAGTGGCTGTTAGGCATTTTGATTCAAATAGTTTATGAGATTAAAAGACTTACGATGGTTTGTTAACCATTTTGAAAATTTTGAGGTTGTTTGTCCTTTGACGTTGATCCTAGTTTTGTTGAGTATTTATTTCACATGAAAGTAATTGATATGTTAGGTTAGAGATGGTTTTTGTCTTTGTGATTATTTTACATGAGATATAAAAACATTATATTTTGATAGAAATGGGTACGAATAATACTCATATGGGGCCAATGAAAGCTAAAAAAACATGTGGATAGTTACATTGACAATCTTATGCACACATTGATATTGAAACTCTCTAATAAAATTATTTAGAATTTGACATTGTGTCAAATGTAAATACAAAGAAATTGAGGGGCAATGTTTAATCAGAAACAAACACACATAGATTAAATGATGAGTTGTACACAAGGAAGTACAATCACAAAAAAGGTTAATAAGACATATAATGTAAATGATAGAAACAAGGCCAAACATATTGAGATAGATAAAGTGAATGATTAGGTGTACATAGGATAGGCCAATCATAAACAAAAAATATCTTTAATAAGATTGATACTTCAATGGCAAGCTCACATAGATATGGACAGTGGTAATGAAATAAAGTTTGAAGTACAAGGAGATAGGGATTAACAAAGACACAAATAGACATGGATAGGGATACATGCACATACACAAGCATAAGGATTTGTTGTTGTAGACAAATTCATTAGTAGAAATACATTTAGCATAAAAATGCCTTTAAAATCAAACCCTTTGACAATGCTTCACAAATACAGACACATGAAATTGACACTAGCACACAAAAGTACACGATGAATATTTTACAAGAAAGTGCAAAACTTGGGTGAATGTACAAGGTTTAGACATTTGAAAACTATTGGTTTTTGTAGGTCTTAGCTAATATTTGGAAGAAGTTATGGGTAGCTTTCTAAAAATGTTGAACTTTGCATAATGATTGTTTTTACAAAGTGTTATAGAAGGATTTTGAATCTAAATTGGCTTGCTAACAATTGTTTTGTGCAAGGAGAACACGGAGGGTGAAGACGAATGTATTGTGCTTTAAACTTTTACATTTTGTATTTTACATATCAATCAGCTCTCCTATAGTGCCCTTGGATTGCACAAGAGAAGAAGGATGAAAAACCATCCTTCAAATCATTGGTCTCACCTAAACCCTAAATTTTCAAAAAAATAGAAGGAAAAGAACATACCTGATTGTTGGGGTGTTCATTGGGTTGGCCTTGAGCGACTTTGGAATGTGCTCACCTCAAGTTGTTATGGAAAGAGGTCACCAAATGTGCACTTCCTTTTCAACCATGTTTGCTTTGTCAATTGCTCTTCCTTCCCAAACATATTTCCTTCCTTTGTTGAAAAAATGTGAGAAGGAAAAAAGGAGCGAAATGGTGAAATAAAGTTTGGGAAAGTGCGAAAGAGTGAGGGAGTGCAAAGGCATGACAAAGAGGACAATGAAAATGTGAGAAAGAGAAAGAATGTGATATACAATTGATATTAATGTGTATACACAATTTTCATTCTTGAAGAATAAAATTTAATGTAATTTATGAATAATGACCATTTAAATTAATTTATAACCCAATGTCCAAGGATCCTATGGTTTTATGGTGAGATTACTATAAGAATGTTTGAGTGGTTTAGGGTTTGGGTTGAACATGATTAGGGTATGAAGGTTTGGAGGTTAAATTATGGTTAAAGGTTTTAGGGTTTAAAGTTTTGAATGTTAAATTGTGCAATTCAATATTATCACTTTTTGGACTATTG
>Ga0116228_10007034_pt1 | contig 10068 bp, 6 predicted proteins | sample S1TSphfallax_2_FD_89694 | JGI IMG/M metagenome (GOLD analysis project Ga0116228, IMG submission 89694) | Host-associated microbial communities from peat moss isolated from Minnesota, USA - S1T2_Fc - Sphagnum fallax MG | ecosystem: Host-associated > Plants > Peat moss > Unclassified | place: USA...
ACATTTCCTCCCCTTTTTCAATGCCCTTTAGATTATTTCTTGTTACATTAGCCATTTGCATGTCCATGACCACCCTATGTATGTTTGTCCCAATCATCATGTTCATAACTTCAACTTGCACCTATCGAATTGGTGTTTTTTTTTGCACAATTACTCTCCAATTTCCACCACCCACCTTGTATGGGATAAAAAACACCTACGACATTACCTTGTGCATAGGTCAATATAAATATTGGGAAATAAAAAACACATGTGGAAGTTATTTGTCATCCTTAGAAAATGAGAGTGAAGCAATTATTACAACAATTACATCATTCCACTTACAATCCACTAACATTTAATTATAAGGGGCCAACTCCACAATAGTGGAACACAAATGGAACACAAATGACGCACTCCCAAGTCCCAGGGTGAACCCACTTGAGGGTTCACCAAAGTGTAGTTGCGGAAAGAGGGACTCGAAAGGGCGTTCCCGACTTCCAGCACTATAGAAGGGTAGAGGGGCGTGCTAGAAGTCCTGGGATTAGACTAGGAAGAAGGTTTAGTAGATCAAGCTTGAATCTGCATCAAAACAAACCACGAAATGGTTAGTTCACATTCTAGGACACCCTTGGGTGTTGGGACAAGCCATGGGCACTTTGGACCACAAGACACACCACGGCCCGGACTCGGGGGAAGCCACCACCTTCCCCATATAGTATTCTCTGCGACGCTCCACTGAGGCTACATCCAAATGGCTCTTTTTCCCGGGACTCCCAAGTTGAAGTCCCGAAATTGTCTCGAAATTGTCCCGGGTGAAGTCCCGGGACTTTGGGAGCTCATAACTCCCGACTGCAAAGTCTGATCGCGACGAGGTCTGAACCAAACTTGTAGCCCTCGTCGAGATCTTTCCAACGACGTATCGCACTCTCAATTCGGAGGTCGAGAAGAGGTCGATTCCTGACTTTTAGTGGTCGGGAGTCAAACTGCCAATTTGACTCCCGGCCCTTCTTCTGCCCATAACTTGGGCTGCAGATGTCCAAATGGCCAATGCGAGGCCATTTTCGATATCTATGCTTCAAGACCTTTCCAATGACACCAATAACACCTCAATGTGAGGTGTTTTAGGCCTTGCTGTCAAACTCTAAACATTCGGGAGTCCCGGAGGACTCGAAATCCTCACTTTTTCCAAGTGTTGGGCTTCACCCCCACACTTGGCCAAAGTAGGGTTGCGACAACAAATATAGTATTAATGTAATGTGCCAATGAAATAAGGCATGTCACCACATATTGAATTATAAATGGTAGATGTGGATAATGAATTCTACCACAAATACATATATCAAATACAACACCTTACTTAACATTTTTCTACCCAAATATTAATTGAAGACCCAAAGCATAGACCTTGTTATAACCACAACACAATTCATTTCCTTATATTTGTAACACAATCCACCCACCCCAAGCTTTGTCTTTAATTTAAATATAAACAAAACCCAAGCTAAAACCTTGTATATTTGACCATGCAACATAATTCATTTGTTTGCATTGATTATGCAACCCACCCATTAGAGTCATAGAAGTGTATGTGTATTAATGGACTCCCCATGACCACTTATTGGATAGCTAATAGTTGTGTTCCATGATTGGAATTCCCAACATTGGACAAGTGTGTTATGCCTATATATGTTTTAAGTCATATTATACATTGGATTGATTAATGCATATGGTATTTGTTTTTCATTTAACTAAAATTTGTGGAAATCAAAAGCTCACCAAAAAGACTATTGATGGAAACATGTAAGGCTCCACATGTGTTGACACTCTTCAACCATGGTTTACCATCAAAAATCCATATTCATCTCATTTCATGGTGGCATTATCACAAGTGTTGACAAGAATCCATGAACATTTCATAAGCACAAGTTGTAATCCTCCAAATGGCACATCAATTATTTCTTTCAACATGTTGCTGCAATGCAAAACATGTTTCATGCCACTTCATGCACACCCACATTCCATGGGGTATGGTGAAGGTTGATGTAATGAGGACCATATTGTCACCCATTGGCCACTGCCAATCCCTTTGACCATGCCTAGAGCACTCAAATTATAAGGCCAACCCAACTTGTGTCTTCATTATAATGTCACTCCAAACTTATCATCACTATTAATTACCTTGCCCACTTAAAAAATGGGCTACATTGGTCCCATTGCACTTTATTGTTGCCCATTGCAAAACCCTTTGACCATGCTTGTACCACTTGCATTACATGATCACTCCAACAATATGTTCCAGCCCAATATCACTTTAGATTTGTCATTGTTGCAACCTTCCAAGCCTTTTCCAATATCATGAAATCTATCAATACATTTCATTATACTACCACCCATGGGCCACCACCAATCCCCTTGACCATGCATAAACCATTCAAATTACAAGCCCACTCCACCTTGTGGTTCCATTAAATGGCATTTCAAACTTTGTCATTGCCACAACCTACTAAACTCGATTCTACATGGAACAAATTATGCCATTCTTCTATGTTTACATAGAAAAAATTGGTGCAAACATTTTATTTTATTATTTTCAATTTGATAACACACATGCATGCTAGGAAAAAACCCTTGAATATTACACTAAAAGATCCACCCAAGGCCCAAGCTATTAAGAACCATATAAAATCTCATATATTGTTGCCACCCATCAAGAAGTCCTACATAGGCACAATATATGTTTAAAATTCTCAGTCATACAAGAACCTAATCAACCATACAAGCCACCTTGATCCCTTGACTAAGCTTGGACCATTTACATTCCCTAATGATTCTATCATTGACTATAGAATTAAATTGCTTATACATTTGAAGGTCATTCCACCATTGGTTGGACACCACAATATAGTTACTCCAAATTTGTCATTATTATTAACCTAACTTGCCCACTTGATATTCAAACGTATTGGATGCATTCCCTTCTAGCACTACCCACCACCTTAATCCATTTGATTAGCATGGAACACTAACACTTTCAGGTCAATTCATCGTTAGGTTCCACTAGGCAATTTATTTCATACATGTCATTACTACAGCCTACCTTGCCCATTCCATCATGGATTGTATTAGGACATTTAGGCTTTCCCATCACCCATTAATAATATTCCACTTGACCATGCTTAAACCACTTATGCAATATTGCAAAATCATTTCACAATTAGTTTCCACCCCAATATCCGTCTGGATACATGTCATCATTATAAACTATCTTGCACACTCCATTGTGAGATGTATTAAGACATGAACCACTCTCCTACTGGCCACCACCAATCCATTTGATTAAGCATGGACCACTTATATTACAAGGTCATTCCATCATAAAAAAAATTTCGCATTGTCACTTTAGGCCATCATCACTTCCACATATATACCATATACATATTATGTTCCAAATTCCACGAACACATATCATTAGATCAGTTTTGTCCCTCAACAAATAGACACTGACAATCCCATCACCTTAAAATGTGAACTTGAAGTAAGGAAAATCTACACATTTACCTTACACAAACATGAATTTTGGTGCCTTGATGGGTCCATGTATATAACATTGAAAAGAACATGTTCAATAGGTGAAAGCACACACATGTATTACACCTTGGTTGCCACAAATTTCATGATGATGTGTGTTCATGAATTTCCTTTAACTCGCCTTCATTCAACCTTTGAATTAGGTCTACCTCACAAGGACTTCATTTTTCTTCCTTTTCATTTAGATCCCACACTAAATAATTTCAAGTGTGTGTGGGTATGCAAAAAGGGTTTTCAATTCTTTGTTCAAAAATTTGTAATTCCATAGTTCATTCATAGCCATAACTATTGTTGTGTGCTTGGGGTATTCCAATTTAGCTTAATGGTTTAGGACATGTGTAGCTCAAGGCATTTGTTTTGTTTTCCAACAACATTAATGTACACAAATGGTCCGCAAGTGATTCCTTAGTTGAATCACATTGGACTTGGTAGTCCACCATTAATGAAATACATAAAGAATTTGATTTGTAGTTCATTTGGACAAACCTATTAATTACAAGTCCTAGTATATTGTCCAAATTACATACTGAATGTTAATAGTCCACAATCTAATCCCATACACATTAAAGGTGCAATTGAAAACTTACAAGTTTGAAATATGTTGTTACCTTCCAATATTCTAGTGCAAACAAGATGGATAACCATAAAATATTTTAATTTTATTTGCAAGATCTTAAAACTTACACATTAGTGTGCCTTTCTACCAACTTTCCATCATGGCAAACAATTTTGTTGGACCTAGATGTTTTTTCTTCTTTAGACCCACAATCTTTTTCTACATATTCACACAAACCCCAATTGATAAACACCACAAGAAAATATTAGATATTAGATCAATTTTTGATGATATTGAAATCTTGTGATGAATCAGAATAGTTGAACTCCTAACCTAAACGAGTTAAATCTTGCAACAAATATCCAATAAACTCTCTTCCAAGGAACACATAAAACAAACCATGATACAATTAACAAATTTGGTAAACTTTTCATAATGCCCAAAATTTCATTGCTTGACTTTCTTATTGTTAAAACAAAGGAGTCAAAGGTTCAACTTATATAAATCATTGAATTTTTTTATATATTGTGCATCAAATATAATTGCAAGAACCAACCACCCAAGATGATCATACACATGGCCAAAGATTCAAACAAAGAATGAAGTTTAAACATAAAAAATTCACAACAACCAGAACAAAAAAAAATGGCCATCCATTAATCCATCATGGCAAGCTTTTATGTGGACCTAAGTGTTTTTTATTCTTGGGAGTCAAATTCATGTGTTATTGGGTCAAGCTCTTACTAGTTCATGTAAACCCCTAACCAACAAACACCACTTACAAACAATAAACAATTTCAATGTCAGAATCTTGTGTTGAATCCAACATTCAAAATTTTTTAACCTAGAGTTTTTAGATGTGGCAAACCAAAATCTAGTAAACTTGCCTCTAAAGAATGCATAAGAAAGACCATAATACTAAAGACATATGATCTAATCATATGCCTAACAAGGTAGTAAACAAATTTTTGATGATTGGCAAAGGAGTTGAAGGTGAGTTCATTTAACTTAAAACATGGTAGAATGTTTTTTAATTTAGATCATAATTGTAACAAGCCACATGATGCATGTTAATACAACAAGTAGTGGAAGCTTTTAAAAAATAATTTGGAAACAAGAAGTTTCAAAACAACATAACTAAGAACATAAAAAAAACATACATTGAAACACCCAAAACCCTAAGTTGTAAGATGAAACACCCAAAACCTTAATGGGCATGGCTCGTTTTGGATAAAGATTGTAAATTTGAATTTTCTTTTTACACATGATTTTAGGGTTAATATTTAGCAACCAAGTTAGTTTCAATTCAATAAGTTTTTGTACAACCCGATTGTTGTAGTTTCTTTTTGGAATCATGTTTTTCATTATTGTTGTGAGAGAAGGTACAAAGAAAAAATGAGGTTTAAAAAAAAAATCTATTGAATAATACTAGTGAGCTATTTAGTAATTATAATTTACTTGCTTGATTTGAAAGTCTAATTGAGATTGTTAATGTATCATGTTTAATTTATTTACAAATGTATGGGTTTTTGGTTCCAAAAAGTAATTAGAACTATTAGGGGGTGAATATTGATTTTTTTCAAAGGTTTGCAACTATTGTATAGAAACACTACACCCACACTTACACAGAACATGAAGTCAAAAAATGTGGACAACTTTCCAACAAGTCTTCAACAACAACAAAAATGTATATTTGTTCCCTTTATATTCATTATTTTCACTATTATTGTAAGAAAGGAAAAGAAAAAAAATGAGGTTGAATTTTTTTCTATTGAAAATTAATGAGTGATTTAGTAAATACAATTTACTTGCTTAATTTAAAAGTCTAATTGACATTGCTAATGTATCAGGTATAGTTGATATTACAAATGTTGTGATTTTTTTATTCTAGTAGGTAACTAGAGTTAATAAGGGATGATATTGACGATTATATCATCATATTTTTATATTCGGTTTTCAGTGTGTAGCCATAAATATAAAAAGGTTGATTATAGATTTGCACTTAAAATTTGGTTTCATCTTGCTATGGATGATCACCATCTTTTCTACATCTTCCTATGGATGATTGCCACTTAAGCTACATTAGATAATTCCAAAAGTCTCACCTAGTTTTCCACTTTGAGAATTTTTGGTGCAGATTTTATTATCTATTGTAGAGTTCATGACTATTTTCATGTTTCCTTTACAACTGAACCAATCACTTTGTAATAAAAATTTCAATTGAAGAATGCTCAATTCATGGTACATGAAACGTAGTCATCCACAATTTGGAATCTACACATCCTCACCTGCAATTTACTCGTCTACTTTCTTCTAAACATGATGGGAGGATTGTCAGTTAGTTGTAGCTGAACTGCAGAGGTGGATGAAATCTCTGAATCCATATGACGAAATCTAAATTATACGACAATTATGTAGTGGATGTTCAAGAAAAGAAATCATCCACTTTTCCTCTATTCAAACACCAGAATATGTTGCCATATACTAACTACTGCTCAAAACATGCGGGATGCTTCTCCAATTACTCCTGACTACTATTCTTAACAACAGGCAGTAGTGATTTAAGTCAAGGAAACGTGCCTCTGTAGAGCATTCGGACTCATGAATCTGCAGCATCCCACAGTACCTCACTGTTTAGAGATATGGTTCATCCGTCATCGCACACAATTGTCAGAAGATGGGGGTTTACTTTTAGTGTATGTTGGCCAAATATGACCTAATTTTATATTGTGGAATGTGTCTGCTGCTTCAAGAATGAGTCGGATCTTCTTCCTGCTTCAATAATGAATGAGAAATTTGTGCTTCAATGAGTTGAATCCAACCCAGTATGCCTTGGTCTTTGCAAATGCTCGCAGAAATAATTGGCACAAGAAAAACTTCACATTAGGACGAACAAGGTTGACCAACCCATCACACAGACCCAGGTGAGCTGTTAGGTTGCAGGTGCTCCTCACCAGGCACCAGTGCTTTGTTGTACAAGGGCAACTCCAGCAAGAAACCCAATTTGAACCAACTCGGTAGATTTCCATATATTACAGGTGGCAGAGGTATCAAGGGACTGCCAAGCAAATAGCAAACGTAAGCTCTTATGTGACTAAATGTGGCCTGAAATCCCTATCTCACATTACCACCCACTACCAATGTGTAGTACTCAAAGAAGACAAGAGACAGAAGCTGAGAGTTGTTTCTAACCTGGTCCTCTTTTTGTAGGTTAGGTATGCTGGATTGCCTCCATGTTTCTTGTCAGCAGATTCCTGGATCACAAATCGCAACATCTCCAGTCAGATCAATTATAATCTTCTCAACTTCAGAACTGGAGCAGAGAAATCCAATTTTGAAGATAATTAACCATGGAATCCACCTGATTCTGGAGAGATTAATCACAAGAGCATGCTGTCAGTAGAAAAAAAGAGACTTTCAGCAAAGGGAGGTTTACCTCAAGCATCGGGATTCCACTCAGGAACAGGAGGAGTAATGTGATGAAGATTGGACCAACAATAACTGCCCACTGGCCACCTTTGAGCACTGGTGTAGCAGCGATGAACACTCCCCACCATAACAGTATCTGCAAAGAGAAGGTTCATATGAGCTCAATGACCAACATTGCAACATCCCCAAGTGGACAATCACCACAAAGGGACCCTGATTATCCATCATAGCATGCAGTGTGTATTCCACAGAAAACCCGGCTGAACTTACCTCTGGTTCAAATCCTGATCTGCTCCTGAAACTTTTACCCCAGAAGTCTCTGCATATCTTAAGCAAACTACATGAATACCCATCTAGCACAACAGCCCTACTGTACCCTCTAAGATTGGGAACTATAAGAAGCAACAAAGATACAGGAGTTTTTCACCTCCCCAAAATAATTTGGATGTCTTGACCATTTCCAAACCCCAGCATCACACCATTTGCCTCTGCTGCCAGGACTATTCTTAAAGTTAAGTTTTTGCTGATCTGCAATGGCTTCAATCACAAGCCCCACTAGCCACAGAATCCAGCCAACTATATCAACTGCTCGAACTCCTGGGTTGTGGCTGCTTGCGTTGACAATTGTTACAGGCAGGGTCACTGTCCACACCCAGACTGCCTGCCATCCACCAACACCAGCAGTGGTCATTACAGCATCCCAAAGATGAGTAACAGCTTTTGTCAGATGCTCAAGGAAATCAGTGACAAGAAGACCAAGCATTCAAGCACTTGTCAATACAACTGGTGATCATTTTATCTTATCGTCAGAGTTCCAGTAAGGTCATTGCAATCACTTCTTAACATCCAGTTTACTGTTGCTGTAAGCAAATGAAAATCAAGACAAGCTGAAGAAATTTGGCAATTAGTTCCAGACTGCTCCTGTATGACAATCACTGCTTGAGTTGCAGTATTGTGCCAGGAGCAAATCAACTGAGATAAGGTTCTCTTCAGATGTTAATGCCTCTCACCCCAATGTCAAGAACCTCTGTGCCACACATAGTCATGAAAAAACAGATGAAGCGTCCAAGAAGAAGAACCAACCTGAAGTAACCAGAATACAGCAAACTTCAACAGATTGTCCCGTTTGTCATCAAACCGCTGGTCTTTGCCCCATGCAAGTATCCTGTTTGAATGAAGCAGCAACAACATTTCAGTCAGACACAACCAACATATGCAGGTTATCAGAATTTCTTAACACAGAATCTTGAAGCTCAAGGCATAATGGAGGTACAAGGAAGGAGAGAGCAGAGATTAACCGGAGGAGCAAGAAGATAGCAAGACGCATGCCCCATACTACAACAAATGCAGTCAGCACTATCTGCAAAAACAATACCATGCACACATCCCCCCCATCACTCCCTCTTCCCATCTCCAGGCCTGGTATGCATTTGTTGCACAGCTAATAATGCTTGTAGTGTCCTGAACATATTTAAATCCTTGAAAGTCAGCCCAAATTGAGCAGAGATTCAAATGAAAAAACCAAGATCTTTTATGTAATCACACTGAGGAGAGAGATTGAAAATATCAAGAGAGTCAAAAGATTTGTTTCCATACTTGTCGAAAGTACCATGTGTGATGTAGGAAAAATGTTAGCAGAGCAAGTATCACAAAATTTGTACCACCTGCCACCATCCCCCCAGATTACGTGATAATGTCACCGAAACATGTTTCAATCTTCTTCTTCTGAAATGCTGTTGAAGACCATTGAAAGACTGTTGAAAGCAACAATTGAGCAGCAATTAAGAAGAAGAAGTACATGATTGTAATTTGTTTAATGCCTTACTAGGACAAGACATCTGCAAAATTCTGTTCACAGTTTCAAACCTCTATCTATAGACAAATATATATTGTAGCTGATCTTAATTCAATCCCTCCTCTTGCAGAAGACAAGTGATAACACCAGAAAGCAAACAAAAACGAACATTCCCCTGCCTCACAAAAACTGAGGCTTCACTCACCGGCAAAATCGGTGACCTTGTCAAACCTGCAAGTCGCAGCGACTACAAAAAAGGAGAATTGATACACAACCTGCACATGATGAAGAACATCACATCCCCACTCACTATCAGCTATTGATTGATTCCCTATTGCTTGCTCCTGGATGCATATAACCGAAACTTGTCTGTACTATTGCGAGCGCATAGCACAACAAACGGTTATACAACAAACACTCCAAATTGCTCACTGAGAAGAAAGAACAAAGTATGATCCACGACATACCGTCACGATCGCGGTAATAGCCAAATAGTTGCTATCCAACACAAAAGTCATGACTCCTCCTTACTCCTGCTCCGATCCCTCTCGCTCTCTGTCTTCTAATATGCCTTGCTTTCACCGAACAAATTGCTCTGAAGAAAACAACTGTGACTGAATCTTCTGGAAACTCCGACTTCCTTGTTTTACAAGTGAAGAATCATTGCGCTGCTTCAAAGATATAGATTGTATTGCTTGCGCTCCTATACAAAGAAGAA
>Ga0116228_10007036_pt1 | contig 10067 bp, 4 predicted proteins | sample S1TSphfallax_2_FD_89694 | JGI IMG/M metagenome (GOLD analysis project Ga0116228, IMG submission 89694) | Host-associated microbial communities from peat moss isolated from Minnesota, USA - S1T2_Fc - Sphagnum fallax MG | ecosystem: Host-associated > Plants > Peat moss > Unclassified | place: USA...
ACAGAGAATACTATATGGGGGAAGGTGGTGGCTTCCCCCGAGTCCGGGCCATGGTGAGTCAAGTGAATCCAAGGTTGCCCATGGCTTGTCCCAACACTAAAAGGGTGCAGAATGAGTTTTAACTAACTTGTGGTTAATTTCAGATGTAGGATCGAATAAATAAGTAGTTTGTCCCTCTTCTTAATCTATCCCGGAGCCTCAGCACGCCCCTCTACCCCTCTTAGTGCTGAGTGCTGAGAACGGACCCTCAAGTCCCCAAACTTCCGCATTCTTGAAACTAGGCCACCTTAGGCCTAGCTTGGGACTTGGGGTTGCGTCAAAAATGCTGCAACTACGCACTAACCAACTTGTTGTTTGGTTTGTACAAATCCATGTGAGTAAGTGAAGTGCTTGTCAATCTTCCTAGTCCCATCCAAAAGTTCCAGCACGCCCCTATACCCCCAAAGTGCTACGAACCAAGGAACGCGCCCAACTCCTTCTCCTTTCGATGTCTTCACCTTTGGACTTGTAATTGAGTCCATCAAGGAGCTTGCGGGTGCGTCAAAGTACAAGTCTGTGGCACAAGCAAGCATAATAATGGCGATAAGAATGACAATTTTTGGCACCAACCAAGTACGTACATATGTTCATACATAACATATGACAAACATGGTGTCACCTCAATGTGACAGTGGTGATTACCACCTTAATGGTAACACATGTAATGTGTGCTTATTTAGATGTGTTTGATGTGTGTCACTGTAATTTGATGAAAATGTAACTATTTAACATGTTAGTTTAATGAAATTGTAACTATTTAACGTGTAAGTTTGATGATTTATTTGTTAATAGGATTTCATAATTTAATCATAGTGTTTGACTTTCACATATGAATTTATATGAAAGTCACGTGAAAGTCTTTTTGCACATGAAAGTGCATTGACCTTCACATATTAATTTATATGAAAGTCATGTGAAAGTCTTTTTGCACATGAAAGTGCATTGACCTTCACATATTAATTTATATGAAAATCATGTTAAAAGTATTTTATGCATTAAGGTGCATTGATTTTCACATATTAATTTATATGAAAGTTAAATTAAAAGTCTTTGTGCATGAAGGTGCATTGATTTTCACATATTAATTTATATGAAAATCAAGTTAAAAATCTTTGCATTTTATTATGCATGTGAAATCGCATGGGAAGCCATGTGATGTGTAAATTTTAAGAGATTTCTTGTTTAGTTTCCTATTCGTTAATATATAACTAAGTGTTTGTGACCTTTGTAAAGACCTTCATTTTTGGAAAGAAAGTAATTGTTGTATGACTATGAAGTTTTATGGAATAGAATTATGAAAGGAGTGGAGATTTTTGTGTTGAAAGGTTTTGATGTAGTTCATGTGAAGTTCATGGGAGAGGAATGGTGTGACAAACTAATTATACATAGATAATAGAAAGGTGATAAAATATTTATGCAACCAAAAATATAGATTTCCATAGCTATGTAATAAACATATATTAGTTTCAATCTTAAACCTGCTTGTGACTAACATCACCATGATTCCATGTTCGATTTTGCCCCCCCCCCCGCCACCCTGTCCCCTCATGCTAGACCTAAAAACTAATCCATTCCGTAGTACCATAATGGCACCTTCAACATTAGTAGGCAATTACACAATTTTCAATTTTTTTGAAAATTTCCCCAGTTTTAGTTTTTAATTTTAATTTCAAAAAACAAGATTTTTGTGAATGAAAATAGAAGAAAAATTTAGAATGTTGTGGAACATTCTAATTTTTGACATGGAATTTTTAAAATAAAATAATGATTATTCAGCATTGAAAGAGTAAACTTGCCATGGTACTACTACATTACACAACATCAACAACAAAGACAAATTAGCCCTCATGCTTAATTGTTTTTTGTTTTTTCCGTATATGAAGAAAGGGTACCTAGGAAGATCACAAGTGCATATGATTTTCACTAAGTAACCAACTTGTCTAATTTTCACCCTTGATGGGAAAAGTCATGCGTCTCATGTGGGTCGGCTTAACCCACAAACATTGGGGCAGACCAAGTTGGTTCACTTGTTGGTCTGTGTTTGCCTTTCCAAGACCCATTTAGGGGTCAATTTCGGTATACATTGTGATGACAAAACTTTGAATGTTCACCTCTTCGTGGCACTCAATTCGTGCCAAATATGACTTGGTTGTAGACAGATGTCAATTGAGAACCTTATAACCTATCCTAAAGTGTGCTTCTTGTCGACACACTATCTGTCCTATATGGTGAGTTGGTTCACTCTAATCCAAGAATTGGGCTGGGAGGCCGGGGGTGGGGGTGTACATATTTTAGGCCAAAGACACCATATATTAGAGCTTTTTACAAAGCTCTAACATATATGTGTTGTGCACCCTAAAACTCCAATTCCAATGTGCTGATTCCACGTGCCCTCACTTGATTCGCTTAATTTGGTAAAAAAAAAAGGAAATACCTACGTGTTTGTTTTCACCCAAAATCTCAAATCTATTTCTTTAGTAATTTTTTTGTTCTTTAATAATATTTGGCAACAAAGAGCCTATCTTGGTAGATAGGTAGGTAACCCTTGCAAATCCAACAAAGGGCTGCTTGGGAATTTTTTAAAAGAAAACTACCATATCTTGAAAAAAAAGCTAAAAGTCAGCACATGTAGACAATGTGTTCCAACAGGTTGTTAATACTAGGCAGGATTCCAAAAAATTGCATTTGTCCACCAAGAAAGTCACGATTTACTATTAAATAATGCTCAGCATCCTAGCCAATGCACCTACTGAAGGAATTTTTAAAAAAAAACCCTAATTGGTATCATTCTAAAATGTCAATATTTGTTGGGGCCTTTTTTCTACCCTTGAATGATTTCAAGGTCAATTACACCTTTCAATGTGACAACAATACAAAACCACTTTCAAACAACATACAAATTATAGTGCAAAACAATAACAGTCAAAAGTGCATTTTCAAAGTTTGAAAAAAAGAAAAAAAACAAGACAGAACAAATATTCCACTACATGGTAGACAAAAAGATATTGCATCTCCACAAATATAATATTTTCTTTGACAAATTTTGCCACTTGAAAACAATTGACAACTTCAACAAGTCTTGAAATATTATAATTTAGTTGAAGCTTGTATAGTTTTTTTTGTCACTAATATTTGTAACTTGGTGAGAAAAATGGGTGCAAAATGTATAAATTAGGGTTTTTTTTGGGAAATAGTGAGCCCAAGTCACCACATCATGAGGAAATATATATATATATAGCTTGTTAATTGCCCCATTCACACAATGAATTCCAACAAGTCACCACTTTGTGGGGGGTTGGGGAATCCCAAATTTTTGTACTTCTACCTTTTATGTCTCTCCAAATCTGGTTAAATCTTCATATGCAAGATGGCCAACCCGCTTACTTTCCAAGTTTTGAATTTTCAAGTTGTGAATAAATGCCTAAACAACTACTTGGAATGTCAATTCCAATCTATTCTCCCAATGGCATTCTATGTACATGTAAACATGAAGTTACAAGGTTCAATTCTATACACACTTGGTTCCTTCCCATCTCATATTGCCTATTTTCTTTAAGTAATATTTTTTTCTTTGAGCTTCACAAGAATAGTTAACTAATTAAAACTTTTACTTCATAATTTTTTTATTTGAATTATTAAATATATAGATTTCAACCACTATAAAAGTATTATGATCAATGTCAAAGATACCAAGGCATTATTATAATTTTTAACTAATGTTTGCAACTTAGGTAGAATAAAAATAGTGCAAAAGGTATAAATCGTTTTCTTATAAAAAAATGGGCACAAATCACCACATACTGATGAAAAAATAAATTTGAATTAGTTGCCACCTTTACTTTGGGGGGTAAATTTTAATTAATTGCCACCTCTATTGGGGGGTGGGGGGTTGGGGAGGTAATCCAATTTTTTCTACTTTCCTTTTGTTACTTTTTGCAAAATTTGGCTAAATCCTCTTAAAGAAAATGGCCAATCGATTTACTTTCCAATTTTCCAATTTCTAAGTTGTGAATAAATCAAAAAATAGATATAAAATAGACTATTAATTACAATCTTATATCCCAATGGCATTTTGTAGAACAAACCCAGGGTGCAAGGTTCATTTTCCTCGTGGTTGTTTCTTTCTTCCTACTCTCTACTCAATCCTTCTTTCTTCTAACCCTCATCTTGATCAATTTTTGTTTTGAATCCACATCAATCTAATTGGGTTTTAAATTTTCATTTTCAAAACAAAAATTCAAAAAACACATAAGAGATTGTAATAAGTTACTAATTCATAAGGAATTTACAATTTTTTTACTTTGCTCTTTTACATCTAACCAAATTTGGCTAGACCTTCTTATGGAAGATGGCCAAGCTACCAACTATACAAATTTGAAAAAAGCAAATCATGCTATGGTAATGGGATAGTTTATTTTGTTTTGTTGTCTTTTCCCCACAAGGGATAGAGTCAAGACCATAAAATGGCCATACTATATATGAAAAGATAACTAAAGATCTTTTGTATCATATTTTTTCATAACACCAAAACTTGGTTAAATATTCTTACAGAAAATTGCCATTCTTTTTACATCTTTTTATTGATACCCACTTTGGCTATCAAAATTCATCCATATTCATCCTTGGAATGGTATGATGGCATTCATGCGGTGAGTTTCATTCACATGGTATAATCACAATGGAATCATAAAAAATAAAATTATTAGTCATATTAAGTTGATGTATAGATTTAATTCAAATATTTTAATCATAATTTAAAATAATAATTAATACTTAATATTGAATATTTTCTGAAATTTAAAATTTTATTCAATTTTACACATATATTTGAATATAATTGGGTAATATGTTTTTATATCCATATAATATATAAAGTTTTACTTAAATTGATGGTAAAAATTGAATTTAAAAATAAATTACATATTTACCACATGTTGCATTTCTATTTGATTTTTAAATTATAGTATATCATTTTTTATCAGTAAAATTTATGTTAATGTGTAATAATCAATTTACACATATAAAATATGTTTAAATGCATTGTATATAAAGTGTATTCAAGAAAAATAATATTAATTTTTTTATATTATTTATGTTTATAATATTATTTTAAATCAATTCCGTACATGTTTTGATTCCTTATGTGTGAACTTATAATAATAATCATTTTTGGATCATTGTAAAGTAATTTTATGATCACATTATGTATGCAATGACACATCATTTTCTCCATGTCAATTGCATAGTCATTCTTTAGTTATATTTGAAATGATTTTATTTTAATCACATTTTCATATGATATTTTGAACATCCACATCATTTTGTCATCAATCGTGGATGCCATATGGATGAAAACTTGTAATAAAAAACAACATCATTTTTTCTGTTATCATGGAATGGTCTATTAATCAATTGCACCATTAATATACGACTCCAATTTTTTACAAGTAGGATTTGAAATAATATCCAATTACTATAATCAATTACTAGTCATTTAAAACATTTTGTCATTGATATCTTGGTTGCAAAGAACATGATTTCTTCTAGTACATTGAAGTAATTTTTTGGAATTATGTGTGTGTGTGTGTGTGTGTGTGTGTGAATGGCTTCAAGCCATAAATTTTAGATGAATATAAATAACATATTAAAAACCCGAAAAATGCATATCGTCCATTTAACAACATATCGACTTATAACCTACCAACTTACATGTTTACATCCAGTTTATAATGTAACAAATAATGTAACATATATTGCATTAGAATTAGGCTAAAATGAACCAACACACCATCTATTAGATGCCCTTTATCATTAAGTTGTGGATGAACTTCAACTTAGATAATCTATGGCTTCACCTTGGTAATATAATATATAAGAAATAGGTGTTGTATATAAGCAGATAAGTAAGACAATTAATGATTTTTAGGTAAGTAAATAGTTAGACCTAGACTTGGTAAGGGTTGTTTTTACTACTTACCTAGGTTGGTAGGTAGTAAAAAAATGATAGAAGGTAATCGCCATGGTGTGATAACTAACTAGAACCCAACCCAAAATTGTTTCCTCATGTCACTTGTCATCCATCCTTCATGGTGTGTTAGTGGGTGTTGGTTCACCTTGGGCCCCAAAGCAAACATACAAGATGATCTCGTAACCTAGATTTTGGTAAATCTCACATAATCTTGTCAATGGCATTTTTCCATAAAATATGTTGACATGTGATTCAAACATTTTGACTTGTGAAGATTGTTTGGATCACGCTCCAAGCATTATTCCTCATAGTCCAAACATTTTCACTTCGGGAATTGTTTGGCATCTGGTCCAAACATTTCCACTTTGGGAATTGCTTGGCTTATGGTCCAAACATGTTTGCTTATGGTCTGGGCCTCCACTCATGATATGAACATTTTTGCTTATGGTTGAGGTTTACTTTTATGGTCCAAGCACTTTCACTTATGGTTGAAGTTTAATCTTATGGTTGAGGCTTGGTCTTACAGTCCTAACATTTTTGTTTATGGTCCAAGCCTAGTCATATGGTCTAAGCAAGTTTTCGTATGTTCAAGCTTGGTCCTCAATACTTCGAAACTTTTACCAATTTTAATCATTTCCAATTATCTCAAGATAGAAGATGTTTTATCTCCAAGCTCTTCCCTCTTTATGCACCTTTAAAATGCTCAAACATATGTTGATTTTTCAAAAAAAGCTTAAGGTTAGGGTCTTATGCCAATTTGCTTAAGCCTTGTTTTATACCTTAAGACGATAATGTGTTGACCTTAGATATTTTCACTATTTTATGTTGTACATTTTCATACATTTAAAAAATCATAAATCCTATGGTTTTACCTTAAGCTAAAACAAATGTTTGCATCTTGTGGTGTTTGTTTGACCCTTTTGGTATTTTGTAATGGTGATGTCGTCATGTCATTTGTGTTCATGATGAATGATGAACATAGATTATGATGGTGTTACCAACCACCAAGTAGTAGCTACATTATGTGGTAGGCTTGGTGTGTTTAGTTTGTTGGGGTGATGGCCCTTGGCACTAGAAGAAAAACATGCATTTTAAACTAATCTCTATGACTAAATTTTAGTCGCAAGGGTGAAATCATGGTAAAATATGCAAAACAAGTGGTCACACATGTAGTCACAGTCACATATATGGCATAAACATGAGAAAAATTATTCAAATCTTCTTAAACTTTCATTATGAAGTAGTGGAGCATTCCATTGAGCTTATGGTAAGCTACACATAAAGTGCAACAAATTTTCATATAAGAAAAATGGAAAAGTATGTTCTAAATTAGTTGGGTTTTCAAAATTCCAAACATACTTTTATATGAGAACTTAGATAAATTATGACTATGATATGAAAAAAATATAAACACATTAATACATATTAGTGCTTTTTCTAGTTGAAAGTACAAAAAATCCAATTATAATTATATTTTCATCGCACTTTCATATACTTGAAGTAGGATAGTGACACCTATTTTCTTGTACTTGTATTTTTAAAAATATACTTAAATGCATATTAAAACATGCAAGTATTAAATATTTTGCAATTAAGTCAAAGATCTTCCTCTTATTGATCATTAAAGTAAAAATATTCATGAGTTCAATGTATTAAGTGTTAGTTTATGGATATTTCCCACCAAAAAAAAAAGTATCTCTCATTGGCATATTTTACCATGCTTTCACCCGCAAATGACATTTGTGACTAAAATTTTCTTAGTTGTTGTAAACAAGTTGCATGCAACAGTAGTTGCAAACGACAAGGGGTATTGAATAAAAGAAAAAATCAATGAATATAATTTCATCCTTTGATTCCATTGTATACATATTGTCACATGCAAGTAAGATGCAACTATTTTGGTCATTAATGTAAGCAAATGATGTGATGCCACATGTCCCAACATTTAATTATTTAAGATATAGACATTATTATTATTTTCAAGTAATCTGGGACATTCAATTTGAATTTTTAAGTGATCATATATTATGACATGTGCCCCAATGTAAATATGCCATGTGACATTTTAAAATGAATAATTCAAAACATTAATATTAGGTTGGTAGGTACTTGAGTACATGCCCACAAACTTAGGTTACATACTTATATACCTACTTAAGTGAAAAAGTAGTTAGGTAGGTTTTACTTTTTTAAACTAAATACCTATTTATATATGTAGGTACATAAGTCAACCTAGTTGGGTAGGTCAAACTAGGTACATATTTAGTTTAATAGGTAAATAAGTAGGTTGGGGACATAGATAGTTTATAATTGTGCATAATTTTTCTTTTCATTTTGGGTTAAGTCTTTTGATTGGTTCATCCCATTTGCACAAACTTTTTAATGTGAAATTGCATGACCACATCCTTTGTTTATATAGTGTTCAAAATAGGAATGAAAAACAAACCATGTGGGATCCATAAGTTTTGAAATTGCAATTTCCTCACAAACTAAGTTGCAACTCCAAAACTTTCCTCATGCGTTTTGTTTTTAGTTTCTAGATTTCTAAACATTTCAAGTACATGCCTAATTACATAATCATTTTGTCAATAATGAATAAATTTAACATATATTTTAAATACAAACTATAGACAACAAATATTACATACTTACATAACTAATAACTTTTTAATATATAACTAACTAAATGTCCATCAAAATGGCCATGGCTTAATCAAATTGGCCATATTGAATGCATAAGGTTTAATCAGATTGACCATCCTAATTTGACCCTTAGTCAAATGAACCATATTCATTTGCTAATTTAACTTATTTATTAAACTTAGGGTACCTACCTAATTTAACATAATTAATAGGTTAAGCTAGGCCTACACTACCTATTTAACCTACCATAATTAATAAGCTAATAGGCTAATAACCTAACTAGTAGTGTAGTTAGGTAGCCTAACTTAAACCTAATTAATGCGTTACTAAGTAGCCTATAACTAGGTAGTGTAAGCCTTTTAAGTAGATATCTTAGGTGGCCTAAGCTTACTAGGTAGACTTATTAACCATGTAGGTAACCTATTAACCTAGGACTATTATAGGTAGGTAGCCTATCATATTAATTAGGTAAGTGGCTTATGCCACTTAGGCCTATTAAGTATATGGTAATTTAACCTAGGCTATCAAAGTCTACTTAGTAGTTACATACATAGCATAAACCACTTAGACCAAAAACAACATTAGTAACACCATATTAATATATTTAAATGATTAATATATTATTAGTAACTAAAATTTTTATTTCTATTAAATCTAGAAAATGAAATTTAATTTTCACATACTAAAAATATTAATCTTTTCAAAATCCTTGATATGTAAGGTTTTTTTTCATGTTTTTGATGTAATTAAATTGTCGATCATCCATAATATAATTTAGCCAAATTTGGTATAAATATGAAATGAACTTGAAGTGTCCAAGACCCCTTTACATTTTGTTATAAGCTACAACCCCATAGAGAAATTTGGTGGTTAGATTCAATTTTAAACACATAAATTAGATTTTTTTTATTAAAAAAACAACTTGTCCAATTTATCCAAACAAAGGATGCCATGATGTTCCACAATGTTCTACTCAACACCATTGTTGTTTTCGATATCCTATCTATCCCCCACCCCCTCAAATTGATGTTAAAATATTTTAAACACCATTATAACACTTCCCAATAGACTTTCCCAATGTTCTTCTCAACGGGCCCTAACACCTTTCATGATTTGATTTGAACAATAATAATTTGATCCCTAATGCCCCTAATGTTCCTTGATCTAGTTTTTGACACTCAAGTGGTCCTTGATGTCATATCTAGTGGCCTTAATGCCCCTTGGCACCTCATGTTGCCCAAAAATGAAAATGAAAATGAAAATCTTATCCAATGTCCTAACATCCTTGGCATTTTGATGTGCCATTTGAAGGCCCTTGTTGTTCATTATTAATAATTTGTCATTTCTTGTTTATTTTCATGTCTTTTTGTTATTCTCATGTCATCTTTTGTCATCAAATTGATTTTGTTCAAGCATG
>Ga0116228_10007037_pt1 | contig 10066 bp, 10 predicted proteins | sample S1TSphfallax_2_FD_89694 | JGI IMG/M metagenome (GOLD analysis project Ga0116228, IMG submission 89694) | Host-associated microbial communities from peat moss isolated from Minnesota, USA - S1T2_Fc - Sphagnum fallax MG | ecosystem: Host-associated > Plants > Peat moss > Unclassified | place...
AGAATGAACTAGCAGATACAGCGATCAAATTAATTGGCTTGAATCTCCCTTTTAGTTCTCGGAATAATTGAGGATTCCACTCGCCTACAGTATCAACAAAATTACGTAGCATAAAAAATCTCCAATTTGCGCATTATGATGCTTGTTTATGACCTAATTTGAGAAATATTGTTTCTAAATCTTCTTGGGTACAATGAAAATCCTTTAAAGGAATTCCCATGATCACTAGCGATCGCAACAAATCAGCGCAATCTTGCTCTTTCCCGGAAAAATTCACCCGGACACTGTTTCTACTGGCTATAACCTCCAAATCTTCCACCAAAGGATGTTGCTTTAATTCATTCACCAATACTTCTAGGCTACCCAAAGTAGATAAGAAAATTTGCTGTCGAGCCAAACGATGATAAAATTGTTGGATATTAGCACTTTCGACTAAAAATCCCAGTTCCATAATCCCTACCGAAGTACAGAGTTCAGCTAAGTCGCTGAGAACATGGGAAGAAATTAAGATCGTCATCCCAGCTTCTTGTAAGACCTTAATAATTTCCCGAAACTGCATTCTGGCGATGGGGTCAAGTCCTGAAACTGGTTCATCCAACAATAATAAAATCGGTTCGTGGATGATGGTTCTAGCTAAACTCAATCGCTGCTTCATTCCTCGCGAAAGTGTAGAAATTAGGCTATGGCGTTTATTCCCCAGTTGGATAAGTTCTAAAACCTCATGTAAACGTTTTGTTCGGCGTGGTTCTCTAAGATAATATAGACGAGCGAAATAGTCTAGATAATCCCAAACCGTTAAATCTTCATATAATGGATAATCATCCGGGAGATAACCCAGTTGACGTTTGAGATCCGAATTACTGCGATCGCGCAATAGGCGATCGCCATTCAGGTAAATTTCTCCCACAGTAGGCTCTTCAGCAGCGGCTAACATGCGGATTAGGGTTGTTTTTCCGGCTCCATTGGGACCAATTAATCCATAAACCTCTCCCGCCTGAATTTCCAAATCTACATCATTTACCGCGAAATGCTTTTCAAACTGTTTAGTTAGTCCACAGGTGCGAATTGCCAGTTCTTTTACCATCACCCCAGAAAGTTATCCTGATGACAATTACTTATGATATTTTAACTGTAAAAATTTACTCTATATAACTATGACTCAGAAATACCAGATTACACTACTTCCTGGCGATGGGATTGGACCTGAAATTACTGCTGTGGCGGTAGATGTTCTCAAAGTCATAGAGAGCCGCTTTCAGATTCAGTTTGAATTCCACACAGCTTTAATTGGTGGCGCAGCTATTGATGCTACAGGCGAGCCACTACCTACTGCTACCTTAGATTTATGTCGTGGTAGCGATGCTGTTTTACTCGCCGCAATTGGTGGTTATAAATGGGACAATCTCCCCTCTCACTTACGCCCGGAAGCTGGATTATTAGGACTCAGAGCCGGTTTACAATTATTTGCCAATCTCCGCCCCGCCAAGACTTTACCTCAACTGGTAGAAGCTTCTACTTTAAAGCGTGAGGTGGTAGAAGATGTTGATATTATGGTAGTCCGCGAGTTAACCGGTGGGGTCTATTTTGGTAAACCCAAAGGTATTTTTACCAATGAAGCAGGGGAAAAACGCGGTGTAAACACCATGGTTTACACCGAATCGGAAATTGACCGCATTGGTCGCGTTGGTTTTGAAACAGCCCGTAAACGTTCTAAAAAACTCTGCTCTGTAGATAAAGCCAATGTTTTAGAAGTATCTCAACTATGGCGCGATCGCCTAACTCAACTAGCAGCAGATTACCCCGATGTCGAATTATCCCATTTATATGTAGATAATGCGGCGATGCAGTTACTACGCGCTCCTAAACAATTTGATACAATTGTCACTGGTAATTTATTTGGAGATATTCTTTCTGACGCAGCGGCTATGCTCACAGGTAGTATTGGGATGTTACCTTCGGCGAGTTTAGGAGCTAATGGTCCTGGCGTATTTGAACCTGTCCATGGTTCCGCTCCCGACATTGCAGGACAAGATAAAGCTAATCCCTTAGCACAAGTTTTAAGTGCATCAATGATGCTACGGTATGCTTTAAATCAAATAGAAGCAGCCGATTTTATTGAGAATGGGGTTTTGCAAGTCTTAGAAGCAGGTTATCGGACAGGAGATATCATGTCCGAAGGGATGAAACTTCTGGGTTGTCGGGCTATGGGTGATGTTTTGATACACAAACTTACTCCAAAATAGCGCCAAAATAGCACCAAAATAGTGTGATAATGGTGGGGAGAAATTTTCCCTTTTTCAGCATTTTGTTTGGTACTTTCGGATAGACTAGAGACAAATCTGTAAACCATTATAGAAACTAAATAGTGTACGCTTTAAGACAAGGACAAGCAAATTTTGCCCCTCCCAGCAATCAAGCTCCCCAGCCGCCTTTGGTCGATCCTACTTTGATCAAGGCAGCCGGAAAAATTTATTACACTTACTGCGAGGTGCATCCTGAAATCGCTGGACAGCCTTCAGGGGTAGCTATTAGCCGTGTAACTTATCGGGGCAAGGTAATTTTTACCAAGCATCCAGTGTTACTACCCCAAGAGTGCTTTGTGCCTTTGAATCAAATCGAGTCATACATGTATTAGTTATATATTAAGTAATAGTTCAGTGGTTAACAAGTGACAGATAGCGGTATGGAGAGCTTGATTGACGTTACCGTAAATGTCTTTATTTTTGCTTTGGGTGCATCTATCGGTAGCTTTATTAATGTTGTGGTTTATCGGCTACCGGCTAAATTATCTATACTGTGGCCGCCTTCTCGTTGTCCAGACTGTTTACACAAGTTAAAACCATATGATAATATACCCTTATTAGGTTGGATATGGCTAAAAGGGCGCTGTCGTCACTGTAGAAATCGGATTTCACCTCGCTATTTTCTGGTAGAAGGGTTGACTGGATTCATCTTCCTTTCAGTGTATTGGGCTTTTCAATCGACAATTTTCACACTTGGTTATTGGGCTTTTTGTAGCTGGTTATTAACTCTAGCCTTGATAGACTTAGATACAATGCGCCTCCCCGATCAATTAACCAAGTCAGGGTTAATCTTAGGTCTAGTCTTTCAAATGACTGTGGGTTTTTTATTAGAAGCTAACGGAGTAGGAGTAGCCAAGCATTTGATGTCAGGAATAGCCGGCGCAACAGTTGGTTTATGGTTGTTTGATATCATCGCCTTGGTTGGTTCTTGGTTATTTAAGAAGACAGTTCAAGGTGCTGGTGACTCTAAATTGGTCGCCATGATAGGCGCTTGGATAGGTTGGAGGTTTTTACTGCTATCAATTTTGGTGTCTTGTTTTACTGGAGTGTTGGTAATGGGTATCGCCATCCTGCTTTCAAGACATAAAATCCGGCAAAAAATTCCTTTTGGTCCATTTTTAGCTTTTGGTGGGGTGTTCAGCATTTTTAGTGGTGGAGCAACTTTGTCCTATTATTGGCGTTATGTACATTTATTTATCCCCTAATCGTAAAACTCCGAAGACAAAATAAACCTTATTTACCATGACTGTAATTTCCAGTACCCAATTTGCTGCTGATATTTTGGTAAAATTAGCTTATGGCTGAGATTAACATCGGAATTTTAGTTAATGCGAGCGACCTAATACAGGGAAGAACTCCTTAGGTTTTAATTATACCTAACTTAAATAAGATAAAAATGGCAAACAACGAAGAATCGCGTGGTTTAAAGTCTCTATTTGATTGGTTTGCTAATCGGCGTAAATCAGGATCTCTGAATATCGAGCGCCAAGAAAGAGAAATTGCTGATGGTCTTTGGCATAAATGCCCAGAATGTAGTGTTTTAACATATACCAAAGACCTGCAAATTAATCAAATGGTTTGCGTTGAATGTGGTTATCATAATCGAGTGGATAGTGATGAACGCATCCGCCAATTAATAGACCACAATACTTGGACTCCAATAGATGAGCATCTGTGCTCTACTGATCCCCTCCAATTCCGCGATCGCAAACCCTACATTGATCGATTGCGAGAAACACAGGAAAAAATTGGCTTAATTGATGCTGTCAAAACAGGTATAGGTCAAATCAATAGTCTACCTATAGCCTTAGGAGTCATGGATTTCCGCTTTATGGGTGGGAGTATGGGATCAGTCGTAGGTGAAAAAATTACTCGCTTGATTGAGCTAGCCACTCAACGCCGTTATCCAGTCGTGATAGTTTGCACTTCTGGTGGAGCCAGAATGCAAGAAGGTATGCTATCACTCATGCAGATGGCAAAAATTTCTGCTGCGCTACAATACCATCATGCAGCTAAATTACTCTACATTCCCGTTTTAACTAATCCTACTACAGGTGGTGTTACTGCTAGTTTTGCGATGCTAGGTGACATCATTATTGCTGAACCTAAAGCAACTATTGGTTTTGCTGGGAGAAGAGTCATTGAACAAACCCTGAGAGAAAAACTACCTGATGATTTTCAGACAGCTGAGGATTTACTCAAGCATGGTTTTGTGGATGATATTGTTTCCCGGATTCAATTAAAAAATACTCTCACGCAACTAATTGCTTTACATCAAACTCTACCACCACCCCCGAATATGACCTTATGGGAAAGCATGACATTTAGTTCTACTGCTGTAGAATAGCCCTCAAATAACCAGGGAATAGGGAATTCCTATTCCCCATTGTTCAGTTTTTAGGTTCTTGTAGAAAAAACAGCGGAGTGATAGATCCTAATCTACATACACTGGAGATCAGAAACAATCCCACTAAACCACCAAGTTGCGAAGATTGAGCGATAAATCCCCCCAATGTTGTCCCCAAAGCTCCAGAGATACCAGCCACAGCTGCAATACTTCCCAGATAAATAGATTTATTTCTGACTGGAGTAATACCCAATTGTATATTATTAATACAGAGTTCAGTCGCAGCGAGTGTGAATCCCGTTAATATATGTAGCATTGGCAACCATAACCACAGGTCAATACTACTATGACCCACACCTAACCAGAGCAAAGGTTGGAAGGCAGCGATTATACCTATAAAAATCAATATGGGGCGACTACCTATTTTGTCTGCTAACTTACCCAAGAAAATAAGTAATATCATTGTCGTCCCTACCTGAAAGCCGCTATAGATGGTGATCAAACTTACTGGTAGTTGTAAGTTCTCTAACAGATAAAAGTTAAAAAAAGGATTGCTGAGACTAACAGATAACATCAAGCAACTGATATAAACTAAAAAAATTAAAAAATTAGATTTTTTCCACAAAGGAAGGCGATCGCTATGATCAAGATCAGTTATTGGAGAAACACTTTTACTATCGGTCGCGTTTAACTGGATAATGGTTAGGTTTTGTACCTGCGGATTGATATCTATTTGGAAATACTGACAGCCAAGACTAATTAATCCACAAATAATTCCAATAGCCAAAATTAATCTATAACCTGGGATAGCGCCACCATACCAGGATGATATCACTAATCCCGCTACTGGTACGCAGAGTAAATGAGTCAAATTACCCAGAGAATTACGAATCCCGAAGTATCTTCCCCGCAATTGTCTGGGAACTATTATTCCTATCCAACTCAACCAAGATGCACTTCCTAGCCCTCCTACCAAATGACTAGCAAAAACGATCCACAGTGTCAATTGTACCAATTGATGAGAATTGAGTATTCCCTGAGTTTGATAACCAATACCCACAACCAAAATCAACCATAGTAACCTAGATATCCCATAAGTTAATAGTGAATAATAAAAACGACTAGTTGTACGTTCTGATAAATATGCTCCTAAAGGTTGTACCAGATTTACCAACATAGGTAGCGAACTTAACATTCCAAAAGCTACTGGACTAGCATTCAATCTCACTAAAAAATCACCCAGTAATATACCGCCAGTAGTGAGGGAAAATATTCCTGAGAAAATAGCATCTGTTGTTGAAGCTTGTAGGCTGTTGCGGATTGCATCTTTGGCAAATCTAGGTCTTTCAGTGCTTGAAACAGTAGAAGTGACAATATCCAAAGAATCAGCTATCTCAACTGAAATAGAATCCATAATTTCCCTGTATAAAATGGGGTTTTGCAGCCTTGGCTTATATACCAATATCTTCGCCAAAATTAAACCAAAATCAAACAATGTGGAGAGGAATGCTAACGAAATCTATTGGCTGCTGACGATATCATAATATTAATCATATTGCAATAATGTTTTTAACAAACTAGTGATTTTTGCTTTAATGCTCTATATCCTCAATCATTGGGCTAAAAAAATAGGTTTTTGGAGTTCAATCATCGCGATCGCGATGATTCTGATCAGTTGTCATCATCCAAACCAAAATCAACTACCCTTAGTTACTATTAAGTTGAGTGGTTGGGAAAGTTCTCCAATAGAAGAAAAAATCCTAACTCAAATGCTGCAAAATTTTGAGGTTGAACATTCCCGGATCAAAGTTAAGTATGAAGTTATTGCCGAGCAATATATGGATATACTTAAAACGCGCTTAATTGGAGAAGCTGCGCCTGATGTTTTTTACTTAGATGCATTAGCATCTCAATTCTTCATCAGCCAGAAAATTTTAGAACCTTTAGATAAATATATCCAGCCGGAGTTCGATCTGCAAGATTTTCCAGAGAAACTGCTGAATATTTTTAGATATAAAAATCATATCTATGGTTTGCCCAAAGATTACTCTACCTTAGGTTTATTTTATAATAAAAAATCTTTTCAGGCGAAAGGATTAAACAGTCCGCCAATTACCTGGAATCAATTGTTAAGCTATTCTAGCAAACTAACAGATAATTTCCCTAAACAAGAAAAATACGGTTTTGGCGAAAGTCCAGATTTATCAGCTCAAATTTGTAAAATCAAGGCTTTTGGTGGGAATATTTGGGATAAACAGGGACGGGTATTATTTGATAGTCCAGCTAATCTCCAAGGATTACAATTATCCATCGACCAATACCAAAAATACCACTCCTCAGCCTTGAAATCTGACCTTGGCGTGAGTTCAACTAGCGAAATGTTCGGTGAGGGGAAGGTCGCAATGGTAGTTGATGGTAATTGGGCTATTCCCTATCTCCAAGAAACATTTCCCGATTTAGATTTTGCTATATCTGAATTACCTAGAATTAACGGTCGTCAATGTACTATGGTTTTTACTGTAGCTTATGTAATCAATCATCAGACAAAACATAAAGCAGAAGCTTGGGAGCTAATTTCCTATCTTACAGGGAAACCAGGTATGTTAAAGTGGGCAAAAACAGGTTTTGCTTTACCCACTCGCAAATCCGTGATGCAGAAATTGGGTTATGTTCGAGACGAACTGAGGTTACCCTTAATTAAAGGAACTGATTATGCTATACCTTGGCGAATTGGTAAATATCCAGATGTGGTAATTAATAGTTTTCAAAACCAGTTCATTAGTGCCTTATTGGGAGAGCAAACTTTAAAACAAGCAATGCTGAAAGCAGAAAAATCTGCCAACCGAAAAATTGAATTTATGGAGTAATACATAACTCGCAATTCATCATGCATAATTGCGAGTTATGGATGATGAATTATTTGAATATGGGAGCAAAGATAATGCTCTTAGTCACTAATGGACTGCGACCATATCTTTTCCCATCTCCACCATCTCGACCTCTACGGCCTTCTTTTTCTCGACGGAAATAATCATCCCAATCGACTTCTTCACCTTCTTTTCTACCACCACACAATAGATCCTGTTCTTGTATCGACATATCTACAAGTAAATTAGATTGACAATCTTGATGCAACATAGATTAACCTTCCTTTCCACAAAATCGTTCTTATTCATTGAAAACAAATATGAACGATGCTTTAATTTATTTCTAAACTATTTTTTGTTAAAAGGCACTTTTCTAAAGTTATAGTTCTGAGTTTTATTTAAAGTCTTTAATATCAGCGTGATAACTATACCTAAGGTAGAGGAAAAATCTAGGCTATAGTAGGAGAATGTAATTGCCGACCAATTTTTTATTCCTCGAAAAACCAAAAGCAAGATTGAAAATTAGGCAAAATTTCTACGCGTATATTTTTGTACTGCCTGCTGCTCTAGTTTTAGGCTCTTTTGTCTTATTACCCATTGTTGACGCTATTTTTTTATCCCTACATAAAGTACAACTTTTTGGCGGGATTAGATATGATTTTATTGGCTTGCACAATTTTAGCTACTTAATCCAAGATCAGCAGGTGGGGATTGCGTTCAGAAATACAGCACAGTATGTAGTAATGGTAGTTCCCACCCAAACTATTTTGGCGTTGATTTTGGCTGTCACCTTAAATTCAGCAATTTGGGGACAAAAATTGGGGCTTATGACCCTTTTTCTGCCAACAGTCACCTCTTCAACTGTGTTAACGCTGATTTTTATGTGGATTTACCATCCCCAGGGATTGCTGAACCATTTGCTTGCGACCATCGGACTTCCTACTTATAACTGGTTAGGAGATCCTGGGGTTGCACTTAAAGGTATTATGATGATGAATATTTGGTCTACAGCGCCTCTTTATATGATAATTTATTTAGCGGCTTTACAAAGCATTCCCCAAATGCTTTATGAAGCTGCTGAGTTAGATGGTGCTAACATCTGGGAAAAATTCTGGCACATTACTATTCCCCATCTCCGTCCTGTAACTTTCTTTGTCTTAGCGATGGGAATAATCGGAACTTTTCAATTATTCGATCAATCTTATATTTTTTCTGGTGGGACTGGTGGACCAAACAACGCTACGCTGACGCTGGTACTGTTGATCTACCAGGCTGTATTTCAAAATTTACAAATGGGATATGGAGCAGCGATCGCCTGCTCACTAGGATTAATCATCATGGTGATAACTTACCTTCATCGGCTAATTTTCGAGGATGAAAAGGTGTAATGCAAATTTTTCAGCAAAAGCAGTTAAAAGTAATAGCCTATATTTTCCTGGTTATTTATGCAGTTATTACACTCATACCATTTATGTGGGCGCTTTCAGCCTCATTCAAACCACTAGGAGAAATTATTAGTCAGCCAGCAAATTTCCTTCCCCATCATCCTACCCTAGAAAATTACCAGCAAATTTTTCAGCGCCAACCTTTATTTGCCCGTTGGCTAGGAAATAGCGTAGTCATTGCTACTAGTATCACACTTTTAAATCTAGTCTTCAACTCTATGGCGGGTTATGCTTTATCGAGACTGAAATTTCCTGGTAACCGCAGCTGTTTTTTTCTGATCCTAGTAATATTAGCAGTACCATTACAGATTACATTAATACCCACATTTCTGATCTTAAAAACGCTAGGATGGCTCAATTCCTATGCAGGTATAATTGTCCCTAGTATGGCTAATGCTACCTTCATATTCATGATGCGACAATTTTTCTGTAACTTTCCCAGAGAACTAGAAGAAGCAGCAGCGCTAGATGGGTTAAGTAGTTTAGAGATTTTCCCACAAATTGTTTTACCGTTAGCACAGCCAGCATTAGCAGCGCAAGCGGTTTTATTGTTTATGGGTAGTTGGAATAACTTCTTGTTCCCGCTGATGGTGTTGTTTGACCCGGAGATGTTCACTCTACCTTTAGGATTAAACAGCTTTAAAGGAGAATATATCAGTTATTGGAACTATATCATGGCAGCGGCGATGATGCTTAACCTGCCAATTTTATTAATTTACGCCTTGTTTAACCGCTACTTGATTCAAGGTATGACTTTTGTGGGAAATAAGGAATAAGCAGAGTTTCTACCCAAAGCCGCAATATCGTGGCTCTAAAAGCGTATTTTCGGCGACAAATTGGACTCTCAACATGATATTGGTATTAGAGTGGCTCAATTTCTATCTATTAGTTAACTAGCGTTATGGTTTTTGCGACCTGATTGAGTGCAGAGATAGCGGTAGACTACAGCCCCTACTGTGGAAAAAGTTCTCTCTGTCCAGATGGCTCTCATTACCAGTAAATATCTATCAGCAATTAGCCAGATTGAAATTGAGTATCGCTGTTTTAGCTGTGTTGAGATTAAAATACTTAAGGGGAATCATGTTTAAAAGATTGATTGGTGTG
>Ga0116228_10007038_pt1 | contig 10066 bp, 7 predicted proteins | sample S1TSphfallax_2_FD_89694 | JGI IMG/M metagenome (GOLD analysis project Ga0116228, IMG submission 89694) | Host-associated microbial communities from peat moss isolated from Minnesota, USA - S1T2_Fc - Sphagnum fallax MG | ecosystem: Host-associated > Plants > Peat moss > Unclassified | place: USA...
ATTTCTTTGCCGAGTTTCCATAATACCTCAAATGCAGATCCTGTCCACTGTTGTAATGAGGGGAAAAAAATGCACAAAGAAAAAGTTGGAAAGGTTTATAATCAGGAAATGTGTTAAAAATCAGCTGGACTGTTTATGAGATCTTATGATTGTCATCCTTAACTACGTTGCTGCTATCTCTCTATCCTCCTCTCTTGATGCAGTTTGTGAGACCTAGAGCTGAATGTGAATTCTACTGGATTAAGATGAAGGTCTGAGATGTTTGGTTTCAAGATAGGAAGAGTTCTAATAATGCTGGAGTTTGTTGGGGTGGTAGGAAGTTGTGGAGTGGGGCCAAATTTAGTGATTTTGCCTATGGAGATGATTGTTAATCATTGCAATACGGCGGCACATGCTGCTCGGTTGCTTGCGTTGCAGTGTGGAGCTGAAAACCCAGATGTCAACTTGAAGGCCTTGGCACTCAAGCAACAAGCGAATAAGGAATTTGAACTTGGTAATTACCCCAAGGCAGAGAAGTTGTACTCTGAGGTCTGTTTCTCTCTCCTTGTCTTGCATTTTTCTCACTTGTTAGCAATTGAAGGCATCAGAAAAAATCTCCAAACTTGTGACAGAGCTTCAAAGTCCAGTTGCACTTGCTGGTCTATGCTTCTGTATTTAGGGTTTATGATTGGGAACAGTTCTCAGGATTATGAGCAAAGGGGTTGCTTGGTGTTACAGGAGTAGGCCTTAAATGAAGATTTTTTTAACTAAAATGTTCCAGTAAAGTTTCCAACGATCTGAGATCTCTTTTCTAGGTTCTATTGATGTGCCACAGAATCTTTCAATGATTAGAGACAGTGTGTAAAGGTGGCGTACATACTTGCAGGGGTCAATCTTGTTTTGCTGTAGTCATGCTGTTATTATTTGCTGTTTTTTTTATGGGTATTTCTGGATATGTGTCTCTCTAGCTGAAAGTATTTTTGGGCATTTTGATTGAGTAAATTGCTGTTTGATATAGGCAATAGACTTGAGTCCATCAGGAGGACTTCACTTCATATTTGCCAACAGGTATGTTTTTTTTCTGGACTTTGAGTTTCATTCCTGTATGTGTTCTGATTGTTTCTTCCCATAAAATGGTGTATGCACCAAACCTAGTTTGGTATCCTCTGATGTGCAAGCACTAAAAATGAAGCTGTTGTTTGTTTCATTTACAGGTCAGCATTACGTTTGGCTCTAGGAGAATTTAAAGCGGCCCTGGAAGATGCCAAAGAAGCTGCAAAGATTGCACCGCAGTGGCCCCAGGTATGATCATCTCTACTATGGAGGTGTTCCTGGCTTTGATGTTAAGAGCATTGTGATGCAGAGCTGTAGTCTTCTCATTTGGAGGTGGATTTGAACTGAATCACATCACACAAATCTTATATGTTATGAATATTTTTGTCCACTGGTCTGATCTAGTGTAATTGAATTGGTAAGCATGGTGTATTTTTAGCTAGCACTATCCTCTCTTCATTGGTATCAAAACTCCAAAACTATGGTAGGTTTGGAGGAACCTCAAGACCGCAGATGGCTAAGTTTTAAGCAAATTTCCATTGATTGCAGGCTTTTCTTCGACAGGCAGATGCATTTTCAGCAATGGGTGAAATTCAAGCTGCTCTGTCTGCTCTAAAAACTGCTCTGCATTTTGACCCCTCTCTACGGCGCTCTAAAAGCTATCAGGTTGACACTGGTCTATGGACTGACAACATACCACCTGCTGTTGTATGTAAAACAGGTCACCATATTGTTGTAGTTCTCAAGTTAAACTAGTCTAGGAGGTTGGCATGCAGTGCAGATGATGGCTATTCTAAGGTGTTAATTCTTTCCATTGAGTGTGGTTAACTAGAAATTCTGACTCAGTTTAATTTGTTCTCTGCAGGTCAAGTCCCGGGATCTTGAATCCAAATTGGCCCTTTTGATTGCCAATGCTTGATCTTGAAGATGGCTTTCACCCCAGGGGTATATTGCCCGTGATAGATCAAAGTAGCAACCCTAGAAAGGCTGAAGTCAATTTCTTGTGCAGAATGTGGGAGTCATTCTGCAGATAGGTTCCTTACAGTGTTAACTATTGCACTGAGGTGAATGATCAAGGTTTTTAATAAAAGAAAAAGTTGTACTAAGGGCCTGTATCTCACATGTACCTAGTGCTTTGCATCCAACAGAGAGGGGCAGTCAATCTGGAAGTGATTGATTCACTGGGCCGAGTTTTAAACTGTCTTTGAGGGGAGCTGCCTGCAGTACTTGCTGCACTGTGATTTTGAGTGGCAAAGCTGCTGGACAGATCTCATCATCTGTTGTACAGATTTATGACAGAAACAATTTTACATAACAGTTGCATAGGGAAGAAGAGCATTAACATGCTGATATGTTGTTGCAACTTGAAGGTCACGTAGCAAGTGTTCCCCTCAGTATTGCTGAGAGCATCCTGCAACCGATTTTGTGGCCATGTCCTGAAGCTGTTGTACTTTAAACAGAGTGAAAGCATTAACAGGGGATGGTGTAGGGCTGGCATATTTGGAGAAGCCTGAATGAAGGGCACCAGACCAAAATCCATCTCAAGACAAAAAATGTCAGTGAGAAAACAGTTCAAATGTGCAAGACTATTCTTAAGATGCTTAGGAACAAGATGAGGCATCAATTCAGCCAGCAACCGGGTTAGTATGAGTGGTGACAAGGTATAGAAGGGTACATAAGGCAAAACAAAGGAAAATTTCATTGCAGATGTAGCTCAAGGTGTAACGAGATCGTGTAACAAGGCATGTTGTTGCTTTGTCAGTCACTGGAGAATTGACTCCTGAAGATTAGTAACACCATGTGACCAGGTCAGTTGTTGCTACTCATTCATTGGAGAAGCAGCTCTAGAATTTGGACTGCGACAATATGACCTGTTAGCTTTAATCATTCATTGCATAACTGGCATTCGAAGGAAAATTGGGGCTATAATTTAACCTGAAACATTTCTGATTACATCACAAATGGCTACATCCTCAACATACCAACAAGTCAACTTGGTAACCCAGTACTTTCTTCTCACAAAGATGAGCTCATGATGCACAGAAGATGCAGAGTGCAAAAGTGTTCAATAGAGAAGCCTATCAGTGTGAAAAGTTCTTATTTTCTGTACTGGACTCATCAATAAGGCTGGTAAGAGAAGTCCTGACTAACTACATGGCAATGGAAGGTTGAAAATCAGGAAATTCCAATTTCTTGCAAAGAATTGAAAAGCATGTTTGTTGAGAAACACACCATCTTTTGAATACATGAATTGTGTGCTACGGTGAAATGCAAGAACACAAGCACTGGAAGAAAGGTCTTCGACCACCTTCCAGACAGAAGAGAGGGCATGTGTGCATGAGTCAATGAGTAACAATGACTATGGAGAAAAACTAAACCTTGAAGGTTCTGTGTGTTTTTGTTTGGCTCAAGAGCTTCCACAAGGCCATGTGTGTCTGTGCTCATGACAGCAGGAGGGAGCGGATCCCATGATGAAACCAGGGAACATGTGGCTAATCACCTGAAGTACACATATCATTGCCAAAAACCAGACTTGAAACTTTTCAACCCAAAAGATGAAGACACAAAGATTTAGGAACAGATGAGAAGTGGTGGAAAAGAAGACAGGAAGGGGACACTGTTCCAGTACACAGAAGTGAAATAGAAAAGAGGGAAGAGGAAAGAAGAGCAAAGACAATTTAGTGTGGTGATGATGCTACAGAGACACATCCAGATTAGTGAGAGGAATACTTTGTCCCTCCTGTTTCCGCATGTGCTCAAGAAGCTGTGTTGCTTTTCTCTTGGCACGGGTGGTGCCATTACTTGCCAAATCTGTCAGAGCAGCATAAGCACCAAGCTCCCGAGCCTTTTCAATGTTTGCTGCATCTGTGACCATCAAAGCCAGTAAAACTGCCGCTGCATTTTCTTTGTTCCGAGAAGACCCAGAATGGATGAGTTCAACCAGCACTGGTATAGCTGAAGCCTGACCAATTGCAACTCGACCTTCTTGATGTGTTGCAAGGATGGCAAGAATTGCTAAAGCTTCATCAACCATGCCAGCATTTGCATCTTCCAGAAGCTCCAGTAAAGGTGCAACTACACCTGCCCGAACAGCCCGGGCCTTGTTTCCTTGGTATATGGAGAGGTTGAAAAGTGCGGTTGCAGCATCTTTTTTCCCTCGAGAAGTTCCTGTTTTCAGTAAGTCAACCAAGGCTGGAATGGCACCCGAGTTCCCAATACTGATTTTGTTTTCATCTACAACTGAGAGGCTGAAAAGCGTTGCTGCAGCATTCTCTCGAGCTTCTTTACTCCCAGTCTTCAGGACTTCAACTATGGGGTTTATAGCTCCTGCATTCACTATTGCTCCTTTGTTGTTATCATTTATGGACAGGTTCAGAAGTGCTGTTACTGAATGCTCTTGAGTCTTTAGATCTTGTGTTGAGAGCAGCCCCACCAGTAATGGAATAGCTCCAGCATCTGCTATGCAAATGCGGTTCTCAACATTACGTTTCGCAAGCAATCGAAGTTCCCCCGCAGCAGCTCGTTGCATGTCAGGTTGGCTGCTTGTAAGTTTCCGGAGAAGATGATCAACAGTGGCTCTCTCACCAGCAGAATACTCAGGGGTCTTCACAGGCTTGGGCTTACTGCCTGGTTTCTTTGGGACTTCCAATCCATGTGTTTCACACCACTGTGCAATCACACTCCGGAGGACATAATTTGGTGTCAGCCCTTCGTGGGGGAGCAGCACACCTGTCTTTGGACATGATCGGTGGCCTGACTCAAGCCACTTTTGTATGCAAGACCGCTCATACGTCTGGCAACACATCAAGGCAACAACCAAAAAACTACGTTAGGAATTACACTGCAGACACCCAGGAAGCTAATCAACACCAAAGAACCATACGACCTACAGGAGAGCTCACATCTAAGGTGCATTACTGAGTCAATGATGACTGTGTTTCTAACACAGAGTGTTCACCACTTTCAGCTGCTCTATGTGGAAAAGGTGAAGAAACAAACAATGCTTATTGCACCTGGTAAGAAAACTAACCTGTCCAGTAGCTACAATGACAGGATCTTTCATCATTTCCAAAGAAATTGGGCATTTGAAATCATCTGGTATAGCCAGATGTCCTGCTTTTTCTCCTGCATTGGTTTCATTACCATATAAAGCTCTCTTCTCTGGTCCAGAACCAACTCGAACCTCATCATGCTTTGTTGGTCCAGGTTTTGGAGTAAAAACTCCAGCAGCAATGTTAACCCTGTCAAGCTCTGGTGTATCACTGTCCTCTCCATCCTCTGCTGGCAAGATGCTTGTCAGCTTTCTACACACAGAGAAAAGCTCTGGGAAATTCATGTCACTCTCGCAGCCATCCAATTGATTTTCATTCTCCAGCATCATCTCTTGCAGTGCTCGATTCTCTTGTCTGATTGCTCCAGATGTTTTGAGTTCAAGCTTCTGTGCCAATCTCTGTAATGCTGCAACTCCTGCAGGCTCATTGTCTTTATCTTTGAGAACTGAAACCAAGTCTGTGTAGAGTTGAAGCTCATGTGAATCAACTCTTCCCTTTGCTCTTGTCAGCTGATTATGCAACAGTTCAACCTGGAAATCCACACATCCCTCTCTATCCATCAGTCCAGTATTCGAACACCATTATTGACAAATCTCTACTGTGAGTAAAAAGTCCACCCAGAGAAGAGGTTCAGCTGGTTGACAACAGCAATCCTGATGCAAATTACCACCAGGTGATGGATGACAGGGGAATCCCATAAGAGCAATTGGTAAAACACCAGTCTGACATGGAGAAAGAGGAGTGCTACAAGATTGAGCATCCAAAAAAACGTGAAGCAGTCAAGGAAAGACAATGAATACCTGTTCCCGGACTTCATCTGAGATATCAAGCTTAGCATAAGGCAAGGCATCTAAGGTCTGACTCAGATAATTGGTCACCTTCTGAAACCGCTCTGCCACAGCCTGTCGCTCCAGCACCTACCCAACTCATACAAAGTTCCTCATCAAAACCTTGCATCCCATAGCACAAGGTACAAACCTCTCATTTCAGCAATTGAGCTTCCAACAGACTTTGCAAACTTCAGGGTCAATCCCTCTCTCTTCTTCCAGTGTCTTTCATTTATAACAATACTTCATAAAATATTTCTCAGAGAAACCCCTCTCTGCCAATGCCTCCATTCCAATAGGAAATCTGCTGCTTCAATGTCTCCTCTTCCAGACTCCTTCACTTCAAGCAACACATATCTATGGAATATCTATTGCAGAGAAATCTTCACAACAACAGTTGGAAACAAGCAGTCCAAGCCACAAACCACACCCATTTTCCAAGGTCCTAATTTTTAGGCATTGACATCAGGGGACATGGTTGCAAGAACAGGACCAGCTGCAAGATGCTTTTAGGGTTGCAGGGGGGAGAAAGAGACACTACAAAAGTGGACACCATGAGAAGTTGCAGAAATGAGACTAACTTTGGGAGTGACATGATTCCTAAACCCTAACCAAGAGAAAATGCAAGTGAAAATACACGCATCTGAGATTGAAGATGAGATTGAAGAGGATAATAGCACTGACAAAAGTAAGCTCCAAAGAGAGAGGTAAAACTGTATCTTAGAAAGTAGGCAACCCTAATTTTGCAAAACAAAACACAGGACAAAAGGGGGAAATGTGGGGGGGATAAAAGAAGAAAGACTGACCAGGTACAGTTTGCTGCCACTGTGACACATTTGAAGAAGCTTGTTGGCAGACTGCAAAGCATCCTCCAATGCATAGAAGCAAGGGAGCACCGTCTGTGGGATTCGCTGCCTTGATTCCCTCAGCTCCTCAAACAAAGGAACCAGAAGCTTCACCCGTCTGCTCAGTGCTGCGCATTCCTTCTTGTGGCTCTTTATGAAATCTCCCTTGAGAGCTATTGTATTCACCAAATCTATCAGTGACTGCACTACCTGTGATTGTGAAGATCCCTCACCCATGGCTTTTGTTCTCACCCACCACACACACACACTCTCTCTGTCTCTGTCTCTGTTTCAGTCTCTGTATCTGTGTGTGTCTCTCTCTGTGCCTGCCTCCCACTACATCACCATGCCACCATGGTATGGTATGTCACCATTTGTTCTCCCTTCAAACTACAAAACAAAAGCTCGAACCTTTGTCAATGCTGCTGTCATGTGCACAAGGGAAGCTTTGACAGATTTAGATCCAAAACTCTTTCTTTTCCCCCTCTTCTCTTCCAAACTTCGGAATACCAAATGGTGCACACCTTTCTCTCTCAGGACCATGGAGCTCTCTCTCTCTCTCTCTCTCTCTCTCTCTCTCTCTCTCTCTCTCTCGCACTTGGTAGCTACTTGTTTTTGTCAAGCTCCTTTCTTTTTCTCTAAATCCTATCCATTTTCGTTTCTTTAGGAGTTCCTCAAAAATACAAGATCTACAAGCAACCAGAATGCATCCTCCTTTTGCACCCAACACCCATTGTTTCTCCTCACCCACAAAACACAAGGAAGCATATTGGTGGTTCCAGAAGCACAAAAACTCAACCCAGAAAAACCTGGAGTCGCCCCAAACCCGGAGGGAAAAAAGAAGAAAAAAGAAACCCAACAGAAAAAGAGGAAGAAAAAAACACGAAAGAAGAAGAAGCAAACAAGAAACTAAAGAAGAAGGAAAGAAAACCCACAAACAAAAACACAAGGGAAAAAAAAAAAAAAGAGAGAAGAAAACAAAAAACAAAAAAAATAGAAGAAGAAGAATAAAACCCAATGCCTGTAATGAGTGAGTGAGTGAGTGAGAAGGTTCTAAAAACAAAAGCAAATATCCTCTACAGAGACAGACCCATTAGAACAAAAAAACAATGCAAGTAGAGATTTCCAAGCCTCACAACAAATCCAAAAAAACCAGCACCCAAAGTGCAAAAACACTCAAAACCAGCACCCCGAAGTGCGAAGCCAAAATCAGGTTCGTTTACATCAAAGTCTGTGCACAACAGCTACAACAAACAGTCTAGAGATATTGGGGTTTTTTTTTGGGGGGTGGTGGTGGTAGGGGAGCTGGGTAGGCCTATTGTGGGACTCCCAAGATCTGCAGATAGGTTAAAAAAAATTGGCACACAACAGCAACAGCAACAACAGAAAAAACCCAAACCAACAACAACAAAAATACGCTATAACTATCAATCAATCAATCAATGGAGCCAAGAAAGAAAGAAAGAATCAACAGAGCAGCACTCCCTCTCTTCTCTTCTGTAACCCTCCCTCCTCACAGGGAGCGGGAATAGGGGATGTGGGTCATAGGTACGTAGGTACCTACTTTAGAGGTACCTATAGCCTCTGGTACCTACTATGTATCTAGAACCTACTCGGTACTGTTCTGTCCCTAGGGGTAAGTAATAGACTAGCTTAGTAGACTAGTTATGTTTTTCCAGGGGAGGTTTTTATCTTTACAGAGAGGGTAAAAAGTAGATTATTACTACTTTTTATTACTACTTGTTGGCTCTGCTTAAAAGGGAAATATGTGTCAGTTTTTTTGTTTTTTTTTTTCTCTCTTTTTTTTTCTATCTAAAATTTGGCGATTTTTTTGTCCAAATAAAAGCTGAATTAGTCAAATTTAACATCAAAATCAAAATCAGAAAATTTCCAAAAACATTTTGAGGTTTTTATTTATTTTATTTTTTTTGGGTCAAGAATAAAAACACTGGGAGAGATTATAGTAACACTATAGTTTTTATTTTGGTCCCACAATTTTTTAAAAAAAATCAATTAGTAAGTGTTGGGTTTTTCAGTTTTGAAGGAAATATAATTTTGGAATAGGACATATAAATCGTCTACAATTTTGTTTCAGCTCATGTGAAATAATTGATTATGGTACATAATAAACATCCATTGATTGATGAGAGATATTAGTATTAAGACCATGTTTCTATGTCCAAAGAAAGATATATCCCATTTGCAATGATGTTGAAGTAAAATCATCCTTAACAAAAATGAAGAAAGTCACCTATGTAATCTCTTACTACATCTATTTATTGAGATATTATTAGTATTATTAGATCATGTTCTATTCCACTTGTTGATGAAGAAGCATCCTAAACTTAATGTTTCAATATACATTAAGGAAGAGATGATAATTTTGGTACCCATAAAGCTTATTGAAAAATTAGCCCAAAGTCATGATGCTCCAACTATGACCTAAACACCAAAGTATAAATCTAACCCCATTGGGGACTTAGCTAATGACATCACCCTTAAGACTTTATTTTAGAGGCCAAATTGAGCTACACCATTGATCCATGTACTAAAAGTTGTTGCAAAATTGAATAAGAACATGAATAGAAGGTACTATGTAGGTAAGCGACTTGGATTGTGCAAAAATATGGTATTTGTCCAAAGAAAGGTCATTACTTTCCTTATACACAAAGTAATCCAATTATTATGAATGACCAAAAATTATATGTTAAGCTCAAAAGAAGTTTGAATTATTGATGAGAATCTTCCAAATCTCAATTGTGAGAAAACTTATGATAAAAATTCTAATATTTTTTTTATTGAATCCCAATAGTCATATTCTATCATACCACACTAATCATTATTAAATTAAAATTTTCACAATCTCTAGCCTATGTAGGAAAACACTTCCATACATTTCCTTCTCTTTTTTTTCAATAAGTTTTTTTTTCTTGGGATATAGGTTTAGCCTCACAATGTGGGAACCATTAACATCTGAATTCCATTTCTATTTAGGTGCAAATTCAATTTTCACTTTTTTTTTGGCATCATTCATCCATCTTGTATCATGTGAATTTGCTATGATTTTAAAATTTTCAAAAAAAATTCAAATTTTGTTCCCCCCTCACTATGGTTTCACTTGATGAGAGACAATTTCAAAATAATTTGTTTTTCCTAAAGTCTTCCCAAACCACCATTAGCAACCCACCTACCTAACCACCCGTCCCCAAAAAAAGGAAAAAAAAAGAAGAAGATGATTATTGATCATATATTAATTAATATTAGTAAGCACCTTGTTGTTGGCCCAAGTATATATTAAACCTCTTATAAG
>Ga0116228_10007039_pt1 | contig 10066 bp, 5 predicted proteins | sample S1TSphfallax_2_FD_89694 | JGI IMG/M metagenome (GOLD analysis project Ga0116228, IMG submission 89694) | Host-associated microbial communities from peat moss isolated from Minnesota, USA - S1T2_Fc - Sphagnum fallax MG | ecosystem: Host-associated > Plants > Peat moss > Unclassified | place: USA...
AACTAAGGAGTAAACAAGTATTATCACTAGTAGGGGTGGTAAATGTAATTTCCCTTGTTATTTTTAATCATTATAATTTTTACTCCAATTTTGGCATTTCTTCCTAGTTTCAACCAAAAATATATATATAGTTTTTAATGCACCTTATTTTATAAAATAGCTTTAATCTGCAAGTTTCTTAAAAAATCCCACTACCAATTTTTATGATATGGTATAGATTAACTTATTGTTTTCAAATTTATGATAATTGTGAAATTTTTTCAAACACTTGTGAAAACCAATTTTTGTTGTTCTAAAAAAAAAATAATAGCCACCCAACACTTGTAGATGATGTGCATTGCAAAGAAAAACAATGGTAAGTAAGTTTTTGTTTTGTTTTGTTTTGCTTTTATTTATTATTATTATTTTTTGTGATGGATAATGCATACATGGAGTTTGTAGCAACTCCTAAATTTTAATGTGTGATTATGGCAATAGCAAAAAATTGGAGGAGTTTGGAAATTGGAAGAATGTTTGGTGTTATGGATTAGGACTTAAAACTTAAATGGTATATACTAGATATGTCATTCTTCATAATCATACTGATAAAATACATTGGACAATAAGCACATTAGAATTTAATATTTGCAACATTTACATTACCAAGGCAATGGTGGGCACCATGGCAAATGCATACTAAGTCTCATTTTTTGGACATCATAGTGGAGTCCAATTCTAAACCTTTTAATTTTTGGAATATCTCTTAAGTTTAATTCGCAAGGATATTTGTAAGAATGGATTCAAATCAATGATATATATTGTTATATGCATAACATTTTAAAAAAACCATATGTCCATTTTTGGGTTTAAAGGGGACATTTTTGGGTTTCAAATTAAGTCACAATCTTTATATATTTGTAAATGAACCCATAGACTTTGTATTTTTAAATTAAAATTTTAGTTGTACTTTGCCACAAGTTGCATGATCAAAATGGAAACTAAAATTCTTATTGAGGTTGTCATCATAAGTGGTATTTTTTGGAAGGTTGGAATTCATAGATTTTTATGAAATCATATTCAACGTGAAAAAAAAATTAAAATTGATTTATGTGTTCATTCAAAGTGTTTTATAATGCACTATAAAAGGTGTACAAGACATAATTCTTACAAATAATTAATTTCTAATTGAGAAATTCATTGTGAAGGTGGTGACAACATTAAAAATTATTGCAAAAGGGATTCCTAAAATGTCATTTTTGCTTAAGTGTGTGGCATGTCACCAACTTCCCAAGTTCCATCTACTGGTGATATTGTAATTGATTCCTTCCATCCATATACAAGTGTAAAATGTCTTTTTATCATTGATGCAATATTTTCAACAATTGTATCTTAACTAAGGTTATAACTTCCAACTTGTAAGTTGTGACTTTGTGAGGCTTATTCGGGGTTGCACATTTACTTATGTTAGCCACTTGTTGGTGTTCTAAGTAATCAAATGTATTCATGTTGCAATGACCTTGTAACCAAATGCATTCCCCTACCAACACACATGTCATTTAAATTTTTTCAATCATCCTCATTGTGGTTGTAGCCAATTTACAAGCATTTGTAATTGACAACTCATCAACATAGCCATTTTTACTAGTAATAAAAATCATAAAAATAACTCCATTGCACCAAAAAAAAGAAAAGAAAACTAGCTATTTGAATTTAAGTTTGAATTGTGTAACCACATTGGTAATTACCCAATTTTAAGAAAAAAATTGATTGACCCAAATCATTTCATGGGTGATGGCCTAAGCATGAAAGTGTGAATCATCCTTAAACCATACTTTTTGATATCATTTTATTCAAGTTCTATATATCTAATCAAATGATTTGAATAAATTGAATTAAAGTTTTTTTAATTTCACTCAAAGTTGACATTATTTCCCTTCCTCCACCTTGCACACCATAGGTAGTATCTTTTTCCTTTGTCAAGAACTAGACCAATGCTTTACACAATTGAAATAATGAGCTTTTGGGTTGGTCACCGTGTTCGACACTTTGTGGAACCACACAAGGTGCTACTCTCAAACATTTCAAATACAAGTATGGGATTTGAACGTAAGTTATATGTTAAAATAATTCAATCAATTTGATAATTCATTATCAAAAATTTAATTAATTTTTCAAAATTCAATTCAACACCCAATTTGGGTCTAATTACTAACACACTATAAATTTTTAAGAAATTTTTAAGAGCAAAATCACCAAATGGCTCCATAAACATTATAATTTAATTTTTTTTGTGTTTTTAGACTTAGACTTTAAATAGGTCTAATGTTGTCAATTCTATAGCTAAGGCATGGGGTCGCCATTAAAGCAATTTAACAAAATCCTTAACAAAACCCATGCAAAGCTCCCACCCAAAATGATAATAGCCGCCCTAATTATTGTGAGTAAAACATTTAATAATGATCACCCAAATTATGTTTTTAAAATAAGACTCACAAGTTCCACCAAAAAAAGGTTTTTAGATATTTTGACACAAGTATTTATCAATTGTTTTGAAAAAAACACAAATAATTTATGTTGAATTAGGCCAAATGCCATCATCCACCCAACTATACCAAGTATGCCATACATCTATAACTTGATGTCAATAATTTGTTACTTATGTAATTGCTCATAGGCTAATTCTGGTAATTTATCAGGTTGCGGCACTATGAGAAATTATGTCTGTGACAACTACACTACCTTATAACTAGAGCTCCAAAACAATTAATGTACAATTGCATTACAACTATCCCATGAAATATGAAAAATTAATAAATAAAATCTCATGTTAGAAAATCAAAGAGTTGTATTGTAATTGCAAATTAGTTGCAAGATGTATATTTTTACAATACAATGTATGCACTATATATATCGTTATAGTCAACCATGTTTGACTTTGTTGACAAGTTACATTTTAGTCACATGTAACAATTACATCACAATTAGGATAAATTTAGTTACTAATCAATGACTACTTTGCAATAAATGTACAACCCTTAAGTAACACATACGATCATGCCATGTGTACATCACAAACTTCTTGGGGAAAATTAATAATGTAAAAATAATGAGAACTGGTATATAATGTAATTTGGATCAAATATCATATATAGTTTTTTTCAACAAATGTTAAAATTATATTTTATTATCATAGTATAAACATAAACATATTATTTTTATAATGATATAAAATTTAAATATCCCTAAATGGTAAAATTCTACATTTGTGTCGTGAAAATTATGGTAAAATGATAAACCATTATTCTTTTAATCATCATAATAATGGAATTAGTAAATGAAAACCATTGTTCATTATGTTTATATATTTTCAACAAACATTTTTATCAATAATAAAATAATAAAGTGAAAAATACACGACAACAATGTGAAAAAAACTTAATAAATAACATAAATATAATAATTCATTATAATTGTATTGATATTTTGTCATGTATACATTTCCATTGCCTAATATATATGACATTTCAACTTGTTTGCAACTAGTATGTAACCATATTTCATTTTAAAATTTGAAATTTTACGTTTTAAAATTTAGGCAAGAAACCCTTAAACAAGTGACACATGGTAGTATATCAACAAATAGGCCCTAATGCATCAATGACCTTCATGTGTTTATGCTTATGGGCTTTTGTTTTTGCTTTTAGAGGTTAAAGGTTCTTGTTCTTACTCTTAGAGAGGTTGAAGGTTTTTGTTTTTGCTCTTGGAGGTTGAAAGTTTTTGTCTTTGCTCTTAGAAAGGTTTAAGGTTTTTGTTATTGTTTTTGAATGTTGAAGGTTTTTTTTGTTTTTTTTGGATGTCGAACGTTCTTATTTTGACTTTTTGATGTTACAGGTTATTACTTTTACTCTTGTATGTTCAAAGTTTTTACTTTTGGTTTTAGATGTTAAAAGTTCTTGCTCTTACTTTTGGATATTGAAGGTTCTTACTTTTGTTATTGGATGTTGAAGGTTTTTGCTTTTAGATGTCGAAAGTTTGTGATTCTTGGTCTTTTATTTATTTTCATATATTAAAGAAAAATGATGTGAAAATATATTCCATTTTATTTAAAAGTTGATTGTACAAGTTTAGTTTAACTCATAATGATGAGAGATTATGAAAATGATTTTTTAATTATAATCATGTTACAGATGTCTTGTTTTGTGTTTAAACATTTGTGATCATTTTTGTTGTTTTTATGTTATAAGGCCAAACTTTCATTATGTTTCAATCCATCAACATTAAAATTATGTATATACAAAGTAAAATTCTTTCAAAAGTACTTAAAATCGTAATTCAGTTTATTTGATTATAAGCACAAAGTTTGATTCTATTTGCACATGTACAAATTATAGTTTAGTTTATATTGATATTCTACATATGTTGCATTTTAATGACAAATAAGTTGCATGTTAGTGGTAGTATAGTTGTAAACTAGTTTTATTCAAGATGAAGGGATTATTTAGATATTTTTGACATTACAATGTTATGATATGCTATTAATTTCATTTCACATGTGGAACTAAATATTAGAACATGGTAGATTTCAAGTAGATAAAGTGGATTGAAAAAATTGCATGGCTCAAGCTTCATTTCAACAAAAAATAAATAAAATTCATTTATGAAACTTAATGTTTTAGATGACAATATTTGATTGTTGTGGGTCATCATTTTATGATATGCCTTTTTTTTAAATAAAAAAAATGTTCGTCTTAAATAGCTTGGGCATTATATTTAGATTCATAGTTAAATTATTTTTTGATAGAAACACTTTTATTCTATTTTTGTAATGTATTTTTCAACATGGAATGTAAATTTATTTAAATTTTCAAAAACATTGCATGTTTATAAATAATGATGTCCAATGCAATTCAACATTATTTATTATAATTATGATAACATGATAATGGTTGTGTGAAGTTTGTATAATTACATTGTAAGTTCCAATTTAGTTGTTTAGTACTATTAAAATCAACTACCATACAATTATTTTGAAACCCAAACTAAACACCTAGTTGCAAATTAGTCACTAAATCTTTTATTTTTATTTCATATTTAGTTGTAAGTTAGTTGCAAAGGATAGGACACACAATTCATTACTCAAATGGATGAATGAAATAATCAAAGTTTATATTCGTCAAACTAGTTATAAAATAGTTATAAATGAGTTGCAAAAGGTATTAACATATTTCATTCATTGACAAATGGATGAAAAACCACATTGGCATTTCATTCACCACATCAGAATGTGCATGAAAATTTGATATGGAGATTAGTCGCAAAAAAGTTGCATATATTTGCATGTGAATTGCATCATATATATGATATTGTATACAACATAAGGTACTGTTTGCTACAACTGTTGCAACTTGTCTGTTAACACTCAAAACCATATAAATACCATGAGTTGCAAATGTTCATTGCAATTGGAAAACCCAATTGCAAACCCAGTTGTAAAACCTTATATTTTTTTCATAGTGTGGGGTTTTATAATCTAATTATGGTTTGGTAAGTCATCACCTTAATCATGTCTTTGATTAATGTGCATGATTTAAACATGATAATTTATTAAAAAAGATTTTGCACACATTAATGTGCATGACTCAAACATGATAATTCATTATAAAATTCTTTACACAAATGAATGTGCATAATTCAAAGATAATGATCATTAAAAAATGCATGCTACAAACTAATGTGCATGTTAAATTAGTTAAGAATTTTTTTGTTTAATTTTTTTTGTTTGGTATATGAATGGGTGTTTGGGACTTTTGAAAACACCTTCACTTGATAATAAAAACTTGTTGTAGGAGTGGGAAGTTTTATGGAATAGACATCTGAAGGGAATTGAAAGATTAGTTTTCAAAAGTTTTTACATAGTTGTGAATGTGTAGAATCCATGGTGGGAAGATGGTTGTGACATAATAATTATACATAGAAAATAGATAGGTGTGTAGGTATTTGTATAAACAAGAACATAGATGTTCATTTCTATCTAATAAAAATACATAACTTTGATCATATACTTGTTTGTATTCCACATCTTTTGGTTATGTTGCTAAGACCCAAATATATGTTATTTGTGTTGTGAAACTTAATTTTGTTATCAAAAGTTTGGCAAAAATGTAAACAATTTGTTTTGTTTTAAAATGATAAATTCAAGGTGATTTCTTCTTCCCCTAATCATGGATAGAAGTGGCAACATGGATCAAGGAGGTTCGACTTGTGGCAATGGAAATTATGAAAGTTAAACCAAGTCAAATTTTGTTCACAATTAAATGTGTAAAACGACATCATGAAAACCATAAGCATGAGTCATTCTATTTGACCCCAAGTTTGCTTTTGGATCTTACTTGTAATTTTAGGCACCAATTAATATTAGATTTGTGAGATTTTAAGAAGTTTCGCAAATAAAAACTACATGTAAAAAAAAGAAATAAAATGGCACAACGTGTTAAACCATACGAGACAATATGAATAGAAAGTCTATAGACAATAGTAGGCATTCATTGTACATATATAAGTTCATACAAATGTTAGACCTTGTTGAGACCTTATTTTTGAAACTTTTCAGTTTCTAATGTAAAAAAATGTTATAGGTTTTTGGGAAAGAAAATAAATAAATACATTGTGTGTGTGTGTGTGTGTGTGTGTGTGATAGGAGGAATCTGAGCCTTAACTTGATCCTGAACTTGCAAAACAATGCCAAAAGATGATCACACTGGAACAACATTTATTCATTTAGCTTAACAATAAGCATACAATTTGAAACTATGCTAGAACCAATAATTTATATGTTATGTGAAGTGGAAGTGTCTTTAATACTCATGATGACCATGATTTTATAAATGTTGTTTTTCAATGTAGGCATTTAAATAGGATAATTATAGGCTTAGAAATGTCTAGTATTTTTAGAGAGTTGCACCAAAAGGAAAAGGAGAATTTTACCTTTGGAATTTTTTTATTCATACGAAAAGATTGTGAAAGTTGAGGGATAGTTAATAAAAAGGAGCTAATTAATTTGGTTTTTTTTTTATCTTTTAAAAAAAGTAAAAATAAAGAGGATTATTTCAATTTTTAAGGGAAGCAAGGGTGAAGACCTTCAAGTATTTTTAAGGGAATATAAGAAAAATTATATTGGTATTGGGCTTAGAATAATTGTAAAGTGGTTCAATTTTTATCTTGAACTCCTAAAAGGTAAAACATCACATTGATTTGAGCAACAAATAGAAGTGTTGAAAGGATCATGGAATGACATAACTATAGGTCCTTGTGAAAGAATTTATGTGAAGAATGTCAACTAACATTTAATACTTGATTTGAGTTAACTAAAGCATAAGGCTTTAAAGTTAATGGAAATATAAAACAACTTGTATAAGAAAAAATAATGACATTACAAAATAAATTTCAAGTGTGTTTTAAGGCATAAACCATGAAAAAACTGATATAATATTTTTCAAAATCAATGCATTGGTGCTAAAATATTTCACCATTGGTTTATTGTTAGAATTGTGACAACAATTGATATATAAACAAGCTAAAACATTTGATGAAACAACAAAGGTGGTTGAAAAGAAGGAGAAAAACATGGCAAAAAATTCACAACAAACAATGCAATCCATGACCAAGGCAGTTCATTTTTCAATTGAACTTGAACTGTGAACACATCCAGAGGTGAACTTTTGCATGGAATTGACCATGGACTAGATGATAAATAAATTAAATGTTTAGCTTCCATATCTTGAAACCAAAGGTTAACAAAAGTAGAAACTTCGAGTCACTATAGAGTTATAATCGTGGCTTGAAGATGAAACCATGATTTGCAAGCGAAAAATGAAAAAAAGGTAAATGGGAAATGCTCCCCTTTATATCATCCCCACTCGTGAAACATAAATGACCTATAAATATGGCTTAAAGATGAAAGTCACTATTTCCAAATGAAAAATGGAAAAAAATAAAAATGGGAGGTGTTTCCCTTTACATAATCCCCACCTATGAAACATATTTATGGGTTTAAAGCAAAGGTTATGATTTACCTTTTTGCACAAGGTTGAAAATTTTGAATTGCACTTTTAGTTTTAAGGTTTAGGAGTGGGGATGAAGATTAAGGGTTTGGATTTTGATTTTGGTAGTGTTTATAGACACCTACATAAGCCCTATGTAGCACCCTACATAGTCTTTCGCCTAAATAACCTTGTAAATAACAACTAATTATCCCTTAAAGCCTTTATGTAGTCCTTAGTAAGTATTACCTTAAGTAAGTCTTAAATAACTCCCCATGTATCCCCATAAATAACCCCCTAGGTAACCCTTAATTAACCCCTTATGTAACCCCACAAATATCCCTTAGGTATTGATAATTTAGGAAAACCTTACGAAGTGACCCAAATAACCCACTAGGTAGCCCTTAAAATAACTTACATAACTTCAAAAATAGCCCCTCAAGCATCCTATAACTTAAGAAGTCCCTGGGTAGCCCTAAAATAACCCTATAAGTATCCCCTAACTTAGGAAATCCCTACATACTCACTTAAATAATCCCCTAGATAGCCCCAAAATAGTCCGTAGGTGACCTTATATGTAACCCTATAAATATCCCCTAACTTAAAAAATCTCTATATAGTATCTTAAATTGCTCCTTAGATGGCCCCAAAATAATCCCTAGGTGACCTTATATGTAACTCTATAGATATCCCCTAGGTAATATTTACAGAGTTATCTAGAAAGTTCTTAAGTAATCTCCTAAATTGCACCCTTGGTAAACTCAAAATAACCTTTAAGGTGACCCATATGTAATCCTGTAAGTGTCCCCTAACTCAGGAAGTCCTTAGGTAATCGCCTAAATAGTCACTAGATAACCCAAAATAGCCCCTAAGTGACCCCATATGAAACCTTATAAATATCCCCTAAATTAGGAAGTCCCTAAGTAATCTTTTATATAACCCATAGGTAACCGCAAAATAGCCCCCAATATAACCTCCTAAATAGCTCCCTAAATAATCCCTAAATAGTCCCATAGGTAGCCCCTTAAATAGTCGTCTAAGCCACTCCTCAATAGCTCTCTATGTACCCTAATTAGTACTTCCTAAGTATTCACTGACTTTAAAAAAATTCCTAGATAATTCCTAAATAGTCCCCTAATAACTATTAAATATCTCCCTAGGTAATTCATATACAGCCCTTGGGTAAGTACGTAGGTATCCCATAGCTCATTAAGTAGGGAGGCCCCTAACCTATTTCACCCCTACTAGGTAGCCCTATGGTCTGAAGGCCATGTAGTGTGGTTAGAAAAGTGACCATGGCAGTCCACTATTGAGGACTGCATCCTGTGTTTTCAGGACTGGTCCTCAGTTTCGTGGACTCTATGGATAGCCGAAAATGAAAGAGAGGATGAGAGGAGGATGTCAGGATCAAAAGTGAGGCTGAAACCCAAGATTACTTTATAGATAAAGTATTCATTTAATTTAGAGTTATCCGTAAAGTCAGGCGATTAGGGGGGCGAGAACGGCCAGTTTCGGCATAATAGGGCATCAAACGTGTAACTGGGAATGAAAATTTTACAAAAGGAAAATTACTAGGACCCAAACTACAGTAGTTTTTCCCCACCAATTTTAGTGGTAAAACTGAGTTTCGTCCTGTGTTTCCTTTTTCCTGAGCGCCTGCACTACTGGTCCAGGTGCTATGCATCCACACAACTGGACCAGGTGCTATGTATCTATCCACCTTGGTTTCGTTGCCCTTTTGTTTTAGGTCATCAACAACTTTGAAAGCCAACAAAAGCTGAAATGACACTTGAAAAAGCCCAAAATAAACCACCATAGTTTAGCTAGTTCTCCTCTTTCATTTAGGCCCCCTTTACGTTGTAGTGAGGGACCCTGACTATGGAAGAAGCATTGAGAGTCCTCAAAACACATCCCAAGGATGTCCCATGAAGGAATCATAAGTTTATGTGTGAGCCTGGGTTGTCAAGTCAAATGTAAAGTGAAAATAGATTTTATTGTTGAAGTGCCAACATATTATTAACAAAGCCAAAAAGGGTAATTTAATTATT
>Ga0116228_10007040_pt1 | contig 10066 bp, 11 predicted proteins | sample S1TSphfallax_2_FD_89694 | JGI IMG/M metagenome (GOLD analysis project Ga0116228, IMG submission 89694) | Host-associated microbial communities from peat moss isolated from Minnesota, USA - S1T2_Fc - Sphagnum fallax MG | ecosystem: Host-associated > Plants > Peat moss > Unclassified | place...
CTTCCAGTCGATCGTGATCATCGTGATCACCAGGCCCACCAGCGTGGCCGCGTCCGCCACCGCGTTGACGGCGCGGGTCATCGCCTCGCGCACCACCGTCGCATCCGTGGTGAAGCGGGCGGCGAGTGTGGCGGGGGCTTCGCGCTCCACCCGCGCCAGGGCGGCGTTGGACAGATGCCCGAACATCGCGACCTGCAGCCGGCGGATCACCAGCAGCACCATGTCCTGCGTCAGCACGGACTGGAAATACATGGAAATGCCTTTGATCGCGGTGACGATCAGCACCAGTATGGGCACCTGGTAGAGTATCCGCGGGTCTTTCCGGGCGAACATGTTGAAGGCCCAGTCGATCAGCGCCGGGTACAGAGCCGTGGTGCCGGACATGATGAGCGTGGTGGCGACGATGAGGATGATCCGGCCGCGGAAATGGCTGACATGCTCGCGCCAGAGCCGGCGGATCAGCGCGCCGGTGCTGGCGGAGGTTTCGGGGACCGGGAGCATCATGTCCATGGCGGGGGATTAGCGATAATTCCTTGGCCGTACAAACTGGGGTAAGCCAGCCGCATGGACACGATATATAAAGGCAGCCTGGCGACGCGGGCGGGGCGGCGGAATGCCTGGTTGGATGCGCTGTTCGTCGATCACGCGGTGCTGCGGATTCTCTGGACGAATTTTGCCGTGGTGGCGCCGGGGCTGCTGTACCGCTCGAACCATCCCACACCGGGGAATCTGGCGGCGTTTACCCGGAAAGCCGGGCTGCGCAGCCTGATCAATCTGCGCGGCCAGGCGAAAAACGGCTCGGACGCGCTGACGCGGGATACCGCGGCGCGGCTGGGGCTGGATTTTTATGACATGGCGTTCGAATCGCGCGGGGCGCCGCATCGCGAGCGGATACTGCGGCTGGCGGAGATTTTTGCGACCATGCGGGCGCCGGCCTTGGTGCATTGCAAGTCCGGCGCGGACCGGGCGGGGCTGGCGGCGGGGCTGTTCGTGCTGTTGCAGGGCGGGAGCACGAAAGACGCGCTGCGGCAGTTGTCGCTGCGATTCGGGCACATCAAGCAGTCGAAAACCGGGATACTGGATGCGTTTTTCCTGACCTATGCGCGCGAAGCGGAGGGGCGGAAGAATTTTCTGGACTGGGTGCGGGATGATTACGACGAAAACGCGCTGCGGGCGGCGTTCAAGGCCAGGAAATTGGCAGGGTTCGTAAACGATAGGGTCCTCGGCCGAGAGTAGCTAGCGCTCCAGCACGTCGTAATTGGATTCGATCGGGCCTTTGAAGGCCGGCGCCTGTGGCACGGCGGGCGGCGGGGTGATGAGGGCGGCGACGAAAGCGGGGATCGGGCGGGGCTGTGCCGCCGCCTTGATGACCGGAACAGTCATCGGGCGCGGGTGATAAGCGGCGGCGGGGCGGAAATCCGCCAGGCGGACATGCAGGCGCAAATGCGGGACCGGGGCGACGCGCGCCGGTTGCGCGGCGGTGGGCACGATATAGACCAGCTCTCTGATGTACTGCGCCGGCGGCCCGAAGCTGAGTGGGATCGGCGCCGCGACGCGCCAGAGCTGCGAGTCGGAAATGGCGGTGAGGCCGGGCAGCGCGGGAAGCGGCGCCGGCGGCAGCGCGACGACGCGCGCCGGAGCCGGGCGGGCGAAGCGCGGGTGGAAGGCGGCCAGCCGGGTGACACGGCGGATTGGTGCCGGCGGCGGCAGCGGGACCGCCCGTACCGGCGTGACCAAAGCGATGGCGTCGTATTCGGCGGCGAGGTTGTCGGCCGGGACCGGCGGCAGCGGTGACGCCTGGACCGGCACGATGAAGACCGTGGGCTGGACGGTGACGGCCGGGACGGTTGTGGATGGCGTGTAGGCGGCTTCCGTCGGCGCAATTTCGGTGGGCTGGGCCGCGGCCTCTTGCGCCGGTGCCGCCAGGATGCCGGTGATGTGGCCGAACAACGTGCTGGCGGCGAGGCGGATGGCGGCGAACGGGTTGAAGGAAGCGCGTTCCGGCGTGGCGGCGGCGAGCATGACCGGCGCCGTGGCCGGACGGGCGGGCGCCGGGCGCGGCACGGCAAGCGCGCTGGCGAGTTCGGCCGTCGCGGTTGCGCGGGCGGCGGCGGGCGGGACCGGCAAAGGCTCGGAGATGCTGGCGACCTCGACCGGGACCGGCGTCGGTGCCGTGAAGGCGGCGAGCTCCGTGCTGGCCGGGCCGGGGGCGGGCAGGGCGAATTCCGGCGGGATGACGAGCGACATGCCGCCGGCGAGCGGACCGTTGGCGATGGCCGGGCCGCGATTGGCTTTTTTCAGCGTGGCGTTGGCGATGACCTGGTTGACGCCGGAGGCAGCCTCGGCGGCGGCGGCGGCGGCGACATCGCCCCAGACCGGTTCGATGTCGGAGGGGTCAAGGTCGTGCAGTTGGGTGACCTGGCCGATCTGCCGCTTGGCCGAATCGGTGACGATCCAGTCCAGCTCGACCAAAACCTGATTATGCGCATCCGGCTGGGTTTTCACGATGCCGGATATGGTGAAATCCGCGTTGGCGGGGCTTTGCACCAGCTCGGTCTGTGGGGAGGGCAGGTCCCGCGTCATGTTCAGCGCCAGCGAGGCGTCGCCGTCGCCGGGCGCGCCGGTCACACTGCCCATGAAGACGCGCGGCGGGCGGTTTTCGAGCGAATTGGGGTTGCTTTGCTGGACCTGAGAGTTCACCGCGGCGAGGGCTTTGCTCAGCAGCAGCGCGTCCGACGCGGCCTGCGCGTTCAGCGCGGCGGGGTCGCCCTGCGTCCAGGCGGCGGCGGCGAGCGGGCCGCCCGGCTGGTTGCCATAGGTTTTACCGCCGGGGCCGACGATCGCGTAGTCCGGAATGACCGTGTTGGCGGCCTGGTGGGCGGTGGTGGTGAGCAGCCAGTCGGTCGGCAAAGCCGGGCGGGCGATGCTGGGGATGTCGATGGCGTTCAACGCCCCTGCGAGGTCGTTCGCATAAGCGGTGGCGGCACCCTGGTTCAGCATGGCGCCGGTGGGGGTGGGGATGACCAGCACCGGCGCGGCGGGAGCGGCGAGCTGAACAGCCTGCTTGCCGGGGTCGCCATAAAACGGCTCCGGCAGCGTGCCGCAGGAGGCCAGCAGCATCGGGAGGATGTAGGCCGGACGTTTCATAACCGTATCATCGAGATATGATGGCCGATGGCGGCCTGTTTGCGCAAGGTGCGGCGCCGGTGGGAGAAGAAATATTCTTCCTGCCCCACCGTATCGTGCGGCAGGATGCTGGCGGCCACGCCGATTTTTTCGAGCCGCGCGGCGCAGTAGCCGGGCAGGTCGAACAGCCAGTGGTCCGGGCCGTCATCCAGAAAGGAACGGGAGTCGGCCAGGTTATGCGCCAGGATGGCGTCGCGCAGATCGGCGCGGACCTGATAGCTGGCCTGGTGGATGCAGGGGCCGATGGCGGCGGTGATATCGCCAGCGCCTTTCGCGCGCATCGCCGCGACCGTTGCTTCAAGAACCCCCGCGAGGGCGCCACGCCAGCCGGCATGGGCGGCGCCGATCACCGTTCCGTCGTGGTTGGAAAACAATACGGGCGCGCAATCCGCGGTGATGATGCCAAGCGCCAGGTCAGGGACGGACGTCACGAAAGCATCCGCCACCGGGCCTTGATGGAGGGGCCATGGCCCCGCGACATCGATCACCGCGTTGCCGTGCACCTGCTTCAGGCCAAGCAGGTTTTCGGGCGCAACACCCATCGCGGCGGCTACGAGCGCCCGGTTCTCGCGAACCTTCGCTTCGTCGTCGCCGCCGGAAAAACTGCAATTCAGGCTGGCATAAGGGCCGGTGGAGACGCCGCCCTGGCGGGTGAAGAAGCCGTGGCGGGCGGGCAAGTCAGCGGTGAGGAACTTGGTCATGGAAAGCCTGGCAGGGTTGGAAAACCCTTTGGGCATAGCGCCAGCACTTTGAACAGGCTGCCCATGGCTTCCGGCGCGGTCAGGCGGTCTGCCGCGCGGCGCAATTCCGCCGCGCGGGCGGGGTGGCGCCGCGCCAGCGCGTCCATGCGCTGGAACAGGCCGCAGGCGGTCAGGAAGGCATATTGCTTGACCGGGCCTTGCACCTCCGCCCCGGCTTCGCGGGCGGCGGCGGCGAGGGAGGAAAAATCGACATGGGCGGTGATGTCGGCGGTCCCCGGAGCCTGCAAAGGATCGGCGGGCCGGCCTTGCGCGATGGCCTGGACGCTGCTGCCGGGCGCGGTTTGCGCGGGGCCGTAATCGATGATCAGGGCGATGGCGTTTCGGCAGGCGAGGTCCCGCACGAAGGATAGAGCGGATTCGTTGACTTCTCGGATGCTGCCGGGCGGGTCGTCCGGCAGGGGATGCTCCGTGGGCAGGTCCAGATAGGCGGCGTTTTCGACATGGCGTTCCAGCCAGCCGGATTCGTGGCGGATGAACTGGCGGACCGGCAAAGCGTCCAGGAATTCGTTGGCGATGAGGATCAGGGGTTGGTCGGGGATGCCGGCGAGGCTGTCGTGCCAGATCGCGTGGGGAACCCGTTGCGCCTGCTCGGCGCGCAAGCGGGGCGAAGTTTCTATGAAATGCACGGCCGGCGCCGGCCAGGCGCGCAGCGCGTCCGCCATCAGCGTGCCGCGGCCGGGGCCGGCTTCGGCGAACATAATGTCCGGCGGCGCGCCCAACATGGTCCAGGCGATTTGCGCCCAGGCGCCGCAGATTTCCCCGAAAACCTGGGAAATTTCCGGGGCGGTGGTGAAGTCGGCAAAGGGGTCGTGGGTCGCGTAATAGGCGGCGTTGGCGCGGGCCATGTAGTGGTCGAAGCGTTCAGGCATCCGCGCGGTGCCTGGCGCCCCAGACGATCAGGCCGATTCCGGCGAGAATCATGGGCAGCGAGAGGATCTGGCCCATGGTGGTCCCGAAAGGCAGGAAGCCGAGGAACCAGTCGGGTTCGCGGAAGAACTCACCGGTGATGCGGGCAACACCGTAGCCGGCGACGAACAGACCGGTCAGCGCGCCGGGGGCCGCACGCAGTTTTTCAAACCGCACCGCGATCAGCATGACGATGAACAGGACCACGCCTTCCAGCGAGGCCTCGATCAGCTCGGATGGATAGCGCGGGACCAAGGAGCCGGATTGCGGATAGATCATCGGCCAGGGAAACCAGGGCGCCGCGGGGCGGCCCCAAAGCTCGCCGTTAATAAAATTCGCGCAGCGGCCGAGGAACAGGCCGATGGGGACGGCGACGGCGATGCGGTCGGCGAAGCGCAGGATATGGATGCGATGCTTGGTGCAGAACCAGATGATGGCGATGGTGACACCGAGGAAGCCGCCATGAAAACTCATCCCGCCATCCCACACCGCGATGATGCGGCCGGGATGGGTGAGGAAGAATCCCGGCTGGTAGAACAGCACGTAGCCGATGCGGCCGCCGAGGATGATGCCGAGCGTGGCCCAGGTGAGGAAGTCATCCACCTGCTCGCCGGTGGCGGCGACCGGAACCAGGGCAGCGAGGCGGCGGACCAGCCGCCAGCCGATCAGCAGCGCCGTGATATAGGCCAGCGCGTAGTAATGGATGGCGAACGGCCCGATCCTGATGAGGACGGGCGAGAGATGCGGCCATATAAGCGGGGTCATCGGTAGGGGTCGGCCGCCAGCAGGTAATTCTGGATATAGGCTTGAATACCGTCTTCCAGGCTGGTGAATTTGTGGTTGAAACCGGCGGCGCGGAGGCGGTTGACCGGGGCCTGGGTGAAGGACTGGTACTGGCCGCGCAGGGCCGCCGGCATGTCGATATAGGCGATCCGCGGCGCGATATTGTTGGCGGCGCAGACGGCGGCCGCGAGGTCCGCGTATGACCGGGCCTGGCCGGTGCCGAGGTTGAAAATCCCGGCGATTTTCGGCGCGGCGAGCAGAAATTTCAGGGCGGCGGTGACGTCGTCGATCCAGATGAAGTCGCGGCTCTGGGCGCCATCCGCGAGGTCCGGGACGTCCGAACGGAACAAGGTGGCCGGGCCGCCGGCGGCGATCTCATCCTGCTTGACCTTCACGACCGAGACCATGCCTTCCTTGTGGTACTCGTTCGGGCCGTAGACATTGAAAAATTTGACCCCGGCCCAGGCCGGCGGCGCCGGGGCGTGTGTCTCCACCTGATGGGCGGCCCAGAGGTCGAAAGCGTGCTTCGACCAGCCATACAGGTTGAGGGGCTTGAGCCGGCGGAGCGACAATGTTGTAAAATCATCGTCAAACCCGGCGCCGCCGTCGCCATAGGTGGCGGCGGAGGAGGCGTAGATGTAGCGGGTGCCCGACGCCGCGCACCAGCGCCACAAATCCTGGCTGAGCGAAACGTTTTCCTGCCAGACCAGATCGCCATCCGTCGCCGTGGTGGCGGAAATGGCGCCGAGATGCACGACCGCTTCCAGCCTGGGGGCGGCGGCGAGCCAGGTGGCCAAGGATTCCGGTGGGATGACCGCGAGCGGCGGGTGGTGGCGCAGGTTGCGCCATTTCGCCCCCTCCCGCAGACGGTCGCAAATCACGACCTCCTTGCCGTCTTCATACAATGAAGCGTGAAGATTAGAGCCGATAAATCCGGCGCCGCCGGTGACCAAGATCATGCGGCGGCTTATATGTGCCCCATCAACATGATGAAAGACCCGCCAACATGGCCGACCGCCCGAAATTCTTTGATGACCTCGCCGGTGTGGCCGGCGGGGCGATGTCCGCTTTCGCCGGGTTGCGCGAGGAGCTGGGCGCGATGGTGCGGGCGCGGGTGGACGAAGCGGTGCGCCGGCTGGACCTGGTGAAGCGGGAGGAATTCGACGCTTTCGCGGAACTCGCGCGGCGGGCAAAAGCCGAGGTGGAGACGCTGAGGGCGCGGGTTGCCCTATTAGAGAGTCACGCGCCGATTACGAATGCGTTACCAGAGAAGAAAGATTCGTTACCACCAGAAACGGAAACAACACCTCTGGATGTAGAGTAAACGAAGATTTTGTGGCCAGGTTGCGTTTTCCTACCATATCTAGACAAATCGCAATTGAATCATCAAAACATTCGGCTAAATCACGATTTCGTGAAAAAATGGTGTAGATTCAACCTGCTTGACGCTCAAAATCGGTTCTCGCATCATCTGTTTCAGAACCTTTTTGAAACGGAACTGGACGATGAATACGATTTCCATGCTCCCCTGCGCCGCGTTTTTTGCTGATCGCCGGTTCATGACCGGGACGATCGTTTTGCTGATGCAGGCCAGCCTGTTGTTCTGGCCCTGGGCTGTGCGCTGGGCCCGGCAGTTGAACGAGAAAACCAACGTGGACCGGATGCTGTATGAGTTGTCGGAGACGCATCGCGTGCCGGTCGATCCGTATGCGATGCCGCTGAAGCGCTTCCGGCAGGTGGCCTGAAGCCCGGATACGGAAGCCAGGAGACAGTCTCAAATCTGTTCGGTAGTCACATTGTTGTCATTCACGTGATTTCTGGTTCAGATTTAAAATAAATACACTTATAAGACATAATTAACTAATGACAGGTTGTCCAAAATGGGCTAGCGTATCTTGCAGGTTGTGAAAGTTAAGGCGATGCACCTACGAACGGATATCTGGCTACCCTGTGCTTCTTTTTTCAGCGTTGGTAGGGTTGCGTTGGGGGTGCTGGCTCTGGTGATGCAGTTGAGCCTGATATTCTGGCCGCTGGCGAGCAAATGGGCCCGCGGGACGGTCGATCAATCGAATATCGAGCGGATGCTGGCCGAATTGTCGGAAGCCAACCGCGCGCCGGTGGATCCCTACGCACAGCCGTTAAAACGCTTCCGCCAGGCTGCCTAAAAAGCCACCATCTGACGCCTTTTCCCGGATTGCGCTGTTTGACGGTGCTTTAAGTCCGGCTCTGGAAAAATCGCGCCGGCTAACGCTGCACAGCGACTTTTCGGCCGGTGTTTTTTGAAACAGTCCCAAAATCTTTCGGCCACTGAACGGTTCGTCGCCGAACATACGGTTCTGACCCCTGGCCGATTGGTGCCGGGGGTTTTGTTGCATCTGGCGAGCGAGGTCACCTCGCTTTGGCAAGCGAGCGAGGATTTTCTGCAACAGCATAATATGGCGCCGCCATTCTGGGCGTTTGCCTGGCCGGGGGCGGAGGCGCTGGCAGCGCATATTGGGCAATGGCCGGATCTGGTGCGCGGGCGGCGCGTGCTGGATTTCGCCGCCGGATCCGGGCTGGCGGCGATCGCCTGCGCGCGGGCTGGCGCGGCGGACGTCTCGGCGGCGGAGCTTGACCCGCTGGCCTGTACCGCGATCCGCCTGAACGCCGCGGCCAATGGGGTGAGCCTGGAAATCCTGGAAGGCGATATCGTCGGGCAGGATTGCCGTTGGGATGTCGTGCTGTGCGGCGATATTTTTTATGACGCCGCCATGGTCCGCCACGTGCTGCCCTGGCTGCGGGACTGTGCCGCCGGCGCGCTGGTGCTGGCGGCGGACCCTGGGCGCGCCTACGCGCCGCGCGAGGGGGTGAAGGAAATTGCCCGGATGGTGGTGCCGACCAGCCTGGCGCTGGAAGACCGGGAGAGCCGGGACGTGGTTTTGTTTCAGATACTTCCGGCGTAATGCCGCCGGGCCATGGCAAGGCCTTGCCGGCCCGCGAGCTGGTATGACGTCCGGCACGTTGACCATGGTTAACGCCGAGACTAAGCACTTGCAGCATTTTCCGGCCGTGAGACGAAAGGGTTGCCATGAAGGATGTTCGCGAGGCTCTGTTCGTCGCACGCAACACGCAGGGCCAACTGGTTCGCCGGCCGCTCTCCCCCTTCATGCTGGGTTCCGCCTACAGGGCGCAGATTTCCTCCGGGACCTCGATTGTTCATCGCATCACCGGTTGCGCCTTGAGTGCCGGGACACTGCTGCTGACATTGTGGCTGGTCTGCGCCGCCGCCGGGGATTCCGCGTTTTCGGTGATCCAGGCGTTCCTGGCATCCTGGATCGGGATTCTCATCCTGATCGGGTTCACGGCGGCTTTGTTCTACCACACAATCAACGGCTTGCGGCATCTGGCCTGGGATGCCGGGCGCGGGTTCGAACTGCCGACCATGCACCGGACCGGCTGGCTCGCCATCGGCGGAACCGTGGTGGCGACGGTGGTGTTCTGGGTCATCGCATTTCTGGTCTGGTGAGAGATAATGGATAAAGACGCGCCGTCGCTTCACATCATGCGCAGCCAGCTCGGCCGCGCCCGCGGCCTGGGCGCCGCGAAGTCCGGCCTCGGCCATTGGTGGGCGCAGCGCGTCACCGCCGTGGCTCTGTTGCCGCTTTCGCTCTACTTCGTTGTCTCCGTGCTGATGCTGGCGGGCGCCGACCGGGCGGCGATGGCGGCGTATCTTGGCGAGCCGTGGAACACCGTGTTGTTCCTGCTGCTGATCGTGGCGTTGTTTTATCATCTGTCGCTGGGTTTGCAGGTGGTGCTGGAAGACTATGTGAGCAATGAGGCGACACGGCTGGCGAGCATTCTGGGCGTTAAGGGGCTGATCTGGTTTTGCGCGCTCGCCTGTATCGTGTCGGTCCTGAAACTGGCTTTCTGAACGGATTTCCGCACCCATGAATGCAATGTCGAAGCCTGGTAGCGCCTATAATATCATCGACCATACCTATGACGTTGTCTGCGTCGGCGCCGGCGGGTCCGGGCTGCGGGCGACATTGGGGATGGGGGCGGCGGGGCTGAAGACCGCTTGCATTACGAAAGTGTTCCCGACGCGCAGCCATACCGTGGCGGCGCAAGGCGGGATCGGCGCCGCACTCGGCAATATGGGGGAGGATGACTGGCGCTGGCATATGTACGACACCGTGAAGGGGTCGGACTGGCTGGGCGACCAGGACGCGATCGAGTATATGTGCCGCGAGGCGGTGCCGGCGATCTATGAGCTGGAGCATTTCGGCGTGCCGTTTTCACGCACCGAGGACGGCAAGATCTACCAGCGCCCGTTCGGCGGGCATATGAAGGAATACGGCAAGGAGCCGGCGATGCGCGCCTGCGCCGCGGCCGACCGCACCGGGCACGCGATTCTGCACACGCTGTATCAGCAATCCCTGAAACACGAGGTC
>Ga0116228_10007041_pt1 | contig 10065 bp, 6 predicted proteins | sample S1TSphfallax_2_FD_89694 | JGI IMG/M metagenome (GOLD analysis project Ga0116228, IMG submission 89694) | Host-associated microbial communities from peat moss isolated from Minnesota, USA - S1T2_Fc - Sphagnum fallax MG | ecosystem: Host-associated > Plants > Peat moss > Unclassified | place: USA...
GCTGTGAGTCACACTGTGACTTGTCATACCATACAATGCATCTTTTTTTTCTCTCATGAGAACATATTTTTCCAGAGTTCCTAACATGATTAATTGCATATTTTCCCCACACTTGCAGCTCTCTAATGGAAGCCAACTGTCCCTGCAGCAAGAACCAAGGCCCCATGTCAGTGGCTTTTCATTAGGCTGCTTTGATCACAGCACAGCACACTGTGTGCAGCTGTGATCACAGCAGCCTAATGGAAAGAGATCCTTAATCAGGATCAAACCCTGATCGACGCGTATCACCTTAAGATGAGCACTACATTCATTCCATTGGCTACAGAAGCTACGCCAACAGAAAAGCAGCCAAAGATTCAGACAGAGAACAAGACCCCACAGTAAAATGAGCGGAAGCAATTCAGCTCCTGTTTGCTTGTGCAGGGCTGGTCATCCCTGAATCCGACACAAAGAAGCGATCGATGGATCGATCTCGACTTGTGTGTTAACTAACACACAGTCCACAAACCGCACTTACATTCTTCTTTGAAAGCAGCGGAGCCTTGCACCCGAGCTCCTAGTCGATCTAGGGCTTGTCCCGTTTCCCGCAACGCCACACCCATGGAGTACACAAATCTTCCCAGAGTCCCCATCCGTCCTTGTACTCCACTTGGCTTTTCATTTCCGCAATGTAAAACTCCTCATTATCATCCTCGTCCCGCTCGTCCTCCTCCTCCCTCTTCTTCTTCTTCTCCAATGAACGAAGCAGCAGCCTTGAGAGAGGAGAGTTCCCAGTGTCGCTCTGAGTCTGTCCGCTGCAAACACTCACTTCCCGTTTTTTTCAGAATTACTAACCGTCTGTATGTGTATCCTGACAAGGCTTATAGTATTAGTGATGTTCTCTGAAACTTCCCATAAAACCTTCTTTTATCCCATATGCTTTGGCAAATGTTGTCCTCCTCTCACCTATAGAAATAGGTCAAAGGGGACAAACGTTTCCTCTTTCGACTTTGGTAATTGTTGCATGTATGTAGTGTTAGTGGCAATAAATATTCTATGTTTTGTGTCGCTCTCACATTAGAGTGGAATGGAAATTTTTATTTTGGGAATTGTCCAACTTTTGATTTTTAGAAAGGTGTTTTTTCCTCTTAGGTTAATTAGGAAATAAAATTGTACATGGAGCTCCATATACCTTAACTAATTAATATGAAGTGTGTTAACATAACATGCATATTAGTAAGGCACCTTCATTACTTTGATTCATATTAATTAGTTGGGGAAGTTGATGCTTAAGGTACAAATTTATTTTATACTAAATTGATTGATTGACCTAGGAAAGAAAAATCATTTTGAAAGTCAAAAGTTTGGATAATCTTTTGAAAAGGAATGTACATTCCACTTTGAAGTGGGAAATATATGAAACAAAAACTTTATTGTCACTAAGGCTATACACATGCAATACTTTGCAAAGTAAAAGAAGGGTGGTGTTTTTCCACTTTGGCACATCTATGTAGGTGAGAGGAGGAAAACATTTGCCAAAGCATATGAAAAAAATTTATAAAAGGAAGTGTAATTGGGATTGTGTTGAAAAACATAGTGAGACCATGGGGAACCCTTTGAGAACCTCATGAAAACACATTGGGAATGATGAAAATGAAAAAAAACCTCACCCCTCACCCCAACCCAAAAAGAAAAAAATCAAGACACCTTAAACACATGTAAGGCTTCCCACTAGTTGCATGCAATTTCTCTTTTTAAAATTGTTTCACCATTTTTGGCCTAAGGTAATGGGGTCAAAATTTTGGGGACATAGTGTACTAATAGATAAAGAGGGTGTTGAATATGCTTGTGTGTAAATGTGCAAAGAAAATATTATAACCAATGAAATTGCTAGATTTGGTTGTTTGAAAAAAAAATTAGTTGACTTAGAGAATTAATAATAGTTAAATATGTAGTAAGATTTGATAGGTTTATGAAAATTTTAGAAGACCAATGGAAATGTTAAAAAGGGATCATTATTTTCAATAGAGTGTAAGCTTTTTAAAAAAAAATCTAATCAAGGGAATTGTTAGATTTGGCAATTTGAATTTGATTTTTTAGGTATCTTGAATGAACTAACAATCAATGTGTAATATCTATTTTTAAACATGGTTCTAAACTTCTAGGATGTTACTTGTGGATTTCATTTTCAATGTGGCCTCTATGGCAATCATTTATAAGATGTTAAAAAAATGATGATCAACTTTTGAAAGATTTAGCCAAATTTAACTATAAATCAAATATGAAATCAAAAAATTTAAACAACCTTCTATTCTCACAGCTACAAACTGAAACCCAATATAGAAATCTTAGTTTGTTTTTTTCACTTCTAGCAATTAAAACCTTCCAAAATCATTTCATTTAAAAAAAAATTCTAGCAAATTTTTTCTAGTCAAAAAAATGATGCCTAGCCTTGCCCCAACCTATTCCAATGCATATTCCCATATAGTTGAATTGGCATTTTAGTTCAGCTTGCAACTTTCTTTATTTTATTGGCCAACTTTTCATTAAAAAGAAAATTTTTAAATTTTTAATTCAAAAATGAAATGATTTTGGTGGGTTTCAATTGCCAAAATTGAGAAAGAAAGTAGTAAAAATTGCCAAATCTCTATAAGGTAAAGAAGCCAGTGTCAAAACAAAGGTTAGTGTATGAACATCCTTAACAAATAGACAAACCACCCGTTGGCATACTTCCATTTTATGACCACCGTTCAACAAAGGACCTATGATTAAATGTTTGATCTTGAAGTTTTGTGTTTGGAAATCTTGGCTTTTGTGTTTGGTGATGGGTGGGAACTACAACCCAAAAAATATCGTTGTCCTACCATTGCATGTGTTATATTTGGTCATGGGTGTCAACTAGCATTCTCTAATGCACACAATTGAAAGGTAGGGTGGGTGAGTTGGTGGGAATGGAATTTTGGGTGTTTAGTTAAAGGATTTTTTGGACCATTTTTAAAAATTGTTCAAAGAAGAGGCCAAGCAAATGTTTGGTCATAGGAATTTTTTTGGCCAATTCAAGAATGGCAATGTTTGGTTATAAGGTGGTTTTGGTCCAACCTTGAAGAAAGTTGAAGGTAAAGGCCAAAACACTATGTGGTTATAAGGTAGTTTTAATCCAATGTTTAGAAAAATGGTGTGGGGAAAAGGAAAAGCTCAACATTTGGCTTGGGCAACCTTGCTCAAAACATAACATCAACACACAATGTATAGTTTGATTATGGGGGATGGTGTGTCACATTTAAGGGCATGCAATAGTTCATTAATGTGCAAGAACCCTTCCAACATTCCAATGCACATAGATGTTAATAGTTATTAAACCTAAAAACATGGAACCCTAACCAAATATGGCCTTTGGATCTCACATCATAGTAATTAATGAGGACCCCAAAGGGGCACACATTGCAACCTTGTGCAATTTGCATTTCCCACCCAAACCCAAAACCCATATCAAATTTCAACATAGTCCCTTTCTCATTTCCACCTCTTTTCTAAAACATTTGAACTCTCAAAATATGTCTTCCCTACCAAGTAATGTAAAAGATGAACTGCAAAAGTTCTTGAAGCTCTTCATTCTTAATGTAATTCTGCTAAGATCAAAATAAAATAAACCCTCCAATTTTAGTGTTAAAGTAGAGCAAGTAAAGGATGAATTGCAAGAACCAACTGTAGATGTAAAAGTAAAACAAGTAGAACAAGGAAATGGATATGTGAAAGTAGGATTAGGAATAAAAAAATAAAGTCAAGTTCTAGTTGTGAAAGTAAAGCAAGTAGAAGAAGGAAATGGATTTAAAAAAGTTGCGACAAACTTGAGGATTTTAAATCATATTTCAATTGTGAAAGTAGACCAAAAGTAAAAGAAACAAAAAAATTTGTGAGAGTAAGGGCAAACTTGAAATCTCAAATCTTATTTTGATTGTGAAAGTATAATAAGTAGAAGAAGGAAGTGGATATGTGCAGGCAAAAGATGACTTACAAAATTTAGATTTGAAAGATGATGTAGGGATTAGGGTCATATTGAGAGTCTTCATACCCAAAAGTTCAAGAAGTAAATCCATAAATCCATTTGCTAAAGTTATAAAACAATAGCATCGAAAAAGGGTAGATATCAACTAGCTCACATAAATCGCATTCTACAATTCATCCCAACAACCTGCATTAACACATTTGATATCAACCTAAAATGGGATGAATTTTCTTATTTTCATGTTTAATCACTTCATCTACAAAATTAAAATTTTATGCATTTGAAACATATCCTGATTTGACAAACTTCCTATATTCTTGGTTTTTATACAGGAAAGAAAAAGCCATACCTTTAATGGGCCCAAAACACATAGCCCCTACTTGTTGCAAACTTGGGCTAAAGGAAGTTGGACCATCATGATGTCCAATGTACTTCATAGGTGGCACTAGGCTATGATAAACCAAACAACCTTAGACAAGGAAAATGTGCCCCCACAACTTACATCAAAGACAAAGCAACCATGTTAAGTAGTTAATAGGGTCCAACCAACAAAAAAGGGAAATAGATAGATTAAACATTAAAGGAAGCCATGGAGGTTGTTGAAAAAGGGGACAAATTCATTAAGAAAAGTAAGTAGATCTTAGAACATACCACTCAATTCCCTCTCCAACCATTTGAATGGGAAAATAAGGAGCAAGAAAATGGGGCCTACAAGTGTGTTTACAAAGGAAAAAGATGTGACATTAGTTGCATGGATTTTAGGAATGCAGGAATGTGGACTTTCAATAACACTACAAAAATTGAAAATGAAAGTTGTGGAATTCGCCTAAACAATACCAACACCATTCAAACATAGAATCATGAAGAAGACCTGGTGGTATTGGTTTAATTAGAGGCATCCAAAAATAAGCATTAGGGTTGTAAAAAGATTGGAGGTCTCTAAGGCATAAGGTTGACTACAACTTCCTACAATTCTTTTTTAAATAACTTATTAACATTGTACAACCAACATAATTACGAATAAGATCATATTTAAAATTCAGATGAAATTGAAATTTAGGTTGGTAGGCAAGCTAGTGCTAGGGTCTTGGCCAAACAAAGATCACATGTAGTTTATAACAACATCCCCAAGTCACAAGAGTGGTTAATTATAAATTGTGCAATTAATGATACAAAATAAACTTTACCATGGTTCTATATTTTCACAAGCGAACATTAGTTTGAAAAATGGAATCTTACATCAAATTATATATGTAAATCAGGAATGTGTATGGCAAGGTATTTACAAACTAAAGTGGATCACTTTTGACCAATTTTTTGAATCCTTAAAAGTATGTTTCATAGTTTTGTTTTGGAGGCTAAAAATTGCAAAGTTAAAAACTTGTAAAAATGTTTATCTTTTTTCAAAAAAAATGGCACATGACCTTGTAATACCTCATAAGCTATAATTTTTGTGGAAAAAAAAAATAGTAATTCACAACCAAATGAAAAAACTCAACCCATCCAGTGAACAAAATAGCCAACTGGTGCATTAATGGCTGCTAGTTCACAGTAGCCTTTGAGAAGGAGCCTTGAACTAATATTAAAGATGCAAACCGAAAAACTTGCTGTAAGCATGGGACATGCAAGGCCTACTATCAAACCATTAGCTAAACACTTGAAAAGTGTGAGGCTAGTTTATCACATATTTGAATAAGGATTCTGATGAAATGTTTTTCATTTGGTGGGATTGAATTTAGCCCTTCACTTAAGGATTGAGGATGGGTGCATGTAGACAAATAGACTCACCTATATGATTTTACCGAGGGGAAATCTATCTAGGTGATTTAACTTGGACCCCACTTGGACACCAAAATATCATAAAATGAAGCTCTTGTTGCAGTACTCCACTTAGATATTGTAGTTGAATAGTAGGTTCAAAAATATAAAATAAAATTTAGGCACTCCAAAAATTTCAAAAAGTATTTTTCTCCAAGAAATTTTTTTTAAAAAGGAAAATGAAGCATCTTTTGAAATATTCTGATTACTTTTTTCTTTGTTTAAATGGAATCCTCAAAATTAAATAATTATTGAGCAGAAACCTTGTGAACCTGGTATTTAACTATGGTCTATGCTTAGCTTGTGCCTGTACATTCTTAAGGTATCCCTATTTCATAACAGACAGTACAGTGCCAGTGTGCTCAAGTGTTTGTTAATGCCACCCAAAATGGTTCTGGATAGTTGTCAGACCTCAAATCACCTGGCCACAACAATGCAAGGTACTATACAAAAGCATCAAGTGTTGTCCTTCAGTTAGCTGGAAGCTACTGGTTTAGTAGTCTACCTGAAGACCCAAAAGTTATTGGCAAAGTCACCCTGTGTTTGTTTCCTCATAGGGTGACCCTCTAAACTACATTTCATCCCAAAGTTGAGTGTATCGGTACAGTGAGTGAAATTGGGTACTGTTTCATGAAACTGGATATCAGTTCAGAAAATTTGCTGGATCCTATTCCGACTGGACTTTGATTTGATGAAGAATATGTGCAATAGTCCAGGTGCAGGTAAGGCAAAAACCAAAACTGGGGCTGAAACTCCCTTTAGGACCAATTTAGGCGAGAAAACTATTTTGTCTCCTGTTTTTTCACTCTGTACTGTTTTCATCCTGACTTCTCATTTCTTAACCAGTTTCAGGTACTTTACAGAGAACTCTATTGTACATACAAAACAGAAAACACATGTGTTTTATCAGACAAAGTGGAGATTTGACAATTGGATTTGTTCCTAGTTTTACTGAAGTCCCTGAGCTGATTCCTGACATTATTATTCTGTATTTTTCCAAGAAAATATAAAGGGCGAACACAAGGACAAATAGGCAAGGTGCAACGTGAGTCCTCTTGTACCAATTGTTTGCTGCCTTAAGAAACCTGGCAAGTCTGCCATGATTAATCCAACAAGGTAGGGAGAAATTAGCTGATCCTTGTTCGAGTTTACTCTAAGCTATGTCAAGGATGGAGTTCTAATCCTAAACGCAAAACACATCTCATTCTCGCTAAGTTCTCTACCCAAAAACACCAGACCCTCCAGTTGAAATCAGTCCAATTCTATGGCCCAAGTTCCAACATGGATTGGGATCAAGGATTGCTGCCTCCTGTCATCCAATGATTGGAAATAAATGGCTCCGGTCTCATTCTCCCACACAGGCTCATATTCATCAACAGAACTAATTCAATTTATGAACTTTATTCATTCTCTGGAAGAGATAGAGGTTATTAGGTTTAATGTCCAAACAAATGACCGAATCCGTCTAAGAAAGATACGGTAGCACATTGACGCACCTTTAAGAAAGCAAGTTTTATGAGGAGTTATGGACAGGAGATCTGAGATACATCACAAACAAGTGGCAGAAATTAGCTTAAAATTGATTTCATTTTGTCTGGGTATCGATAGGCCAGTGTTTGTCTGGTATCAACTTTTGCACATACCAGCCTGGTCCAGGTATTGCATACTTTTCAGAGTTTTCATACCAACCTGGTTCTGGCAGTGGGTCCTTCCTTTCCAACTCCTTTGGATACCAACCTGGTCCTAGTACTTGGGTCCAAGACTGACTTTAGGCTTGTATGAGGCACGAATATATATAATAAACCTGACCTTGAAACTGGTGTAAAATTGGTACAAGGCTGATATTACCTTAAGTCTGAAGCAGGAATATACAATACCTGACACTGAAACTGGTACAAGGCTGATACCCTACTTTCTTGTCAGAATTGGTGGAATTTAATAAAAAATTTGAATGAAGGGAATTCTCAGAAATTCCATAGGAATTTTAATAAATTGTATACATGTTGTAAGCCATATAGAAGATATTTTAAAAGCTTGAAATCAGAGCACTGAAAATGTGAAAAGAAATTTATGTTGCCTAATTACATTTTATAAAAAAGAGTTCAAGTTCATCTAGCAAATTCACAATACAAGTTGTCTCATCTCCTTCGAGCCTTGCACACACATAGAGCATCATTGTTTAACTATGGTTAACATTTCAGAGGAAGAGTTAAATAATCTCTAGAACTAAAAAGCAAAGGAGAAAAAATTAAATTTAGTTCCAATTTATAGTTATAGTTGCATTCTTGAATAATTTCAAGATATCTTATGGAACAACTATCTATTTGTGAGGCAAGGTAGTTTGCTTTGTTTTGTCACCTAAGATCTCCCGAACCACAACTTCATGCCACACTCTTGGTATCTTCATAAAGCTCTCGATGAGTAGGGGGTTGCATCAACTTGGTTTGAGATTGTTTGGAGCTATAGTGTGAAAGCTATTGATTATTGAACCATTTTTTCAATGAAAATTAAATGAAATTGAAATTGCAAATTTTATTGGAATTTGGGGGCATTATTAGTGCTATTGGAAAGCCCTCGACGAATCACAATTTTCAAAGCTAAGGTGTGGAAGATATTGATTTTTGAGAGGATTTTGTTGTTGGAAATTCAAACAAATTGCAAAAATTGGGTTTGGAAGGAAAATTTAGTTGAACTCTCAATGTGTTCATACTTGGGGGCCAACGGTATAGGCTACATTAGTTTATTTATGAAGCAATATTTTGTTTTGTTTTGTTTTATTAGGCCTTGCCCCCACAGGGACAAGGATTATCACATTCAATCCAACTTTTGTAACTTTTACCTTATTAAAATTGGTTTCACATTAGGTGAACAAGTTTATTTGGTGGAAATGTTTAAATTGAAACAAGATTTTTTGATGTTCAAAGTGTGAACACAATAAGTGGATTAAGTGGGAGACCTAAACTTGAAACCTAATAAGCCAACTTGAGACCTAAAAAAATCAGACGAAAGAGGTTATATGTGACCCATTCATATCAAAGTATCAGTGGAGAGCAGGGATAGGTGGACTAATGGCAACAATTCAAGATCCACAAAGGTGTTATTGGTTGGCAACAACTTCAATCTACAACATTAGCTATAGAGGGATCCACATCTACTATCATTGGTATTAAAAAACCTCAAGTACACAACAACAACACCACCACCTTCAACAACAATAACGACAATTTGCAGCTACCACTTATAGCTTCAATCCCACCTACTTTGTTTTGCCCTACCCATTTGCCATCATCATCTTGTTCTTCTTCAACTATTGTCCAAAGGTGAGTGAGTTTTCTCTTGTCTTCTTTATGCACCCTTCAAAACCCATACCTATGGTATGACAATTAAAATTGGATGTTAAAAGAAGAAGCTTAGGGTTTTTCTCGTTAACAAAAACAAACTTTAATTTTTTTCTCCACAAAAGCCATTTTCAATTTGGTCATCTTTTTGTAACCCTAGGGATGTATCATTAGGAGTTGGTGAAATTAACTATTGGGTAGGAACATATCAAACACCCAACAAAAGTTCCATTAACCCTAATTGGTAAAGAATTTGCATGAAAAAGAGAGAAATAGAAAAGGTCATTTAAGGATTTAGGGATGTGACACTTGGACTAATGCCATTTTGTTTTGAGCTTTTTAATGATGCCATTTTGTCATGAGTTTTGAACTTGGTGTGAAGGAGAGGGTGATGGCCCCGTCCTCTTGTTGTTGAGAATGGTGGATGGATTACTTGGGAAGGTATGCATCTTTTGGTTCTTCTCTTTCTATATGATTTTGATCTATAACAACATGATGATGGGTTTTGGTTTTTAGGGTTGGCAGAGGTTCTAAGGGGGGGCAATTAATTTGATGTTATGCATGCCAAGAGTGGGAACCATGTGGAACATGAACCTACCTTCTTCAAGACACAATGGCCAAAAAAAAAATCGTAATAGCAACAAGGTGTAACCACCTCTTCCTCCAATGTAGAAATTTGTGTTTAATTTGGTACTGTCGATTTTTTAAACCCAGCCACAATAGGAAATTACTAGTTGAAAAAAAATGATTTTCAATAATGTACCCATGCAATCGTTTTCCAATTTTTTGTTCGATAAGACTAGTTGTCAATTGTAATGAGTTGCCAACAAAAAGACTTGAACATGTACAACAATAGGTTTGTGGCCCTCATGATCAACAATCTACAAATCTACAAAAAGTAGCATCAATGGGTGGAGTAATGAA
>Ga0116228_10007042_pt1 | contig 10064 bp, 7 predicted proteins | sample S1TSphfallax_2_FD_89694 | JGI IMG/M metagenome (GOLD analysis project Ga0116228, IMG submission 89694) | Host-associated microbial communities from peat moss isolated from Minnesota, USA - S1T2_Fc - Sphagnum fallax MG | ecosystem: Host-associated > Plants > Peat moss > Unclassified | place: USA...
AGACATAACATGTTATGAGTTTCATAGAGATGAACAAGCTTGAAGGCTCAAACAATTATAAAGTTTGGAAGGTGAAGATTCACTTTGCATTGAAAAAGGAGAAACTTTGGGACTTGGTGTGGATACCTTACACAAGAAGAGGCTACAACATGCAAAAGGAGTTGAAGGCGCTCAAGTGGTGAACCCCAACGCCATTCAACTTGAGAGATCACCAAGACAAGGCAATGGCCATACTTGTCATGAGTATTAAAGAAGAATTGTTTCCATACATTGCGAATGTGGATGATCCCAAGGAGGTATGGAACATGCTCAAAAATTTGTATGATTCTCACAACTCAACTCAATAATTTATTGTTGGAAAAGAAAATTTATTCCATGTACATACAAAGACAACTCATGTTTCAAATTTCCTTAAGGAGATTAAGGAGATTGTAACCCAATTAGCAAGGACTGGAGAGATCATTCCTAGTTGCAAGATAGTTCAAGTGATACTCAATGCATTTCCATTTAGTCATGAGAGTTTTGTGCAAACTATGACAGTTTTAGACACATTTCCATTTCTCAAGAAACTAACATCAAAATTGTTGTTGGAAGAATAGCACAAAGATACAAACCAAATGAATTAGGAAACATTATTCCTTTGATATAACTAGACCATGACTTGGAAAAGCCAACACCCTAATCAATATCACAATGAAAAATGTTCATGAAGGAGCCGGATTTCCAAATGTTGGGTGTACACAACATCTTAGGAAAGGATGAGGATGTGGACATGGAAACTATCGTGAACAACCAAGAAATTGTAACAATTATAATGAACACATGCATTAATTATGTGAATGTCCTCAACCATTAAAATAAATCCCTTGATATAACAAATAACATTCCAACGTCAACACAATGGAGGAAGAAGAAAAGGTTGAGGGAATTCAGTTGGATCATAAACCAAAGGAGATTTTTGAAACAATTTTGTTTGCTTTTGACCTTCTGAAGAAATGAAACACTAGTTGGTATTTCAATAGCATCCATTAATGTTAATGGAGAATCTAGCTAAGATTCAACACTAATGCAAGTACAACAAACATTAAATCAACATGAAGTCATGCACATGTAATTCATGGAAAAGGAAATGTTGCCTTCAACCATAATGGAGAAATAAAACATGTGAATGATGTTTTCTATGTTATAACTATCACAAAAATCTATTGTCTATTAGAGCCATAATTAATTAAAAATGCATCCTGATTTTTGGTCCAAAAAAATGTTTGATTGTGTCAACAAAGAATCCTTTTGATGTTCTTGCCACATGGACTAGAAACGAGATGAATGGTCTCTACAAGCTTGAGACTACCAAGACACAAACATCAATGAACTTGCTTGAGGAAAATACTCCAAGAAAATTGTGGCATAGATGTTTATGGCATTAGCATTTCCAAGGACTACACACCCTTTCTACCAACGAATGAACAATTGGATTACAATGTTTTCTTCCACATCACACATCTATGATGAATGTCAACTTGGCAAGCAACATAACATGTTATAGTTCAAAGGGATGTTACCACAAGAGCTACTCAACATAATGAATTGGTGCATGTTAATATTTGTGGACCATTGCCATAGGAGTCCCTTGGAAAGCTAAAGTATTTTGCTACATTTATTGACGATTATTCTCTTAAAACATGGATTTACTTTTTGAAGAAAAAAAGAAAACATGTTTTACTGAATTTAAAATATTCAAACAATCAGTTGAAAACCTCACTAGATGTTGAGGACAAATAAAGGAGGATAATTTGTTTTGATAGAATTCAATTCATTTTGTGAAACCAATGGAATTCATTGTCAATTGACTGTTGTTCACACTCCGCATCAAAAAAGCATAGCTAAAAGAAAAAATAGAATATTTTTTTAAAAACAAGAACTATGTGCACAAATTGTGGTTGTCCCACCTATTTGTGGAGCGAGGGAGTAAACACTACTACTTATTTCACAAACAAATATCCTTCTATAGCTAATAATGGACCCTTGCTAAAGCAAATTTATAACAACTCCCCACATAAAATTAATCATTTGATGATTTTTGGTTGTCTAGTCTATGTTCTTATCCCATTATAAGCTTCAACTACAATCAATGAAGTGCATGTTTGTCAACTATGATGAACATTTCAAGGCATATATTTGTTTTTGAACCTTTGATTAAGAAAACATTCATCTCCAACGATGTAACATTTGATGAATTGTGATTGGGACTTTTAATTTTGCCATTCAAAGAAATAGTAAACAAGTCTAACATGACAATACTATTTTATTTTTATTGAAGAGGAAAATCATGTGGAGCCAACAAATGATGTTGAAGAAGCTTAGGTCAAATTCCCCTCAAAATAAGCAAATAATGTTGAAGAAACTAGGCTAAAATCCACTCCAAAAGGCTTCATTATGAGTTAAATGCACGACAAAACAGATAGTGTGTGCATTTAAAAAGACTTCAAGCAAAATCTCTTCACAAGGACCACCTTTAGAAAGGATGAAAATTGTTCTTTTTCATTATAAAAACATGTATTTTATTGAATATGAAATCAAAGAGCCTTCTAATTATGATGAAGAGTTTGTCAACATGGACGTTAAAAAACAACAATGTAGGATGGGTGTAATTCCATCATTTGGAATCATACTTGGGATCTTGTGGATTTATAGCCATGCAAAACACCTATAACAACGAAATGGGTGTTTAAAATCAAAAGAACATCTAGTGGACAAGTTGACAAATGGAAAGTTCATCTCATGCACATTACTTTGAAGAAACCAAAGGAGTTGATTTCCAAGAAACCTTTGTTCCAACTATGAAATGGCCTACCATTAGAGCATTGATCTTGGTAGTTGTGCATCAAAGATGGGCAATAAGGCAATTTGATGTGAAGACATTGTTTTTGAATAAAAAGTTGCATGAAGAAGTATTCATGCTTCAACCAAAAGGCTTTCTTGTGATAGGGAAGGAAGATCAAGTTTGCAAGCTCAAAAATACATTTTATGGTTTGAGGCAAGCAAGTCAAAGATCTTATTAAAAAATTGATATCTTATTTCAAAACTAAGGAATGACTAGGAACAATGCAAACCACAATCTCTACTTGCCAATTTAAAATGAACTACATGTCATCATAATTCTTTATGTTGATGACCTATTGATAACAACAAACCATGTATCCAAGTTGGTTTTTTTTTAAATGTAGCTAGAAGGAATGTTTGAGATGTTTAAACTAAGCATCATGCAATTTTACATTGGTGTTGAATTTGTTTATTTGTTAGATGGAATCATGTTAGTACAAAAGGCTTATGTGGTTACAATGTTGGAAAGGTTTAACATGAAGGATTGTTATTATATTGTTACACCAATGGAAGAGAGATTGCAATTGAATCTAAACATGGAAATTGTTTTGATAGATCCTAGTTACTACCAATGTTTCATGGGTAGCTTGATGTGGCTCATTCATACTTGATTGGAGTTGTGTTATGTAGCAACCATGTTGAGTCGATAGATGGCTTCACCACAACAACCACACTTGGATGCTACACAAATAATTTTACATTACATAAAAGACACCCCTAACTTTGGAATCAAGTTTTCAAGGAACAAGTTAGAATTGGTTGGATAGGTCAATTTTGATTGGGTACATGCTTTGGATAGATGACATTCAACTAGTGGAATAATTTTCAAATTCGGACAAAATTTGATTAGTTGGTCAAGCAAATTGTACAACAAACAATTGTTTTGTCCACAACTGAAGCAAAATAGTTCACTTGATTGAGAATTTTTATGTGTGAGGTTGGGAATCTCAAGTGGAGGACCAACAATGTTATTTATTAATAGTTAATCATCAATTAAATTAATGAGAAACCTTGTGCACATGCCTAAACTAAACACATAGAAATACACCAACATTAGGTTCGAGAGAAATTTGAAGCAAGAAAAACATTAGTTGATTACATACCAACACAAGAAAAACAAGCAAATATTTTCACAAAAGGGCACAAGTATGCAAAAGTAAGCCAATTGGTGATCCTTGCTCAAAAAGTAAAAATAGGTGAAAAATAGATTTTGAATTTTTGAGTCTTAGGCCTTTTACCAATGTTATAAATTTGGGGTGTATTAACCATGTTAAATAAACCATATATGGTCGTCCCTAATCTATATTATTATTTGACTTATTTTATTTATTTATTACAAGTTTATATCTAATATTTTTTCAAAATGAAACTATTTAAACGATGTGTTATTAATGTTTGAGCCATCAAGCATATAGATACACATTTTTTGAAACTTAAAATATTTCAATTATGACAATGTTAAGCCCTTCAAAAGGAAGTTTTTCCCTATGTAGGTTTGGAGCGCTAAAAACTTACTTTTCAATATGAATTACAAATGCATTTTGTGTTTGTAACATGAGAAAATATGCTTTAAACATTCTTTGAGGGAGTGATAGTAATGATTTTCAAAAATGAAAGGTCATGATTATACTTTATGTCTACTTTGTACAAAATTGGACAACACCAAACAAAGAAAAGTGAATGAAAGTAGGTTGGGAAAAAAGTAAACACAATGTCTTAAGCTTTTAAAAACTTTTTCATGTCATACTACATATGGTCATGTAGTTTAAATGCTACTTTTCAATGAATGTGTCCTATTTTTTAACCTCCAAAGTTGAGAATTTTGTCTTTCTTCATTGGTGGGATATGTCCTTTGGGTCTACTTTAGCATGCTTATGCCCAAAACCAGTTGGACATTTACATTTCCTTAAACTCAAAAAGTCTTTGGGAATAGATGATACTTCAAGTAAACCTAGAAAATCTTAGACTTCAAAATTTCATGAAATTCTTCAAAGTATAGTTAATTTTTTTTTGGTCAAAAAGTAAACCCTCTAAATTCTTAATCTAAGAATACATTTAAGATTTTATGTGATAGCTTAAAATAAAAAAATGGTGTTGACACCCCCCAATACCATTCATTAGAAAAAAAATTAGGTGTGAAAGTGGGTGTTGACATACACACATGATCCAAATGTAGTTCAATCCAAAAGACTAATTTATCTCTTTAATCATAGGAATATATACATAGTTATAAAACCTCTTCCCACAATTATTGGGAGTCATTTGTATCTCATCAATTGAATTTTCATCAATTTTGTTCACTCACTCACTCCAAGATCTCATTTGTTCATTCATTCACTCCAAGATCTCAAAATTGTTCAAATTTAGCCAAAAGACCACAAAAGACAAAAACAAGCGGTTTGTTATTACATAATGATTACGCCTTTTAAATGAGGTCCACAATAACAACCATACTCGACATTTGGCCTTGCAACAAAAATATTTCTCACATTCAAGATTACTTATTCATTGTTTCTGAAGCCCCACCCATAGACATGGAATTTGGACCATAATAGGTGAGGACCAACTAATAGAAAACCACTTGCATCAATCAATATATCTAGCCAATCAATACCATGTGTTAAACTATGTAGTATTTTTGCCAACCTCAGCATATTGAGCAAACATCTTGGCCCAAAGTCATTTTATTAAGCCTAGTGGGCAAGTTTTTATTGATTTTCATCCAAAACATGATGTGCAACATGTGAATGGAAATGCACTTAAAAAAAATAGATATTCATCATGCAAAAATTCAAAACACATGGTGGTTAGCATGGTGAAGCCCAAGTGGATCCTTTAGTTAGTTATGCCATAAATGTTTCTTTAGTGGGCTCCACAAGACCTTGAAATGTAGGGATACCAATCTTTAACACATTTCTTGTTCAATCACAATATTCCTACCCTTGAAGGCCAAAACCAACAAACACAAGGTTCAACACAAAATGGTTATGCCATGTGAATGACATCCATAAAGATGATAAAGATTCAACATATCAAATTGGAAGATGTAAAAAAGGTGATGATCTAGGAAAATTTAGCCAAATATGGTTATAAACCAAATATGAAGTACATGTCTTTAATCATCTTGATTCTTTTTTATATTTTTGGTTACTTATTGAAAACCAAAGATAAAAAATCTAGTGATTTTAAGGTTTATTTTACCTTTAGAAATGGAAGCCAATGTATTTTTTTGACAAATTTTAGCATTGCAGATTTTTTTATTATAAAAATGGAATTTTTTCTTGATTTTTTACCTTAAAAACACGAAAAAGGGAGAAAAGTTAATTTTTGAATAAATCTAATAGTTACACTTGGTGAACATTTTTTGAAATGTGGTACCAAACGGAAACCACCCGTTGTTATGTAGTCTCCCCCTTTATTTATAAGCGGAGTTGAAAAAATGTGATCAATTCATTGCCCAAAACAAAAGAAATTCCTCCTCCTTTAAGTTGGTCAAAATGTGAAGAATTTGGAAAAAAAATTTGGTGTAAAAATATTATTTCTTAAAATAGAAGAAAAATCTTACGCCTACTATTCCTTAAAAGTGGGAAGGAAATTATGCTTACTTATTACATGTGTAAGATCCTTTGCACTCCTAGGGACTAAGCATTTAAAACCCTCCCCCTCCTATCCTTCATGATTTATGTGTGGTTAAATGTTAGATAATGTTTGTCTTAGGTGTTTTATGATGGGTAAAGCCCAAGGTTTTAAGGCCAAGATGCTAAACACCCCATCCAAGTTCACAAGGTCCTAGTAGCACCCTATGCAACACTTACAAAGTTCTATTGCAAGGTTAAACAATGTTGGTAGCATATTTATTTAAATAAATAGTAAAGCCCTATTATAGTATGTTGATTGGAATTAGGTTGTTTGTAACTATTGTGTTATGCAACAATGAGGTGCCAACCTCGATTCTAGGGCCAAAACATGACATGTATTCATCCACACAAAGCATGCAAAATGTAGAACTTTGCTATGATATTGAACTAAATGTCCAACATGTGGGGAACATGCCCAAAATGCAAAGTCATATTTAACTATTATGTCATTCTAGGCCCCTTGTTTTTGGAATGCATCTTACCCAAGTAGGCTTTACAACATTCAAAAACACAAAAATTAAAAAGAGACCCGAAACATAACCTAAAGAAAAAAAAACACATAAAATCAAGAGTAACTTAAAAAGTTCAAAATAATTATCATTGTTGTGATGATATTTAGTTTGCAAGGTTATATCTAGGGGTTCAAATCAAAGTTCTTGCAACCTAAACCCAAGTTCACACTTTTTTGTTGGAACCAACATAAGAACTAAACCATGAAACTAGTCTTTTGCAAGATCCAAATTCTAAGGTTCTTTTGAAAAAAAAAAACACCACAACGCTAGTACTTACCTTTTGAAGAATCTTTGTATGTAGCAAGTTGTATAATACTTTGGATGAATACAACCTTATTTACTAGTGTGAAACTTGAGTTTGCATAAATATATATGCATATGCATATGCATATATATGTATAGGTATAAATATGCATATGATGCGTTAATTTTTAAAAAGGTTAATAAATCAGTTTGTTATTTTTTATTGGTTAATGATCAGTGCAAATGATGGCATTTAAATATTCTCATTTTATATATTTTTTCATGTTTATGGGTGGGGATTGAAAAATAATATAAACAAGTGAAAGCACACTATGATGTGCCCCTTTGGGGCACTTTTGGGTCTAGCATTATAGCACATACAATATAATTGTTCTAAAATCATGGTACATTTTTTTTTGGGGCCCTACATAATTGGAATAATTTGTATATTTGTCTAGCAAAGTCTTGACAACAAATGGAGAAGCGACAATAGCCACATTAAATCTCACCATAAATGTTTTCACTAAATATGGCTAGGTGTCCTCTCCATCCATTGATGAACCTATTGCTCACGATTCCTAACAATATGCTTGATTGAAAACAATATGCTCATGAAATACAAAATTGTATTAGGTTGTAAGTTAAGTGCCCATCTACACTATCCTTGTTAGGTTTCATTGCGAATTTGCATGGTTTTTTGCAATTGGATCTATGGATCTAGTGGGACTTTTCAAACTTTTCAAAAACTTGTGTTGTGAAAATTTTGAAATAATGTTCAAGAGTTTTTAAAACTATAATGGACTTATAGATTCATTCCCTTTAAATCAAGTCCATGGCATATTCTTTGAAGATATTGGGCTATTGAAATGATGAGAAAGCTAATAACACAAGTTTTGATATTGTTATTTGCATTTTTTGAGGATGGAAAAACATTGGTCATTGCCATGACATCCTAAGGTTGCTTACCACTTTTGAATGGTATTATTGTTATTGTGGATCTAAAAACTTGTGTAGAAGGTCACATAGATTTTTTTGAGTGGGTGACAAGGCACATTGAAAATAATGTATTTTTGAAAGATGCATTTGTTTTGTCTTCCAAGATTTCATCTTTAAATAACTTGGATAATATTTCATTGAACATCCAATTCCTAATTTGAATTTTTATAACAATGATGTAATCCTTCTCCATTTTTTGGCATTATTTTCTAGAATAAATCCCTATTGTAAAAGTGATCTTGATGCATTGAACATGTCCATGCCATTAAAAAAACCCTGTTGTAAAAAAAGGCATGACAAAAAAAAACCCCTTATGTAAATAAATCCATGTTAAGAAAAACCCTAATGTAAAGACAAAACTAATGTAGAAAAAAATGACCCATAATGTTAATGACTGAAAAAAACCCAATTAACAAAAATAAGATCCATGATAATAATAAAAAATTGTAAAGACTTAAGACAATTTTTTCAAAAAAAACATATGTTTGTTTTCTCATGAATTTCCATGAGAATTATTCTGTTCAACACACAATTTTTAATTTTTTTGGGGGGCACATATATCTTTTAACTCATGGAAGTCCATGAGAAAAAAATATAACTATCTCCATAAATTTAAAAATGACATTTTATTATAAATGTGTTTCCTTTCATGTAATTCCATGAGATATATTATGTGTGTTGGAGGACAAAAAAAGAATCTTGCATGTGTTTTTTCTCATAGATTTTTGTGAAAAATATTTTTTTCGTGACATAATCATTTTTAAAAAAAACAAAGTTGGATACTTGGCAATGTGCCCTTGGTCAAGTTGACAATGTGGATTTGAACATTGGCTTGATGCATAATTATAAATTTGGAAACTTGGTAATGTGCAATTTTATGGAATGTGCACATAGAAACTAGCCAATGTGCACATGAAAACACGTGAATGTGCACCTAAAAGCTTGCTAATGTGCATGTGGCAATGTATAATGTGCATTTAAAAACATGACAATGTGCACATGAAAACATGTGAATGTGCACATAGAAACTAGCCAATGTGCACATGAAAACACGTGAATGTGCACCTAAAAGCTTGTTAATGTGCATGTGGCAATGTATAATGTGCATTTAAAAACATGACAATGTGCACATGAAAACATGTGATGTGCACTTGAAAGCTTTGGCAACGTGCATGTGGCAATGTGTAATGTGCACTTAAAAACTTGCCAATGTGTACATGAAAACATGTAAATATGCACATGAAATCATGGGAATGTGCATGTGGCAATGTGCAACGTGCACCTAAAAGCTTGCCAATATGCAATTGACAACTTGGCAATGTGCACTTGAAAATTTGGCAACGTGCATGTGGCAATGTACAATGTGCATTTGAAAGCATGCCAATGTGCACCTAAAAAATTGGCAACATGCATGTGGCAATGTGTAAGTGCACTTGAAAACATGCCAATGTGCATGTGACAATGTGCATGTGGACTTGTCATGTGTCCACTTGGAAACTTGACAATTCACACTTGTCAACTTGCAAAAATGTGCACTTGTAAAATTGTAAACCTTGCAACATGGACCTAAATAATAAGATGGGTAGGTAGGTAAATAGGAGGTAGGTGGGTAGGTATGTAAAAGGTGGTGGATAGAAAAAAAACCCATGACAATCTTGTATGGGCAGCCCAAGGAATAAATTTTAGACATTGGGTAGACTTATAATTTGGGGGGGGGGGGGGGGGGTTCGTATTGGTCAGCCGAATCTGGCTGCAGCAAAGAGACGACCACGCCGGCGAGCGGCAACATCAA
>Ga0116228_10007045_pt1 | contig 10063 bp, 6 predicted proteins | sample S1TSphfallax_2_FD_89694 | JGI IMG/M metagenome (GOLD analysis project Ga0116228, IMG submission 89694) | Host-associated microbial communities from peat moss isolated from Minnesota, USA - S1T2_Fc - Sphagnum fallax MG | ecosystem: Host-associated > Plants > Peat moss > Unclassified | place: USA...
CGTCGTTCTTGCCGCCGTTGATCTGCAACTGGTTGTTGTAGAAGGCATGCACCAGGTCGCGGGTGACCACGCCATGGGGCAGGGGCTCGCCGTCGGGCATGCGCAGGGCCCAGGGAGCGTTCGGCAGGTCGGTGAGGTCCTTTTCCGCGACCTTGTAGACGCGGTGGTTGACCGTCTGCGACTCCGGCACCATGCCGCCCCAGATCGGCGGCAGCTTCGCGAAGGGTTTGCCGTCGCGATCGCGCTGCACGTAGCGTTCCTTCGGCACAGCCGACAGGGGCTCCTTTACGCCCGGGAAATTGCCGAACAGATTGTTGAAGCTGCGGTTTTCCGCATAGATCACGACCACGTTCTGGATGTGCTTGTCCAGCAAGGCATCGAGTTCGGTCGGGGTGGGCGTGGCCGCAACAGCCTTGCCGGCGGCGATGACATCGCTGCCGCCGCCCAGCGCGATCAGCGCGCCCGTGGTGGCCATGCCGCCAAGGAGGCGGCGACGCCCGGCATCGGGCTTGTCGTCTTCGGGTTTGCTCATGATCTATCTGTCTGCCGAGGTGGTGGGGGACCGTGAGTGTCCGCATCCATCCATGCATGGGGTCACGAGAGACGGGGCAGGGTAAACGAAAGGCGTGCCGGGGTCATGCCGCTTCCATCCACATCGCCACGATGCCATTGCGTGAGTGATGAAGGGCAATTCTGCACGGCTGGTTGCATCCGGAATGGTGCACGGCAGTCCATAAAGCACCATATTGGTGCAATCATGCAGCCGTCGCATACCCGTTCTATGATGCCCCGGCTTGATCCAGGCCGGTCCGTCGCAGGCACCGCCGCTGGCATAGCGATTGCTTTACGCATTCCGCCCCATACCTATCCGAGGTTTGTATGTCCGCCGCTTCCAAAGTGCTGAACCTGATCCAGGACGAGAACATCGAGTTCGTCGACCTGCGCTTCGCCGATATGCTCGGCAAGCACCACCATGTGACCTTCCCGGCCCATGCCATCGATGAAGGCACCTTTGAAGACGGCAAGATGTTCGACGGCTCGTCGATCGCCGGCTGGAAGGGCATCAACGAATCCGACATGGTGCTGATGCCCGACCCGGAAACGGCGCATCTGGATCCGTTCAGCGCCCACAAGCAGCTGATCCTGCATTGCGACGTGCTGGAACCGAGCACCATGCAGGCTTACGGCCGCGACCCGCGTTCCATCGCCAAGCGCGCCGAGTCGTACCTGAAGTCCACCGGCATCGCCGACACCGCCTTCTTCGGTCCGGAGCCTGAGTTCTTCATCTTCGACTCGATCCGCTGGCAGAACGACATGGGCCGCGTGTTCTACGAGATCAACTCCGAAGAGGCCGCCTGGTCGTCGCGCTACAAGTACGACGGCACGAACACCGGCCACCGTCCGGGCGTGAAGGGCGGCTATTTCCCGGTCAGCCCGGTCGACAGCCTGGGCGACCTGCGCGCCGACATGTGCAAGGTGCTGGAGTCGCTGGGCCAGGTGGTCGAAGTGCACCACCACGAAGTGGCCAACGCCGGCCAGTGCGAGATCGGCACCCGCTTCAACACCCTGGTGAAGAAGGCCGACGAACTGATGACCATGAAGTACGTCATCAAGAACGTCGCCCACCAGCAGGGCAAGACGGTCACCTTCATGCCGAAGCCGATCGTCGGCGACAACGGCTCGGGCATGCACGTGCACCAGTCGCTGTCGAAGAACGGCGAGAACCTCTTCGCGGGCGACCTTTACGGTGGCCTATCGCAGACGGCGCTGTGGTACATCGGCGGCATCTTCAAGCATGCCAAGGCCATCAACGCGTTCGCCAACTCCACCACCAACAGCTACAAGCGCCTGGTGCCGGGTTATGAAGCGCCGGTGATGCTCGCCTACTCGGCCCGCAACCGCTCGGCCTCATGCCGTATTCCGTACGTGTCGAGCCCGAAGGGCCGCCGCATCGAAATCCGCTTCCCGGATCCGATGCAGTCGGGTTACCTCACCTTCGCCGTGCTGATGATGGCCGGCCTCGACGGCATCCTGAACAAGATCGACCCGGGTGCGCCGGCCGACAAGGATCTCTACGACCTGCCGCCGGAAGAAGAGAAGAACATCCCGCAGGTCTGCGCGAGCCTCGACGAGGCGCTGGTCGCCCTCGACAAGGACCGTGAGTTCCTGAAGGCCGGTGGCGTGTTCACCGACGACTTCATCGACGGCTACATCGCGCTGAAGATGCAGGAAGTCACCCGTTACCGTGCCAGCACCCACCCGCTTGAGTTCCAGATGTACTACGCGATCTGATCGCGTCGGTGGGTAAATAAAAAGGAGGCGCGAAAGCGCCTCCTTTTTTGTTTATGGCGTGCCTTGCGCGGCGCAGGCGGTAACACTCTGGGATGGGGTCTCGCCCGTGAGAAGATAGTGCGCACCGATCTGGCTCGCACACGGCTGGGCCGGGCCGAGCGCATACAGGTTCGGCCTGCCGTTCACCACCGCCTGCGGGCCGCCGATCACCACCTGCCTGACATTGGGCAGCTCGTCCAGATAGGGCTGTACCGCCGCAAGGGGGTAGGTCCGGTGCTCGCCGTAATGCAGCCATACGAAAGGTGGCAGTTTCGACAGTGCATCGAGGGTGGCTTTCGGCTGGCTGCTTTCCTTCCACTGGCTGCACACGACCATCGCGGCAATCATCCGCTGATCCCAGTGAAGCCATTGGTCCTGGGCACTACGCAGCCACTGGCGCACGCCCTCTTCATCGCGCCGGAGCGAAAGATCGTTGCATAGCGCCGGAAGGAACGACGCACGGAATGTGCCCAGACGCCAGATGCCTTGCTCCGGAAATGCGGCGACCATGGCTCGTGCCGTGCGACGCACACGAGCGTCATCGGCATCATCGATCATGAATCGATGATGCTCCACCTGTGAGAGCATGTCCTTGCGCGCTACATCGCCGGCGTTGAGATAGAGACGTGCGACCTCCACGGCAGCGCGAAGATCGGCCGGTTCCCACAGAAGCCCTGCCCAGCGCGTACGAAAGAGCATAGGAACCCGGCCGAAGACGTTATCCCGTACTTCCTGGGCCGAGTCACCCAGCTCCCAGCGGCGGGGTTCCGTGGCGGCGGGCACATAGGCCTGCCGATGGCGTTCACGCTCCAGCGATTCGGCGGATCCGACGAAGTAGCGGTCCCAGCCGTGGTCCAGGTTGATACCGTTGTCGATGAGCACGCGACCTGTGGACTGCGGATATTGCGTTGCGTAGGAGGTCACGAGCCCGGCGCCGTGGCCACCGGCGAGAATATCCAGCTTGTCGATACCCAGCGCCCGGCGAAGCCACTCAACGTCGGCCGAACGCTGCGACGTGCCAAGGTGCTGCGCTTCATCCGCACATCGGCCCGCATAGTCTTTGAAATAATCCCATGCCTGGTTGTCTTCCGGATCGGTCGAAACACGTTCAAGTGCCGTGAGATCAAGCGTGGCGCAACCGGCGGAAGGCTTCCAGATGTCATGGCGATTGGCCAGCGCCACGATGTCGAAGGCATCTGCGAGGTCGCCCAGTGCCCCGTTGCTGGCGCCGGACATGGCAGCATCCCATGCTTGTACCGCCCTGGCCGGGAGGTTCGCGTGCTTTTCACTGCCTTCGAGAAGCAGTGTGCGCTGCGTAGCAGAAGGTGCGCCTGCCGTGGCAAGAACGACATCCAGTGCGAGGGTGCGACTATCGCCGGGGCGGGCATGGTCGAACGGTACCTCAAGCTTCCCGCATTTCAATCGCGGGCCCAGCGCTTCGATGTCCTGATGATCGACGATGCCATCGCAGGTTCGCCATGCGATGGTGGCGGAATGTGAGGCATGTGCAGAAAAACACCCCATGAGAAGAAGGGGTAACGTACGTAGAGCAAGTCCTTGCATGCGATATCTTCCTTGTGATCGCGGTCGGGAAACGGATGCCGGGTGACCGCGAACGCGCGGCATCCGGACGATATGCCATCCCTCTCCATGGAATGGACGGGCATCGTCAGGCCCTCGTGTGGAGACGTCAGGTTAACAGCGGGTGATATGGGTGGCGGGCAACCGACCTGTCATGAGGTAATCGAGAGCCATGCGCGTTGCACACTGGCTTGCGGGGTGTCCGAACACCGGGCGAGCTGCCAATGACGACTCAACTACAAGATAGGCATTGGGGTAATCGTGTGCCACACCTTCTATTCCGCCCGGTGGCGCCACATGATCGACACCGGCGTGAATCATCATGATGGATGGAGCCTTTGAGCTTGTCTGCGGAAGCGGACGATTCGATGATGCGAAGGGCCATGCATGACACGCCACCCCATGCACGATGGCATCCGTATCGGGTAACGAGAAGACATCACGATGAAAGGATTCGTCGGCACGCAATGCATCAACATCCGTCTGGTGAGGTGAATCGTTGCATAGCGTCGCAAGTGTCGCGCCATCGATTCCATGGCGCTCCCATGCGGCGTGGTCGGCGGGCATGGTTTCAAGGAGATCGCCGGCAGCATGGCGAATCCTTGCATTGAGCGCCGGGTCTGGATGAAAGCGGTGATGATTCATTTCCTGGATACGCTCACTGGAAAGGAGGGGCCATCGGTCCGCCACGGCAAGCGCAGCCATGATATCGGTGGGTTGATTCAACCGGGCGTGCCAGGCGCGCCGAAGTACAAGTGGCATGTGCCGGAGGCGATGCATGATGCTGGCGGTCGTCTGCTCCGGGACGTCGCCAGTGGCAAGGTCGATGGCGGGACGCACAAGGCTTTCACGCAGCATGCGCTCACGGTACACCTGATGGACGTTGGTCTGCCAGGGAAAGCGGCGCAGATGAAACGATATCGCACCATCGAGCAGCATTCGTGCTGTGGTATCGGGATGTGCGGCGGCATACCAGGTCGTTATCCAGGCTCCGCGCCCCTGTGCATAGAAGTAAAGGGACGGCTCGCCGAGTATCGTACGCAGTGCATCGATATCATTGACGGCCTGCGTGGTCCCAAGGAACGCTGCATTGGGGCCACATGACATGGCAAAAGCGCGAGCTTCTGCCACCCACTGATGCCATGCCGCGTCATCAGACGGATCGAGCAGGTAGCGACTGGCAGCGCCTGCCGACATCTGCGTGCACCGGAGTTGCGTGTCACCCGTGCCTCGCGGTTGAAGGGCCACGAGGTCGAAATGATCGGCCAGCGTCAACAGTGATTCGGGTTCCGATGGTCCCGGGCGTTGAAACCTATGCTCCGCAACTTTCGTGAGAGATGCCAGGGGGTTCTGGCTGAAGCCATCAGGCTGTACCAGAAGTGTTCCTATGCGCGACTGAGGAAGGCGTGCTGCGATCCTGTAAACGGCAAGCCGGATGCGCGCCGGATTCGAGGGATTGGTGTGATCGAGCGGGACGGACAAGACATGGCATGTGATGCGAGAGGCCATCAGGGGCGAGCTGGCGATGGCGCGATCACAGGTGACCGGCACAAAGCCGTCACCGCTCTCAGGAGTGGTGACGGATGCGCAGGCACCGGAGGTGATGATAAGGGTAAGCAGGAGCAGCAGCGCATTCCTCATGACGAACTCCTTTTGACGCGACATGGCCGCCCGCGATCTTTTCGGCGGAGGGTGGCCAGACTAGCCAGTAGAAGGACGCGAGCCTGTGGGATCTTGCCTACGTTCAGCGTAGGCAAGTCAATTCCATGTTTGAAGGAAATGCATGTCGGCCGCGGATGTCGGTGGCTTCTACGGTGATGTCTTTCGCGATTGGCCCGGGCATGACGTATGTTTCAGCGTTGGCAGCTCGCCACTGAGCAGATAGCGGCTGGCTGCCTGTTCGATGCACGGTGTATCGGTGCGGTCGAAAAGGTAATGGCCTTGCAGGCCGCGGCCGACCGCGAGGTGGGCACCTTCCATCCGGTCGGCCATGCGGGCAGCGCCCCGCAGTGGTGTGTAGGCATCGTACTCGGCCTGAATCATGAGAAAGGGTCGGGGCGGCATGACCGGCACGGGTGCGGCCGGACGCTGGAGGCGATGCGGCCAGTGGGCACAAACGAGCTTCTGGGCCGCTTCGCGCCCGTCCCACGTGATGTGTCGCTGGGCCAGCATGGACGTCATGTCACGGATCTCATCGGTGGATGTCACCCAGCGCTCGTCGTTGCAGAGGGTCATGAGGTTGACGGACAACGCCGAGAGCTCGTCCGCATCGATATCAGGCCGTTCGCCGGCATGCATTTCCACCAGCCATTCGGCCCGTGAGCGGATCAACTGATGGGTGTCGTCGTCAACGTGAAACCGGTATTCCGCCACGCGCCTCCTGAGATCATCGGCAGTTGCATGGGCCGCGCCGGCCATCCAGTCCGAGAGCGTGAGGGCGGCAGCCAGTGTTTCCGGTCCGTCCAGCCATGGCACGACGTTACCCCGAAGGTCGCCCTGCATCTGCTTCACGCGCAGGCGTATCGCCTCGCGATCTGCGCCAAGCTGCCAGCGTGAAGGATCATTCGCTGCCAGCCCGATGGCCTGCCGCGACACGATGCGGTCACGCTCCTCCACGCCCTGGTCCAGAAGCGTTGCGACGCTCACGGTGGGATCGATCGAGGAATCCAGCAGGAGTCGGCGGACCGATCCGGGATACCGTGAAGCGTAGGCCATCGCAACCCGGGTGCCATAGGAGGTTCCGAAGTAGTTGACGTACGGTTCTCCGAGCGCCACGCGTACGGCTTCCGTATCGCCTATGTGTTGATACGTGTCGATAAAGGGTGCCAGGGGTTCGTTCTGGCATGCATCGACCACGGCCCGCGTGTAGCCGAGCATCTCCTGCCATTGGGCATCATCCGGCGGACGCGATGGTCGCTGCGGTTCATCCTGCGCCAGTGCCTCGCAACTGACACGGGTGCCACCTGGCAGGCCTCGCGGGATGACGGCGATGGCATCGTAGCGTTCAGCGATCCGGCGCTTGTCGCCATGCAGTGGATCGGCGGCGTCGTAGGTTTCCCAGCGCGCGATCATCGAAGGCAGGAAATCACGGGGATGCAGGCCGGGACCACCGAAGTGAAAGAAGATCGCTCCTTCACGTACATCGGAACGCATGGCGGGGATGCGCATGATCCCGATGTCCATGGCCGGTCCCGTGGGTACATCGTGGTCGACAGGCACCCGCAGGCGGCTGCACGTCACGCGTGAAGTATCCGACGGTGACGACCAGGGGCACGGGCCCCAGAGGAGTTGCGTTGCTTGCGTGTTGCCGCTGAAAGCGAAGGCGAAGGCAACGGCCATGAGTCGCAGGCGGGTATGTGACATGTCCTTTCCTCAGCGCAGTTCATCACGACCGACGACAGGCATGGTCGTCGTGCGGTTGTCCGTCTCCAGCTCGCACTCGGTCGTGCGCAGTGGAGGCAGGCGGTCATCGAGCAGGTAACGGCCAACGTCATGCTCTACGCATGGCGCCTCCCTCAGTCCTACCAGGCCGTGCATGGCCGAGCCGCGGAGCTTCACCGCACGGGCACGCGGGTAGCGGTCGAGCAGACGCTGTACCGACGCCCACGGCGTGACGCGGTCGTACTCGCTGTTGACGATAAGCAGTGACGACAGCTTCGCGATGTTATCGATGGGCGGTGCAGGTATGTCCTGGCGCGGCCATAGCGCACAGATAAGCGGCACCAGCATGTCGACGGTACGCGCGCTGACCGTCCAGTCCAGGCTATGGGTGGCGAAGCGCTTCCAGTTGTCCAGCGAACGGTCCCATGGTGTGTCATTGCAATGCACGGCGTAGTTCACCGCAATGTCCATGCCTTCGGCCGCATCGAAGGGCTGTGCGCTATGCAGGGCGGCGACCCCCATGCGTTCGAGGTATGCGCGGGCGCTGTTCCGTGCACGGCGGTCGACCTCGGCGGAGGGACTGAAGCGATAGGTCTCCACCAGGCGGGAGACTTGGGTAGCGTCAAAGCGATCGACCCATCCGGCAACGCGGATCGCGGCAAGAACGCTCGGTGCCCCGTAGAACAGGGAGGCAAAGCCTACCCGGAGCGAGCGATCCATGCGCAACAACTGTCCCGCGATGGAAACCGTATTGTCGCCAAGGCCATAGGTCGCCGGGGCATCCGCCATGGGCTGCAGGGCGGAGACCACCAGCAGGCGATCCTTTTCTTCCAGGTCGTCGATGACGGCCTTGTCGAGACGGCGTCCGATATCCATGGCACCGTCCAGGACCGTCCTGCCTGCCTGGTGTGGGAAGAGCGAGGCATACCAGAGCGCCACCCAGCTTCCGTACGACTGGCCGAACAGGTGAATGCGATCCAGCGCCATGGCAGAACGCAGGCTATCGATATCGCGTGCATGCGTATCCGTGTCGACCTGGGCATTCATGGCCTGTCGGCCACAAGCCATCGCAAAACGACTCGCCTCGTGGACCAGGGCATTCCAGCGAAGGTCGACGGGGTGCTCAAGGAAAGACTCCCAGACCCTGGTGTCCAGCGCATCGCACTGCATGGGGCGATCGGGATCCAGGCCGCGTGGAAGCACGAAGGTCAGGTCATAGGTATCCATGATGCGGCGAAAGGATCCCAGCTCGACGTCATGTGCGGGGATAGACAGCCAGACGCTTGCCAGGTTGGCGAATGCCTGGCGGTTGTCCGATCCCGGACCGCCGAGGTTCACCGAGATGGCGGGCCTGACCAGCGCATCCGGACCGCCATGCACGCGCATGACCTTGACCCGGGTAGTCCGGCCGTCGTCGTTGCGATAGCTAAGGGGAACATCGAGCTCGGCGCATTGCAGGCGGGAGTCGCTGCCTTCACCGGGGTGGAAGAAATAGCTGGCAGGGCAGCGTTCCCATGCCACGCTGGGCGTAGCCATCGAGGGCGATGCCAGGGCACCCATCAGGGCGAAGAGGTATGCGGGTTTCGCGGGGTGTCGTCGTGACAAGCTTCATCCTCCTGATGAAGGGGCCTTCATGGCCATCCTTCTTTCCGTTAGCGGCCCATCAGGCTACGGAGGACAAAGCGTGTCTTCTACAGGAGGCAGTCCCGGTCGGCTGGTACCAGGAGCTGCCTGCCACGTGGGCGGTATCTACTGCATGTACCAGCCATGGCTTACCACGATCGATTGGCCTGTAAGCGCGCTCGAGCGGAAACCGGCAAGAAACAGCGCCGTATCGGCGATATCACCGAGGGTGGTGAATTCGCCATCCACCGTGTCACGAAGCATGACATCGCGAATCACGGCGTCCTCGTCGATACCCAGTTCCCTGGCCTGCTCAGGGATCTGCCTGTCCACCAGCGGCGTTCGCACGAAGCCGGGGCACAGCACATTCGCGCGGATGCCATCCGCGGCTCCCTCCTTTGCGATGGTGCGTGCCAGTCCCAGCAGGCCGTGCTTGGCGGTGACGTAGGGCGCCTTCAGTTTCGAGGCGACATGGGAGTGGGCCGAACCCATGAGGATGATCGCCCCACCGTGGCCTTTTTCCTTCATCTGCCGCATCGCCGCACGTGAGGTAAGGAAGGCGCCATCAAGATGGATGGCCAGCATGCGCTTCCAGTCGGCGAAACGGAAATCCACCAGGGGGGCGACGATCTGCACGCCGGCATTGCTGACCAGGATTTCCACTGGCCCAAGCTCACGTTGCGTGCGCGCGAAACTGTCGTCGACCTGTGCTTCGTCGGTGACATCCATGGCGATGCCCATGGCACCGTTTCCTATCGCGCGTGCGGCTTCGCTGGCCTTGTCGTGGTCGATGTCGGCGATGACGACGCGTGCGCCGGCCTTTGCATAGGCTTCGGCAATGGCGCGGCCGATACCGCTGGCCGCGCCGGTGACAAGGGCAACCTTGCCTTCCAGGTCGTGCATGGTGTGACTCCGTCAGGGGACTGGACGAAGCTTAGACCATGTCGTATCAGGGTTTCGTCAGCGTGAATGACGCCATGTCGCCCGTGGTGGACGAACCACTGATCCACACGTCGAACAATCCGGGTTCCGCCTCGAAGGTGCGTCCGTCGACGTGGGTGAAAGCCAGGTCGCGGCGGGTCAGTTCGAACGACAGCTCTTCCGATGCGCCCGGTGCAAGGAGGATCTTGCGGAAGGCCTTCAACTC
>Ga0116228_10007047_pt1 | contig 10060 bp, 11 predicted proteins | sample S1TSphfallax_2_FD_89694 | JGI IMG/M metagenome (GOLD analysis project Ga0116228, IMG submission 89694) | Host-associated microbial communities from peat moss isolated from Minnesota, USA - S1T2_Fc - Sphagnum fallax MG | ecosystem: Host-associated > Plants > Peat moss > Unclassified | place...
ACAAATACAAAGCCAACAAAATGCAAAATTATAAAAATGTGGAATGTACAAAGTGTAAAATTGACAAAGTGCCAAACCGATAAATACAAAAATAACAAACTTATGAAGAATCAACATAATGAAGAATAGTTTTGTTTCACAATGTTAATAAGACATATTGTGGATGTATGATATGTGAGGATATGGAAGTATGTTTATGGAAAATGTAGATGTTGGTGGTTTTTGAAACAAATGTATCACAATAACAATATGTAATATAAAGAGGTCTAGTAATCTTACAATATCGATTTAAAACTAACTAAATATATTCATCACAAAGTACATACAAGACTGAAAATTATTTCATGGTAATGAAAATATGAAACATTTCAAGTAGTATTAGAAAATCTAAATCTTCAAATAGGATTACAAACCTTGAAAATATAAATTTTCAAGTAGGACTACAAAGCCTTGAAATTTTAAATCTTCAAGTTGAAGCAAAGGCTAGGACAATAGGATCTTGAGCTTTGAAACTTTTGTTGTAGTTGACAAGTTCCCCAACTAAATTTAAGTGAAAACCTTTGGCAACATTGAAATTGCCAAAGACCTCAATTCTAATAACTTGTTCATGAATTAGTTTTGGATGAAATTGTTTTCCTTCAATCTGAATAATGGAAGAAGCCAAAGGCCTTTCACATGGGCACACTACTACAAATTTAGGTCTTTATGCTAGTTTTTATGATTGAAGTTTTAATCATATTAGACATAAGACAAATTTGGCTACAATCAAAACAAACTAGTGATTTAGACCTTAAATGTGACTGAATGTTTAATGATTAAATGTCTACTTAAGTCAGTCATGCCTTGTCTTAGTTGATTAAAGTGACTATAGTTTATGTTGACGTGTAATCATCCATTATGACAAAAATGAGCTAGTTCATAGCTGACATGTGTGTGATAGATGTTGTGTTTTAGATGATTAAAAAATGGTATAGTTTTTTAACATAGATGCCAAGTGGCATGGCTTTTTTATTAGTTTTTTTATTAAACTAACTAGAATTTTAGTTAACATGGGTGTTGAATGGCATGGTTTTTTGACTAAACTAATTGAAATTTCAATTGATATGGGTTCCAACTATCATGTCTATTATGACTAAATTGTCTTGTAGTCTAGATGACATGATGCCAAATGGTAATTAATGTAGGTGCCAAATGTCATGTTTGTGTTGACTAATAGTGTGATTGAGATGATTATTTGTATATTCATGTGGCCAATGCCATATGTATATATATTATTGATTTTTTTTCCTAGATTTAATTAACTAACAATATTTTGACCTACCATTAACCTTATTTCCTATATGATATATTTACACATGGCTAAAATCACGTATATTTTGAAAGGGAATTTAAATCCTCACACAATATAAGGCATGATAACATTGACTCACTTGCAACTTAAAATGCACCACGACATGCTCCCAAGTTCTTAGTTAGACCCAAGATGGGTCCGAGTTACTCAAATAGCGAAATTGTGAGGACCTCGAGGCACACTCCTAGTTCTCATCACTAAAAGGGGTAGAAAGGCATGCTGAAGCTCCGAGATGGGATTAAAAAAAATGACAAGCTTTAGTTACTTACTTGAATTTGCATCAAACCAACCAACAAGTTGGTTCATACAATTTCTAGAACACTTTTAATGCTAGGAAGCCACGAGCAACTCTGGACTCACAAGACTCACCTCAGCCCGAACTCGAGGGAAGCCACCACCTTCCCCCATATAGTATTCTCTATGCCTCCCCACGGCACCCACATTTGAATGGCTTTTTGTACCGAGACTCCCAAGGAAGAGTTTCGAAACTGCCACGGTTTAGAGTCTCGTAACTTTGCGAGACTATAACTCTTAACTCAAACCTCCGATTGAGACAAGGATTGAAGCAAAGTTGTAGTTCTCGTCAAGAGCTTCCAACGGTGTGTCGCACTCCACCTGCATGCATCGAGGTCGAGTGAATTCTCGACTTTTAGTGGTCAGGAGTCAAACTAGCAATTTGACTCCCGACCTTTTTTTTTTTGCCATAACTTGTGCTACAGATGTCGAAAATGGGCTTACATGAGCCATTCGGACATCTACACTTTGATAGCTTTCTAATTATATAAAGAACGTCCCAATACAAGGTGTCTTGACCCCTACAATCGAACTTTGAAGTTTTCAAAGTCCCAGAGGACTCCCAAGTCCCCATTTCGAGAGTGTGAGTCTTATCCTTGCACTCTCTCAAAGTAGGGTTGCAACACACCACATATTACACACATGAGGGCATCTTGAAATATATTAATATGTCCAAAAAACTATAATGTTTATTTGTAATGCACAAAGTATGAACTACGAGCATAAGACCTATAGGTTGCAAATATGGAAAATGCATATGCTAATTATTACAATTTGGTGAAGAATTTCCAAAATGATTTACCCAACTGCATTGTCTATTGTGTGGAATGGAGGATCATGGTCATGTTCTAAATACGGCAAATGAGCACCAACCAAGACACAAGATGTAATAACAACTGAAATACATTCTTCAAGCACAGTACAATTATGATGCATCGCATCTCCACTTCCAAATTTGACAAAGTTGCCAATCACAAAATCTTTACATCCATGAGAGGTCATGAGGACAACACATTGATTTTTTTGTACTACACACAAATGCACAATCCAATTAAATCCAAAACCCACAATAATTGATTTAGTATCGACAACTAACTGTAAATTATGAATTCAAACACAAATGTAATTGACTTACATTTGGGTGAATTTCTTCAACCATTTTATCAACTACCTCATTTTTAATTTACCTTAAAGTTAGTTGATAACCCATAGAGTTTTGATTATCATTTTTTTGGGGGCCAAAATTGATGTTCTTGATGTTTTTGAAATGCCTCTAATAACCCTTGACTGTTACATAAAAAAAACACATGATTAAAATACACTACTTTTAAACATAACTATATTTATTTTTTAGAAATTTAACAATACAATTTTCTTGAAATATAAATGCATGAAAATAAATAATTACCTAGGTTTAAGGGTTCATTGCCATTAAGTTAAACAAAATTTAAAACCACACAAAAACCTTTATTGCAAACCAATGCGGGTGTTTTTTTGTAATCCATTGTTGCCCGTGTGGATTACAATCAATGTATTTCAAAATAATTGAACCTCTGACAACCCAAATAGGTATGGCCACAAATTGGTCAATAAATGGTTATTAAATGGTTGGGGTAGGATATATGAAAATGGCACATTGCCAACACAATTGTATGATCAATCATTTATCAACAACATACTATTTAGACTTAGTTTTCAAAATCTAGGGCCAATTTTTGAAAACACCCTATTCATATTTTTTTAATACAAGCTCCCTATCTAGATTTAGTGGATGCATACTTCGTGTCATATCACACTTTTCATCACCCCATATAAACACATGTTTCAACCTTGAACTACCTCCTAACAAAAATTCAACCATAGGTACAAGATTAGGTTGTGTAGTTGACGACCAAATCCAAATGTGAAATTGTGAAAAACATAATTACAAGAATTGAAGTGAGTTTGGTCAAGGGCTTATTAACTTTTCTCCACATCGTATTGCAAGAACAAGGGGTTTCCATGCTTTTATAAATTTCAAATGTTGAATAACACATGTTGTCCACTGACATCAAACATAAGTAGATAATGGGTTTTGCTAACTACTAGTTGGTTTGGAAAAAGATTGCACATGTCCAACACCAACGACCCAAAGCTCACCTTTCTAGGGGCAACAATATGTTGAAAGTTTTGTCATGCCACCCTCAAGGATAAATGTTGACATTATCATTTTAAATCCACTCCCCAATATTTGTGCATGAGTATGCAATCGAGTTTGCTTGTCTAAGTTTACATGAAGATCAAAATCGTTAGATGACTTAAACATTTGTACCATTCCAACCACATGGTCATCCTTGACAACAATAGTCTCCTTTATTGATGGAACATATGTAGTTAAGGCACAACCACCCCCATCATTTTGCTCCATTAATGTGTGCTCATCCTCCTTATTAGTTCGCTCAAATGATGAAGTCAAACCACCCCCTAATTCATGCATTTAAAAAAAAATTGAACAAAATTTCATCATTAAAACCTTAATGAATCAAAGATACCTTAAATAACTTGAATCCAACAATTGTTTATTGTCTTTAAATTGATTATAATGAATAAAACAATTTCAACAACTTTGCCAAATTATGCAATTTTATACTAAATACAATGTCTTACCACTCCCATATTGCCATCAAATGATCCTAACTTGGCATCATTTGTTTATTTATGCCCTTTCAAGTTTAGATTGAGGGCATTGAACAATCCTTGATGATTCCATATACATCAACAATTTTTCCACCATTGTTGATATGTGATTTTGGCCTTGGATTATATCATCTTGGGTGGATTTCATCTTTTCATGGTTGTTTTCCATAACTTCTAATTGAAGGTCAATCTCACTAAAACCACCAATTCCATTGTCAACACCATCATAATCCATACCATCACCTTCTTATATAAGTCAAAAAAAAATCAGCATTGTTTAAATGGCCATGATTAATCACCTCTTGCGAGTTATCATTGTTCACCTACATCATCTTTGAACCATCTACATCAACTACATTATTGAACATATCTATATGTTATCTATCTTATGTTCAATAATGTAGTTGATGACCACCTACAACACGGTTGAAACGAACATTAAATGACAAAATCATCATCACAATTCAACACAACAATGTTGTCACAATAATCAAAGTGCCTTCTTATAAAGATCTGCATCATAAAATGTTAGCCATTCATTAGCAGCTAAATTTCCACCCATTCTATACCACCAAAAGAATTATGTAAAATTATATATGTACAGAGCCTACAACTACATGGCACCACTACATTAACACAATAGCTGAAGTAAGATGGATCATATAATGGGCCAAGGTTTTCAAGCTAACCTCATCCCCTCCCACCTCAAGCCTTTTCCGTTTGCAACTCTTCACTTTATCAAATTCCTTTTGGATCTCCACCAATCTGGGTGGTATATTTATCTCATTTGTTTGGATCACATTAACCACATTGCAATGTTAGTATCTATCATTGACTATGTAATTCAACATCACTTTATTTAAGCTTGAAGGTTTCAAGAAAAGTACCAGTCGTTATTCTAAACCGGCAACATTTGGTCATCCAACTCAAAAAACATTTTTTTTGTGTTGCTCATATTCCTTTCATTTAAATAACCCTTTCAACGTCTCCTCTTGAGCCAACATTTCTTTCAAATGGTTCCAACAAGGCTCCTCACAATTCCATGGTTGGCTTACACCAAAAAAAAATTCCTTCAAATAAACCTGCCTACTTTTTAGTACGACCGTAATTTGATCTTTCACATACTTGTAAGCAAGGGGATGGTCCAAGTATTCAAATGAGATCTCCAAGGTTTTTTTAATTGCCTTTAATTCTTCAGTTGGTTGTCTTTGACGTTGTCAATGGCAAGATTTAACTTCAATGCATATCCTTGAAGGGCTATCAACCAACTATTTCTCCCACCACCTACAAGTCTACCCTTAACACTATAATGCACCATTGATGTGACATCCTTACCTTGATATGTGGCCACCTCGATCTCTAGCCTCTTTGTAACCTTGTCCATTGCATGATATCATGGCCTTTGTTTAGCTTGTCTAAAATGAAATGATGTGAAGATTTTTCCAACTTTATTTTTTGGTCAACCTTGTAGCAACTGAGGAACTAAAATGTCATATGAAACAATTATTCAACGTGAGAACTCTTGCATACAAACCATAATTTTGCCAGACACATACCAAACCTATTTTTAAAAGTTGTAAATATATCGATCCATTGTGCAGTATCATCATCTTGGATTCAAATATGTAAAGGAAAACTTCTTGGACATCAATTTCAAGCACATAAACATTAACAAACCAAACCTAAATGTCATATTACAGTCAAATTTAAGATACATGGAGTTTTCACAAATATGTATTTCACTTAATTTTTTAAGTCAATTAAAAATATATACATATTTGTGATGATATGTCAACTAGGCATTTTTTGTTACATTCACTAATGTTGAGAATAAATGACCTCCTTTGCTACAATGTTTGTATGATTTTAATAGTAAAAAACTTGGATTCGATGTGCCATTTAATAAATTGGGAACAAAACACATTACATATCTTATACAATCTAATATCATTACATGTGCTCATTATTACAACCATCGCATTAAATGTTTTTCAAAATTGTGCATGAAAGATGATACAATTTTTGGACCTTCATTGGAACTTTTCTCTGTTACACAATTTCAAAACCCATGGAAATGAACATGATCATGGACTTTTATGGGTTGCAAATACATCAAAATATCATTTGAACTTTAATAAAATAAATATTTTTTGGTGGATAAGTATATTACATGTGATAATGATAAATGAACCCTAAACCTTTGTGAGGTTTCAAGACATTATCACAAAAAAAAATTTGTAGAAAGAAAAATCAAACTATTTGTCATTTCAATTTTCCATGGCCACTATGGAAGAAGAAAAATTCTTGAACCAATACCACTTGGAAATTTATTCCTTTTGGAAAAAACCCATTTAAGTGAAATTAATAACAAATGTTTTGATGACCTTAATATTTTGAACTTACAAACAACACTAACTATGTCATTTGCTACATTCTTATAATCAATTTCCATAGGTAAAGATATGTACATAATTGTATTAAAAGGGAAATTGAAAAAACAAACATTCTTTTAATAAAAATCTTGTAAAGACATATGAACAAACTCATTTGTTATTTGTGTTGGAAATTTTTGTCAAACAAATATAGATGTTCAATTTGTACTTGACCCCTATGTTGTAGCAAATTTTTGTTATTTAAATTGATAAAATCATTAGAAGGGAATTAAAAGCCATGATTATGAATTGTAATGAAAATAAAATTGAAACAAACACCTACATTTGAAAAACGGGGAACATTTTTTGCAATGTTCAACAAATGTTAACACAACTAGCTACATACATAATATTATCTATTCCACTATACCATGCAACTAGAACATTTAAATTTATTAACACATCTCCATTGCAAGAATGTAGATTTGCATTAAAGGATGTAAAATCATTGAAAACACTACCTTCCAACTCTACAAATATTATGTGTTCATCAATCATTGATAAGTACATAAAAAGGCCTAATTCATTGTCTAATGTTTCTTTTATTGAATTTGTTAAAAATTATGATATGGTAATTGTCAACAAAAAAAGGCACAAATCTCATATAATTCGTTATGTCCATTACAATGAACATTGTGACCCAAAGAGTTTTTATAATGAACAATTATTACTATTTATTATTTTTTTCATAATGAGAATACTTTCAAGGGCCATTATTCCACATGGTATAATGCATACAACATGCATGAAAAAAATAAATTAATGCCAACAAAATTATATATTGTTTCCACAATGATATACACACACAATGCATTGGGCAAGCATAGAATCACAACCCAAAGAATTGGCAACATTAGATGATACAAATATATCAATGACTGTTTTTTTGATGCAAATGTTCATTTTCCACCCCAAGAAATCATTAATTGTATGGGGTTGAACCATATGACATCAACATTGAATATGTTATTACACCACAAATACATATGTCCACCATTATTGATTCAAATAATGTTAATGCACAAGATCAAATTTTGCCTACCCATGGATTTCATTCATTGTTTCAAAAAATGAATAATGAACATCTTACATTTTAAGATATTATGTTTATGAAGAAACAAAATCCAAATGAACCACTTCAATTGCTCATTGCTAAAGGTGTTAGTGCATGTAAAAAAATCATGTTAATGCATTTGATTAAAGGTCTATTATGTTTTTACAACAAACATCTCAATCATATCCATTTAAAAAAAAAACATTATTCATGGTGTACATTATAAAATAAAATAAACATTAATGGAACCATAATTGATTCAAATATTTCTATTCCTTTTAATTGTAAATATTTGGCATTTTTACATTTAGAACAGTTAGATAATTTGATAACAAAATATGACCAATTACAATTGATGGTGTCTTAGATGGATCTCTTTGATAAGCAAGAAGATATTAAAATTCACCAACCTTTGATTAAGATCAATTAAACATATGCACACAAAATTCTTTGGAAATATTGATGTCATTATTGCAAGTGATTTTTATCAAGTTCAAGATGTTCGTGATGCATGAGTTTTCAAAACCAATATGAATAATCTTGATAGTCTAACACTAAATTTTTGGATGGAGAATATCAAATGTTAGGAATTGAACCAACTCGTGTGCCAAAGTGATGAACAATTCATCAACATATTAAATTGATTTCAGAGTGCCACACAATCACAATTTGACATAGATACAATAAATAATCATAATTTTGGTACCCCACCCAAAGATCCAAAACTTCCATATTCATTTTATACAAACAAAACAAGGTTTAAACATAACGAATCAACCCTCTTACAAAGTGACGGAGATATGTACATATTTCGTGCATAAGATAAACACCGCGATACATGTCCTAAATCATTTCAATTGCAAAATGATCCAAATTTCATAATTAGATTACATTTAAAAATTCAAAAAAGTAAAAACATGTTGGTCGAACTTTGTGTTGGTAATTATTTAACATATGATGGTTTAGTAAATGGTGTAATTAATATTTTTCAATCTTTAAATAAATTGTTGAACTCACAAAAAGTTATATGAATTTTGTTTAATAACCTTAAAAGTCGTCAATTGCCAATAACAAAAAAATGCACATTTTTATAAACACATAATACATCCCATGTGTATAAAACACATATCTAGATATATCCAAAATTAGTTCAAATTCAACTCACATTATAACAAGGATGCAATTTCCTATTCAACTAGTCATAGCATGCAGTATACATCGAACACAAGGATTAACACTTGATCACTAGGCTTTTGATCCTAATGGAATAAAAAACATGGTTTAACATATACCACACTTTCTTGTATTAAGAACAAAAAAAACTTTTACCTCCTTCAACCTTTACAAATGAAAAAATTCCAAATTGACCCAAGTGTTACTACAGAAAAGCATTGATTACAAACAATTGCATAATGGGATGTCTTAATTCCTACACCACATACACTTTGTCACCCACATGTTCTTATTTGTGTTCTCAACATTAGATCCTTATCATTCCATAAAAACAATGTTTTCTAAAATTTAAAAGCATCTCATATATATTATGTTTCAATGAAACACATTTCAATCCATAAAGATTTTGAATATTATATTTTTCATTGATAAAAATAAAATCAAGTATAAGTGCATATGCGCAAAATGACACAATGAAAATATATGACAAATTCACAACATTAGATCATTACATGATTTATTATTTTGGGAGTTGAATTTATTACAACAACATTCAATACAAATATAAAAAAAACTATAAAATGTAATAGTTATATATAAACCTTCAACATTTTTATTTTCAACATTCATAAATAAAATTTCAAAACTTTTGGACCTAATGCTGATATATTGTCCAACCATAATAATGGGTGAATTCAACATTGACATGCTTAACCAAAAATCAACACAACCAAATGAACGTAAAATTTTTATGAACCATTATTCAATGGAACTTTTGTTAAATAAGTCATGACAATTTATGATACCCATATTGAGCACATATGGACAAATGCACCCACCCAACAATGTATGTTAGGAGTTGTTCAAACATATTGGACTAATCACAAGATATATTTTGCATTCAAATTACCAAATTATGTTTCATGATATCATTAGATAAGTTGAATCTAATAATTGGGAATAATTGGGAAGCTCTCGGTGAACAAGGTTGCACTGAAGAGGTTTCATAATGTGTAGACATACAATGTAAGAATAATTGAATATTGAACAATTTTGTCAAAGAATATTCAGAAAAATAAA
>Ga0116228_10007050_pt1 | contig 10056 bp, 6 predicted proteins | sample S1TSphfallax_2_FD_89694 | JGI IMG/M metagenome (GOLD analysis project Ga0116228, IMG submission 89694) | Host-associated microbial communities from peat moss isolated from Minnesota, USA - S1T2_Fc - Sphagnum fallax MG | ecosystem: Host-associated > Plants > Peat moss > Unclassified | place: USA...
TCTACAATTAAGAACATTGTTTAGATGTGGTTTACACTTTACACCAATGTTATGTGGATATCATTTTTTTGTGATATTCATCGGTTTTGATTTTTTAATAATTAAAAAAAAAATTGGGTCAATTTTTTTTAATTATGATATTTATCAAGGGTATCAATTTTTTTAAAACAATCATAATCCAATTCTCACACTTTTGAATATTCAAGGCAATTCTCATAGCCTGGATAACAACGTTCAAATTTTTTATTACAAACCCATATGTAAAGGGATGAAACATTTCACATCTTTCAATTTGGATTAATATATTTTCATTTTCATTTATCACTTCATGTTCAATGAGCCCAAGGGTGGAAAAACTCAAATAAATAAAATTTCTTGCAAACAAATGTCTTGATTTAGGGTTTAAGGTGAAAAATGAATGTTTAAAAAAAATATTTAATGCAAACATTTACAACATTTACAAGCAAGAATAAAATCCATTCTTCATATATAAAAGTGAGGTGCAAAAAGTTATTTTAATGCACAAAATGTTGTAAAAAAAATTGCACAAGAAAACCTAAATAAAATCATAACAACCTGACCATATGTCAATCGTTGTTTGGATTTCAAAGTTACATTGGAGAGATAGGAGGCATGCAATTGAAATGACAAGGTATTCGATTTTGTTCAAAAGGGCAATTCAATGTCATGATTTGCTTATTGTTTGGTAAGTGAAGAGAAAATGGAACATATCTTGTGCATGACTTCTTGCCAATTGTTTATTTTGATGTCTTCACGTTCTTGACTTTTGGATTAAATCTTCTTACATGCATTGAAGACATTGAGTGAAGACTATGAGTGCCAAAGCCCAAGAAGTGTTTGTATTACTTGGTTTAGGATTTAGGTTTCAAGTTTCAAGTTATTTTGCGTCAAAACAATTGTTGGACGAAAGTCAAGATACAAAAATAAAATAAAATTTATGATCATTGTTTCTAGTCTCTCCTTTTGTTAATTTATGGGAAAATGTTATTTTAATAACACCAAGTTTAGATTATGAATAAAAATAACATTTGGTGAGAAATTAAAACTAATACTTGGAAATAACATATGAAATAAGTTGTGTTTAAAAAGGATTTTGGAAATTAATAAATATTAAAATCACCTTGAGAAACTTGTGAAAATGGCATTGAAAACACCTTGTAGAAACCACAAGAATGACATTAAAAAACACCCTAAAAATACCACTAAAAACAAAATGAAAACATCTTGGGAAAATATATTAAAAACACCCCTTGTCAAAGTCAAAACCATTACAAAAACTTATTTTAAAAACTCCCTTAAAAATCATCCAAAACACCATGTGGTCCCACATTTTGTTATGCAGACCAAAATCCTCCATTCACAAGAAATTGTGATAAATCCCATTTGAGACCAAAGGGTATTATTTAAAAATTACACATTTTGTTTTGAAAAAATCTTTGTTGTAATTGCACATGTTTTTAGAGTGACATGTTTCTTAACCATGACCAAGCCTTCAAATAGAATTCATCCCATTGCAGTGGGGGAAATATTTTATCGACTTAGACTTCAATTCCATGACACCTTTGCAACACATTTCTCCTTGCACTAATTCAAAGTTGCAACTAAGGCCGGTTGTGAAATGGTAATCTATGGCTTTAAGTGCACCATGACTGGGTTGTTTTCTATGTTAGATGTGGCAAACACTTTCAATTCAGTGTCAAGAAAGGTCATATTTTAAGAACTTCATGTAATAGGTGGAGACATCATACAACTCATCCCCTCTATTCATGCATTTTATGCATATGAATCTCCTCTATTTTACAATCACCATAATCAGGAAGGCAATGTCATAATGATCCCATTTGCCATGGGAACCCATCAAGGTGATCCTTTGGGAACAACAATATTTAATGTTTCCCTTCTTATTTATTTCCATCCATTATAAATGACACGCACATCATAGGTCACCCTTCATTTGTATCATTTGCATATGAACATTTTAAAACTAAACCCCATGCAATAGGTCTTTCTATCCAACCTCATAATGTGCAGCATGGTCACCCTTTGACTTATCGCTTGAATTCAACATTCCGTCCTAGTTTACCACCCCATCAGAAGTTTTGGTGGTTCCTTTGGGCACCCCATCATTCACATCATCCTTCATCAAAGATAACATGTTAAAGGATGTTTAACACATGGACCTTTTCCTTATAACATGTGATATTTAGGTAGCCTTTGGAATTATAATTCATTGTTTTGTGCAATAGCCATTATATGTCTTATGATGCACACTTCCCTTTTCCACCTTCATAAAGTCCTCTACTTCTTTTGATTCATCCCTCTTTCAAGTGTTTAAGCACTTGTTGGATTCAAGATCCTTTAATAGCCCATAAAAACTTTTTAACCATAAACAAACCTTTCTCCCAATCACATTCGGTGGCATCTGGCTCATACCAAACCACTATCACCCCAACAACCTATTTAGGGAGTTGGGCCTTTATAACCTTGATCATAGTTGCCATGTTTTATGGTTGGTCATTGTCTTTTTTTTTTGAGGCCTTGGCACAAGTCGACAACAACACTTCAAAGCGACATGTGATCATTATAAGAAAAGCTATATTTTGCGACTTGATTTATGATTAGGTTTTTAGTCATGAAAAACATCTATGACTACATGACTATGTAGTTGAATAGGACACTTAATCGCTAATGTGGCTTAGTCGCGAAATAATTTGTGACTATGACTTTTGTGATTATAAAGTCATGGAGGTCATTAATGCTTGATGAGATCCATAAATTATGGCCGTTGGAAATAATTCATTAAATATGAAATAAATATGTTTTCCACCCATGCCATGTAGACACGTGGCATGTAGACCCATGGTATAAAGGTGTAAAACCTAGCCTATATGTTAAGAATGTAAGCCTTAACCTAAATATGAATGTATGCCTTAACCTACCTAGGAATGTAGGGTAACTTAGCTAGCAAGCTAAGTTAGTTAGGCTAGTTCATTAAGTTACAACTGTGAGGACTTGAAGCCCTCACCTCCACATCAAAGTAATAAGTTTTTAACCCCCACTTAACCAGTGCACCACATTATTTTTACATGACAAAAATTGTCACCATATTGTTATAAACGTTTTTTTTAACCTACTTTATAAGCTAGGTACTTAGGTACTTACCTAACAACTTAGAACCTACCTAGTAACCTAATAGTACCTAGCTTGGTAGGTAATAGGTAAATAATACTTAGAGGTAGTAATAAGTAGGTAGGTACCTATTCGTAAGTAGGTACTTAAGTAATAGGTAGGTATGTATGTATTGTTTGCCTAGTAGATAGGTATGTAGGTGCCTAGTAGTAGGTACATATACGTACTACCTTTTTAGTATGTATGTTTGTATGTAGGAAGGTAGGTAGGTAAGTACCTAGTAGTGAATAATAGCTAGTTAGGTAGGTATATATGACCACCTAATAAGTAGGTAGGTGCTTAGTGGTAGGTACATATGTAATACCAATCTAGCAGGTAGGTAGGTGCTTAGTAATAGGTACATATGTAATACCATCTAGCAGGTAGGTAGGTACATATTACCTATTAGTATGTAGGTAAGTAGGTACACATGTATATACATACGTACTACCTACTAGGTAGGTAGATAAGTATTGTGATGAATGCGAACATTAAACACCATCTTCCAATAAATGGAATTCATCCATAAAGCTAAGTCTTAATTAACTTTTAATTACGTCCCAGTTAATTTTTAGTTAAATCTTAGTTAACTTTTAATTAAATCATAATAAAGTTTAGTTAACTCCTAGTTGATTCTTAATTAAATTTGAAGTAACTTTTAGTTAAGTTTTAGTTAACTTATAGTTGATTCCTAGTTAAAAAGGTTCCCAATAAACAATGATACTATTTCATGAGCATGTGAATGAATGTGAACACATGAGCGTGAACACGTGAGCATGATAAAATCTTTTTAAGAATATTCTAATGACATGGATTAATATTTTTGCGACATACGTTAGAATCTAAAATGACATGGAAAAATATTTTGCCACGTGGACATGGATAAATAAAAATGGATGCAAAATAATGGATGAAATTCATCATAAATAAACCTTTTCGATGAAACTTTCCAAATGAACTTATTTTTGGTAAATGGTTATCCCTAAAACCACAACTTGTTCATTCTTTAAAGCTTATTGAATAATATACCAATGTTTGTTAGTGGGTTGGATGCCATTATAAAACTATACTCGATCGAAAGGGACATTCAAACTATTTGGGTGATATTTTGTCATTAAATTACAAAACATGCATACTTTCATTCTTTAGCAAGACATAAGTGGCATGACACATGACAAAAATAAACATGATCTTGCTTAGGTAGAAGAATAATGCAATCAATATTATTTAGAATAATTTATAAACATGAAAACCAATGCCCAGTGGGCAATCCATTTGTAGAAACAAGAACAATTTTAAATTCATTCTCTACGTTTTGAAAAATGCCAAAAAATCTTGCATTTCATACAAATATTTCATACATATTAATTGCCTCCAAATGTACTTTGTGAAAATCCCTTTATCGCATGTTGTACAATTCAACAACATTCCAATTCTTTTAGAAATATCACCTTAACACGATTCATTAGGCATTGCACTTCATTCCAACTCCATGTTGGGAAATGAATGAAACGTTTTGTTTGGCCACAATACATCACATTTGCAAAATGAAATAAAGATGGTTGCAATGCACCCACTTCCTTCAACCATGTGAGGAACTTACCATCATTTGTATGAAGTCAACACAAGTGCAATTAGGGAAATTTCCAATCATCACCTCATATTGCTTTGTGCTAGGAGGTGGATAAGAGCTAATGATGTAAATTTGACCATACCATTGTGGAGGAACTTCACTAGGTGGCAAAGCAACATCCTCCAAAGTTCGTCCAGCCTCCCACCTATTTGTCTATTATGTTGAAAGCTAGAGCATTGTTGCTCCCCAAATAGGCTTGTTATTGTGAGTTTTTGGCCAAACTTTAGGATTTGCAAGTTGATTACAAGGTGTTGTACTTTCATTCACAAAAAGGGTCCAAGGAACACATTTGTGCGCTTCACACATAACAAATTTTGCCTCCTCCAAAGCTGTCACTTCAAATTGAATCAAATCAATGCCTATTTGCACTAGCCACGTTGATGGGACAAGTGGGCTATCAACATAATACTTTCTTCTAGTTCTTCCAACACAATGAATTAAATCATTTGCACAAAACCAAAAATTGTGACGGATTAGTGTAGACCCTTTCAAATCAAACTAGGTATGCCACGAACTATTCTTCTGACAACAATTTTGGCATTGCAATGTTTCATCAAATCTCTTTGAATTGTAGAACAATGAGTATTTGACAATGGTGGGTACCTTTCAATTCTCCACACACCATCGTGTACACGCTCTTGAACTTTCAATCCTTGAAAAATCAAAACAAATGTTTCATCCCTAACAATCCCATTAAACTCACCAGCATCAATATTTGAATCGATGAAACCACTTGACGTTCATTAACTCTTGGTCAAGAGAAATTCACACAATCATGCATGTGTGAATCACCCTCTGACCCTAAGGTTATGTCAGCCTTCCATTTTGTGGATCCAAAAACTTCTTAACCCTCTAAATGAGGTATCCTAATAATGAAGGAAAATTTGTTTATGTATTTAGTGATGGCGTTGGCCATTTATGATAGGTCAGTAGACTGGTTTGCTCGTCGCAGTCTTAATTCGTCCTTAGCAAGACCCTCTTTGCATCTTCCACCATTCAAATATACTTTATAAGATGCACTTTGTTTGAACACCTTAACATAATCATCAAAATTTGCAACAAAAAGACATTGACACTTTTCCCTAACTATTGCAACCAAATATTATGGATTGTTTTAGATAGGTTACAAGTCAGCATGTTGGCAAGCTCCTCCGGGCTGAACTTCTACATGTGTTTTCAAAGGAAAACAAATCATATATTTAAAATCATGAAAACGATTTAACAACTCCACACAGAAAGTCAAGGTGTTTCACATGTAACATGAAGCCCCCCATTGTCTCACATGGAAGTGTTAGGAACCCAACCAATTATTGAGCTCGTGAATTGCACTTTTGATTATAGCCCTTGAAGAATACCACCAAGATTGAATAACATCATATTGAACGTCCGCTTCTTCCAAAGATGTTACGTTTTTGTATTCAAAACATAAGGCCTTGGGTTGTTCTTATAACTCCAATGTAATCAATTGTTTTGTGTGTCTATCAAACAACTGAATCCAATGGAACAAGCAAGTTTGTTCCTTGTCAACCATCTTCATAAAGGCATTTCCAAAACCATACATGATACAAATAACATTCCAATTAGTTTTTGCACTATCCGCCATCAACCCTTTGAAAGTTGGGTTTGGAAGACCAAACATAAGTATCACTTGGTTCAATTTTGTCCACATGAGACATTGAACTTTTGTGGATTCAAATTGCACATGTCGCAAATTACAATGGTGAACACTATGCAGTACACTAGGTTGTAAACATGACAAGCCATGGTGGTCCATTCCTAAACACACTCAACATGATCAAACATCAACCAACAATTCTACAAATCACCACTAGGTTGCATGCGCTTCACCAAATCAACCTTGCTTGTTAGCCCATAGAGCGACATTATAAACAGAAACACATTTTTCCCAGCCATTTGTCCAGGGAGACAACTATTTTGGATGTAGTCATAAGGACTATTTGATTTAAAGACAATATGTTATCCATGGGGCATGTAGTACTAGCATTGTCCTTAAAAGATGTAATGAGGTTTCGAATTTTGGGAGAACAAAGGGCTAGAACATGTCCATCACCTTGACAAATTTCTCACCTTAAAGAATTTCCACATGTCCTTCACCATTCTCATTAAACAAATGATGTGCCAAAAAGGCTTTATTTGTATTCAAGGCAACTGTAGAGATTTTGGCGTCAAGGGTACAAGAAACTTGACCTTCTACCAAAACCTTGATTTCTTCCAAAGACTCCTTGCACATACCTTCTGCAATAGGGTGCTCATGTGTGCCAAGATGAATCGTAACTCTTGAAAGGGATTGAAGTTTATGGATAACATAGTACATTCGATTGGAACATGTATTCACACAAAAAGGACTTGTAGCACAAAACCTACACACAATTGTACGGACAAGAGGTCCTGGTCCTGGTGCAAACTGGCCAACCAGGTGACAATACTAGAATTCTTAATTTTTTTTACTAAAAGTTTTGGTCAAAAAATACCCATTTTGGACATGTGTCAAAAAAACCTCCCATCATTTTGGATAAGTCGTTTTGAACCTATCCATTGTGATTAGGTAATGTCTTTTCAACCAAGTTTAAGTTGGCATTTTTGACTAGTACTTTTGATTAATTAATATAACAACAAAATGATATTTTGATTGGTTAAACACCATTTTGACTATGCAAATGCCATGTGGCATTTAAACAATGGCCACCCAAGTTAAGCCACATGACATCTAAACATTGGTCACCTAGATTATGCCACGTGACATTTAAACATTGGCATTTAGGATTTGCCACATGGCATTTAAACATTGACCATCTATGTTATGCCACATGGCATTTAAATATTGGCGACTATGTTATGCCACATGGCATTTAAATATTGGCCACTATGTTATGCCACGTGGGATTCAAACATTGGCCATCAAGCTATGCCACATGGATAGACACTAAATAACCTAGGTGAGACCTAAAACTAAATACCTACTCCTAAGGTCCTTATGTCTAGGAACCTACAACCTAAACTCCTAGGCCTAGGTCTAGGACCTATAACTAGCAATTAGGTATAAAAGCCTAAAGTAAGCTAGGCCAACTTAAGCTATGACCTTTATTAGACTTAAATGTACACCACCTAGATTAAGCCTACACCTAGATGACCTAGGTAGGAAAATCCTATTTCATTTTGAATTTGGTCTTTAACGTTGAGCCTTCTCAATTGGCTCATCCCAAGTGGCTTTCCTTTTAAAATATTTCTTATGTTTCGGATGCTTATGGTGCATCTATTTATATTGTTCATCATTTGGAAAGGATGACAAACAATATGGGACAAACTTTTGAGAAGGAGAAACATTTTCATGTCCACAAAACACTAAAGCTTTTTAGGTCACACAACGTTATTCATAAATAACTATGTAAGATACATAAATTAAGTAAATAAATAAATAAAGATGTAGGTAAATATGTATGTTAATTAAGTTAAAATAACAATTAGTAATAGCTAAGGTTTAGTTGTTTAATTATAATTATTAATTACAACCCTATTATAAATCCTTTAATTATATGAAATATCAAGATAATTATAATGTACTATATTGTTGATCAATAATTCAACCATGTTCAACTCCTTTTGTTGACAAGTCGACATTGTGTTCATTAAAGAAGACATTCGCACCGTAGTCTGATGTTGTCATTGCCAACCCAACATGAACGAATTTACTTCCTTGATTTTGTGCAACTCAAAGATTCATTACCTTTGATGTGGCTCAAACCAAAGAATGCAGATATCTCGATCAACACCCCACTCATCAATTCCCCCCATTAGCAATTGAGGTATCTGGATGTCTACACAAAAAAGTTGATGTGTTTTTACATGATTGTGCCAATGCCATTTTGGAGCTTGAAAGAGCCAGAAGGCCTTCATATTTCTGTTTTGGTTACTTTTTTCAATAAAAAACCTCAATCACATTGCAAAGGATGCAAACATCTTCCATTTTAAATTGGGCGATAGCCATAGGCCTAGTTACTTCTCGACTTCCACCCTTTAAGGACATAACATCCATCACCACAATTGACATTTTGTAAGTGGTTGATTTTTAACATGGAAAAATATGGCTGACGTACTACAGGTTGCGAGTTTTTGACATCTAGTTAGGGCTAATTTGACATCCTATAAATTTTCCTTCAAAAAATAAAATTCTTTTATACATTTTCCAAATCTATGATGTCTCTATGAATAAAATTTGTAAGTTGCATCATATTACAACAATGAGTTATGCATCACTTTAAAGTTTACAAATTAATTCACAAACCCATTTTATAAAAAAAGGATGTTGCAAATTTTTAGAACATCGTGTTTGCAAAAATTATAAAATAATTCATTAAACAAACCCCATAATCTAAGCAACCCAAACATAACAAATTGTTATTTCAAAGTATTATTATAAAATTTACATATGCAATAATACTAAATTGACCAAAGAAAGAAAAAGGTTTTGTTTATTCTATTATAATGAAAATTTGTAAATTATACTATTATTTCTGGTTTCCTTTTAGTTAGTTTAACAAATTAGGTTAAGTTAACAAACGAAATTACCACTTTATGCTACTTACTTTTCTTTCCTACTAATATGAACTTTAAAAATTTATTATTATTATTATTTCCCTTTTGGTCAAGTTAACAACTTAGAGTTTAGCTAATAAAATCAATTATTATTTGTTGTTACTTATTTTTTTATTTTATATAACAAAATTGAAAAATTCATTATTATTATAGGTTATTTTTCAGTTATTATAATGAGTTTATAAAATAAATCAAAATAAATTTTGGGTTCCCTTTTAGTGAACTAAACAAATTAGGATTCATTTAACAAAATTATTTACCATTTTATGTTACTATATTTATATCATATTATAATGAATTTGTAACATTTATTATCATTATCTGCTTCCATTAAATTAGTTTTAAAAGCCATTTTTTGGTGTGAAATTTTGCACTATTGTAAAATTTTCCAAAGACAATTATAAAAAATTCATTAATTTGAAAAAAACCACCAAAAATCGAAAAAAATAAGAAAAAGAAAAAAAGTTGTCACATTTCTATACACAATTTCAACTAGGGTAGCCAAAAACAATAAAGGTATGTACATATATTTTCCTTTCATATTTTAATAATAGCCAAATCTAGCTAAATCAACTTTTGGATAATTGCCACCTCAACTACATCACAAATTGAAAAAAGAA
>Ga0116228_10007052_pt1 | contig 10053 bp, 2 predicted proteins | sample S1TSphfallax_2_FD_89694 | JGI IMG/M metagenome (GOLD analysis project Ga0116228, IMG submission 89694) | Host-associated microbial communities from peat moss isolated from Minnesota, USA - S1T2_Fc - Sphagnum fallax MG | ecosystem: Host-associated > Plants > Peat moss > Unclassified | place: USA...
AGAACCAGATAAGCGGCTACAATCTATCACCAACAAAACAGGTATATTCAGTAATCTTGCGATATGGGCAGTACTGGCAAAATCCTTTTGTTCAGGAGAGAGATTAACGCCATCAAATAAACCCATTACCCCTTCTACAAGGCTATATTCACATTCTTGGCTATGGCGGATAAAAGATTTCTGGACATAGGTTTCAGAAGTGAGAACGGGGTCTAAATTCCAACAAGGACGACCAGTGACATATTGATGAAACATCGGGTCAATAAAGTCTGGTCCGACTTTGAAGGATTGGACAAGAGTACTGCGACGACGTAAAAATGCTAAAAGGGCGATCGTCACAGTTGTTTTTCCTACCCCACTCCGTTCTCCAGCAATAACTACAGCCATAATCAAAGTAAAAATTTCTAGGTCTACCTTGTTGATGCTATCATCTACCACCAAATTACGTCAGTAAATACTGGCTTGACAGTATTTAAAATCACGATAGAATCTTCTAAATACCAGAAGGAACTTACCTATGTTGAATGCTTTATGTAAAAATTATGTTGAAAGTGTTTTCGAGTCAGCAGATATTAAAACAAATGGTGAGCGACCATGGGATATAAAGATACACAATGAAAACTTTTATACACGTCTTGTTTTGATGGGATCTTTAGGTTTAGGGGAATCTTATGTTGATAGCTGGTGGGATAGTGTGCAATTAGATGAATTCTTTAATAAGTTATTACGGGCAAAAATTAACAGACCAAAAAATTTTGCAGAAGGTATTCACAAAATTAAAGCTACAATTTGGAATTTGCAAAAAATATCTCGCAGTTTTCAAGTGGGAGAGCATCACTATGATTTGGGTAACGACTTATACCAATTGATGCTTGATAAAAGATTAAATTATAGTTGCGCCTATTGGCAGAATACCCAGGATTTTGATCAAGCCCAAGAAGCAAAACTAGACTTAATTTGTCGCAAACTGCAGTTACAACCTGGTATGACTGTTTTAGACATTGGCTGCGGTTGGGGTAGTTTTATGAAGTATGCAGCAGAAAAATATGGTGTGTCTTGTGTTGGTTTGAGCGTTTCTAAAGAACAGACTCAGCTAGGTGAAAAATCATGTCAGGGATTACCCGTAAAATTCCTATTACAAGATTATCGCTTGTTTAAAGGTGAACAGTTTGATCGAGTAGTATCAATTGGAATGTTTGAACATGTTGGCTATAAAAATCATTCCATATTTATGCAAAAGGCTAATTCATCGTTAAAAGATGATGGTTTGTTCTTACTACATACTACTGGTGGTAATACTCATCAGTATGGTGACCCTTGGTTCGATAAATATATTTTTCCCAATGCAATACTACCATCTGGCGTGGAAATTTCTCAAGCAATAGAAAATCTATTTGTACTAGAAGATTGGCACAGTTTTGGACAATATTATGACCCAACTTTTATGGCATATTATGAAAAATTTAATCAAAATTGGGAAATCCTTCAGCCTAAATATGGAGATAGATTTTATCGTATTTGGAAGTATTTCTTATTATCTTGTGCTGGTGGATTTAGGTCTAGAAATCTCCAAGTATGGCAAATTGTCATGTCTAAAAATGGTGTGATCGGTGTATATGATTCAATCAGATGAATATTCAGCTACCAGCAAAAACATAGTTTTCCTGGTATAATATACGTATTAACTGTTGACTGTTAACGGTCAACAGTTAGCAAAGATTACTACTGAGGTTTGTTCAGAAATCAAGTATGATTCCTATATAAATAACAGACTTATTAGATTTTATTATGTCGCTTACAATACCGCAAATTCTCGGTTGTCAAATTACAGAAAAGATTCATAGTAGCTCCCGCACACTAGTGTATCGCGGAATTAGAGAGAATGATGGACAAGCAGTTATAATTAAAATATTGCATCGGGAATATCCCACTTTTAGCGAATTAGTACAATTTCGTAATCAATATACTATTAGCCATAACCTAAATATAGCCAGCATTATCAAACCCTACAGTCTGGAAGCTTATCAAAATAGCTATGCTTTAGTTATGGAAGACTATGGCGGTATTTCCTTAGGTAAATTTATTCAACATCAGCTACTGTCAATAGAGCAATTTCTCCACATCGCTATGCAAATCGCTGACACACTCAATAAATTACATGCATGTGATGTGGTTCACAAAGATATTAAACCTGCGAATATTCTGATTAACCCCCATACCAAACAAATCAAGCTGACTGACTTTTCCATTGCTTCTTTATTACAGCGAGAAACCCAAGAAAATCAGGGTACGAACGTCTTGTCGGGAACATTAGCTTACATGTCGCCTGAACAAACAGGAAGAATGAACAGGGGGATTGATTACCGCAGTGACTTTTATTCACTAGGAGTCACATTCTATCAATTGCTGACGGGACAACTACCATTTCAAGCAGAGGAAGCGATAGATTTAATCCATTGTCATATTGCTAAACAACCTCCACAAATCCAAGATTTGCATCCACAAGTGCCTCTTGTACTGTGCAATATTGTACTCAAACTGATGGCAAAAAATGCGGAAGACCGCTACCAGAGTGCTTTGGGACTGCATCATGATTTGGCAACTTGTTTAGCACAACTAGAGTCGAAGGGTGAAATAAACACTTTTAAGATCGGACAGTACGATCTGCCAAACCGCTTTCTGTCCCCGGAAAAACTCTACGGTCGGGATTGGGAAGTACAAATGCTGTTGGCGACCTTCTGGCGTGTTTCTCAAGGAAGGGCTGAATTGATTTTGGTTGCGGGATGTTCTGGGATTGGCAAAACAGCAGTAATCCACGAAGTACATAAACCAATTGTTGAGAAGCATGGTTATTTCATCAAAGGGAAATTCGACCAATTACAACGCAACATCCCTTTTAGTGCTTTTGTTCAAGCTTTCCGAAATTTAATTAAGCTCCTACTTTGTGAATCAGCCAATCAAGTGCATCAATGGCAAAGCAAAATATTAGCAGAAGTAGGAAAAAACGGACAAGTTATTATTGAAGTTATCCCGGAACTGGAACAGCTAATTGGTAAGCAACCATCTGTATTAGAACTATCCGGTAATGATGCGCAAAATCGATTTAATCGCTTGTTCCAAAAATTTGCTCAAGTATTTACCAGATCATCACATCCACTCGTAATCTTTTTGGACGACTTGCAGTGGGCAGATTCAGACTCACTCAAATTACTCCAACTGCTGATGCATAATGCAGGACAATTGTTAATTTTAGGAGCCTATAGAGATAATGAAGTCTCACCAGTTCATCCACTGATGTTAACAGTGGATAAAATTAGAAAATCAGGAGTAACAATCAATACGATAACGCTCAACCCACTCTCTCCAGAAGATAGTTATCAGTTAGTAGCGGATACATTGAATTGTACACCAACTATTATTCAGCCATTAGCCAAACTAGTTTATCAAAAAACTAAAGGTAATCCCTTCTTTATTAGTCAGTTTCTCAAATCACTACATGAGGATGGTTTGATCAGATTCAATCAGACTGTGGGATATTGGCAATGCGATATCAGCCAAATCAAAATGCAGAGCTTGACTGATGATATTGTAGAGTTTATGGCACAGCAGTTGCAAAAGCTACCAGTAGAAACTCAAAATGTCTTAAAGTTGGCAGCTTGTGTGGGAGCGCAGTTTGATTTATCTACGTTAGCAGTTATTTTGGAAAAGACAGAAATAGCCACAGGCGCAGCTCTGTGGAGAGCATTACAAGGAGGCTTGGTTGTGCCATTGAATGAGACTTATAAATTATACCAAGAAGATTTGGGGGAGGTGCGGAGTATAGTGCCAAATAGTGAATTGATTGGAGTTTCCTATAGATTTCTGCACGATCGTGTTCAGCAAGCTGCTTACTATCTGATTCCTGAACACCAGAGGTCAAAAGTGCACTATCAAATTGGCAAGTTACTCCTCCAGCAAAGCTCGACTACATCCAGAGAAGAGGGAATTTTTGCGATAGTCAACCATTTGAATTATGGAATTGAGCTGATTGTAGAACAAAGTGAACATGACGAACTGGCACGACTGAATCTTTTGGCAGGATACAAAGCCAAAGTCTCTGTTGCTTATCAAGCCGCTCGTGAATATGCCCAAACTGGGCTAAATTTACTGGGAGAGGGCGGTTGGCAAAGACAGTATGAGTTATGTTTAACTTTACATAAATTAGCAGCAGAGCTAGTCTTTCTCTGTGGTGACTTTGACGGGATGAACCAATTGGTGAAAGTTGTAATTCGTCATACTAAAACGCTATTAGAGCGAGTAGATATTTACACCATGAGAATGCAGGCGTTAGCTTCTCAACGCAAATTTTCGGATGTCATACCTGCTGGTAAATCTATTCTCAAAGAATTTGGAGTTGAGTTACCAGAACATCCTACAAGCGAAGATATCCAACAAGCATTGCAGGAAATTCAAGCTTTGATTGGTGAGAGAACTATAGAAGAATTATTGTATCTGCCAAGAATGGTAGAACCTGAACAAATCGCCCTCATAAATGTGCTTTCAGGTATAACATCAGCCTGTTATTTGTCCAGTTCCTCTTTATTTCCTATGGTAGTCATCTTACAGGTGAAATTATCAATCCAATATGGTAATAGCCCTATGTCTGCTTCTGGCTATGCGTTTTATAGTCTTCTGCTGCAGAATTTTACCCAGGATTTCACAACTGCTACCCAGTTTTGTCAATTAGCTTATTGCTTAGTTTCTACCGTAGAAATGAATGTAGAAACAAAAAACATGCGATCGCGGACTTTTTGTATCATTGGTGCCTACCTTTTCCACCGGACATCACACTTGCGAGAAACTTTGCCCATTCTTCAGACAGGCTATCAGCTTGGTTTAGAAACGGGTAATTTAGAATCTATTGGATACAACGTCAGTGCTTTTTATATGAATGCTTACTGGTGCGGTCAGCCTTTGGTAGAAATTGAGCCTCAATTTCGGGCATACCGTCAGCAGCTACTAGATTTTAACCTTTCGATGGTAGCAAGTCGTGCCTCAATTTTTTGGGAAACCACAGTATTTTTACTAGGTAATCCAAATAAAATACATCTTTTCCTTGACCAGACTATGGATAAGGAAAAGCACATTTCAGATAACATGATTGGCATATTGTATTTTTATCTGTACAGAGCCATGCTTAAATTCTTAATGGAAGATATTGATCAGGCTTTTACAGATATTACAGAAGCCAGAAATTATTTAGCAGCAACTAAAGGCTTGATTGTGGAAGCTGGTTTATATTTCTATGAATCCCTGATTTTTTTAAATATGGTTTCAGGTGAGGAGTTTGAGCTATCAGCATATCTCCAAAAAGTTGAGCAGAATCAAGCCGAATTAAAACTTTGGGCAAAGTACGCTCCCATGAACTATTTGCATAAATGGCAGTTAGTCGCAGCTCAAAAAGCCGCTGTTTTAGGTCAAAAGGCAGAAGCGATCGAACTATATGATGCCAGCATCAATGGTGCTAGAGTTCATGGTTATATTCAAGAAGAAGCTTTAGCCAATGAACTGGCTAGTAAGTTCTACTTGGCTTGGGGTAAGGAAAAAGTAGCTGCTAGCTATATGCAGGAGGCTTACTACTGTTATTCTCACTGGGGCGCAAAAGCTAAAATTATCCAACTCGAACAGCTTTATCCACAGCTGCTAACTCCTATTCTCCAATCTACTCCTAGTCAATCTCTCAATTTGCCTGATTCTCGGAATACCCTTAGTTCTAACTCAAGTACAACAAACCAACTAGATTTAATTACAGTAATTAGAGCATCTCAGACTTTATCTGAAGAAATACATCTGGATAATTTACTAAACAAGCTGATAGAGATTGCAATTGAAAACGCTGGTGCTCAGGTAGGTCACTTGATTCTCAATCGAGCAGATAATTTGGACTTAGGTGATAAACATCTGCCCACTTCCATAATTAGATATGTAGAGAATACTAGAGAATATCTCGTAATAAATAATGCCGCTTATGAGGGTTTATTTGTCGCAGATCCTTATGTTATGGAAAATAAGGTCAAATCTGTCTTATGTACACCTATTATTCACCAAGATAAACTACTGGCTATTCTCTATCTGGAAAATTCTCTCACAGTAGGAGCTTTCACCGCTGACAGATTACAAGTCTTAAAACTCCTCTCTTCTCAAATAGCAATATCTTGGGAAAATGCCCAACTCTACGCCAATTTAGAGGAAAAAGTGGCTATTAGGACTCAAGAATTGGAATCCACATTGCATGAGTTGAAAGTAACACAAACTCAACTGATCCAAACAGAAAAGATGTCTGGCTTAGGTCAAATGGTAGCTGGTGTAGCTCATGAAATCAACAATCCTGTTAGTTTTATTCACGGTAATCTTGACCATGTTAATACCTATATTCATGACCTAATTAATTTAGTCAATCTTTACCAAGAAATCAACCCAAATACCACAGAAGAAGTCAGGAATTTTAGAGAAAATATTAACTTTGGCTTTATTCAAGAAGATGCCCCAAAACTCATATCTTCGATTAAAAATGGTACACAACGTATCAAGGAAATCGTCCTCTCCCTCCGCAATTTCTCCAGATTAGATGAGGCTAGTCTTAAACTAGTTGACATTCATGAAGGTATTGATAGTACTTTACTGATTTTACAAAGTCGTCTCCAAGATGAATTGCAGGATAATGCAATTCAAGTATTGAAAAATTATGGTAAATTACCTAACGTCGAATGTTATGCTGCACAACTTAATCAGGTATTTATGAATATCTTGATTAATGCAATTGAAGCTGTAAATAAATCTTATGATCACCTCAATAAGACAGAAAGTACCATTTCAATTTCTACCCAATTGTTTAATCCAGATACAATCAGCATTTCTATTCGGGATAATGGTCAGGGAATTACTCCTGATGTTAAACAAAAAATATTTGACCCCTTTTTTACTACTAAACCCATAGGAAAAGGTATTGGTTTGGGATTATTCATCAGTTATCAAATAGTTGCAGATAAACATAATGGTAAGATTGAGTGTTTTTCTACTCCGGGAATTGGTACAGAGCTTTTGATTCAATTACCCTTACGACAAAAAACATCAATAGCGTCAGGGAAATAGTTCTGCTATTATAGTAGCACCCTAAAAATAGGGTAATCTAATCTCTAGTAATTATAAATAATCGACTTATCAAGACATATATATGTTCATTACAACACCACAGATCCTCGGTTACCAAATTACCGAACAGATTCATGCTAGTTCCCACACATTAATTTATCGAGCAATTCGGGAATCTGATGTACAAGCAGTTGTAATCAAAATATTACGTCGGGAATACCCCAGCTTCAGCGAATTAGTACAATTCCGTAATCAATATACTATTACTCATAACTTAAACATATCGGGTATTATCAAATCCTATAGTCTAGAAGCTTATCAAAATAGCTATGCTTTAGTCATGGAAGACTGTGGTAGTATCTCGCTAGATAAATTTATCCAACATCAGCCACTGACAGTAAAGCAGTTTCTCCACATCGCTATTCAAATTGCTGATACGCTCCAAGAACTGCATGCGAACAGGGTGATTCACAAAGATATCAAACCTGCAAATATTCTGATTAATCCCTCGACCGAGCAAATTAAACTGACTGATTTTTCTATTGCTTCTTTATTACAGCGAGAAACGCAAGATATTCAAAACCCTAATATCCTGTTTGGGACATTAGCTTACATGTCACCTGAACAAACAGGAAGGATGAATCGAGGAATTGATTATCGCAGCGATTTTTATTCGCTGGGAGTCACATTCTATCAATTACTGACGGGAAAATTACCATTTAATCTGGAGGAAGCAATGGAGTTAATCCATTGTCATATCGCTAAACAACCTCCACAAGTTAGAGAGTTGAACCCAGAAATTCCTCCGATATTATCGGATATTGTCCTCAAGCTGATGGCGAAAAATGCAGAAGACCGCTATCAAAGTGCTTTGGGACTGCATTATGATTTGGTAACTTGTCTAGAGCAATTAGAGTCTACAGGTACAATCACCAATTTGGCGATCGCACAATACGACATCTCAAGCCAATTCCTGATCCCGGAAAAACTCTACGGTCGGGAGCAAGAAGTGGAGATGTTGTGGGCTTCCTTCTGGCGTGTCTCCCACCAAAAGGCTGAATTAATGCTGATCGCCGGATTTTCTGGAATTGGTAAAACAGCAGTAGTCAACGAAGTACAGAAACCCATTGTCGAAAAGCATGGTTATTTTATCAAAGGGAAATTTGACCAATTACAACGCAACATACCCTTGAGCGCTTTTGTTCAAGCTTTCCGAAATTTAATTAAGCAATTGCTCTGTGAATCCGCAGACCAAATACATCAATGGCAAAGCAAAATATTGCAAGTAGTAGGAGAAACCGGACAAGTCATTATTGAAGTCATCCCGGAACTGGAACAGTTGATCGGGAAACAGCCTCCAATATTAGGACTATCAGCTAATGATACACAAAATCGGTTTAGTCTATTATTCCCAAAATTTGTGCAATTATTTACGAGTGAATCACATCCACTCGTAATTTTTTTGGATGACTTACAATGGGCGGATTCCGCTTCACTAAGATTATTACAGCTACTAATGTATGATGCAAAACACCTGTTGATATTAGGAGCCTATCGGGATAACGAAGTGTCACTAGTTCATCCATTGATATTGACAGTGGATGAAATCAGGAAGTTGGGAGCAACGGTAAACATAATAACTTTACAGCCGTTGGCTTGTAAGCATATCAACCAATTAGTCGCAGACACTTTAAATTGTCCACAAACCACTGTCTTGCCATTAGTGCAATTAATTTATCAAAAGACCAAAGGGAATCCCTTTTTTACCAGACAATTTCTCAAATCACTGCATGAGGATGGTTTTATTCAATTCAATCCGAATAGAGGATATTGGGAATGTCATATTAGCCAAATTAAATTTCAGAGCTTGACAGAAGACATTATCGAGTTCATGGCGCAGCAGTTGCAGAAACTACCAATAGAAACTCAAAATGTCTTAAAGTTAGCCGCTTGTATTGGAGCGCAGTTTGATTTGTCTACACTGGCGATTGTGGCTCAACAATCAGAAGTAGAAATAGGAACAGCTTTATGGAAAGCTTTACAACTCGGATTAATTATCCCACTTAATCAAACTTATAAATTCTTCCAAGCAGATCCACAAGTAATCCAAAGCACAACGACAAATAGTCAGATTATTGACACTCCCTACAGATTTCTGCATGACCGTGTTCAGCAAGCTGCTTACTATCTAATTCCTGAAGAACAAAAAGCTAATATGCACTATCAGGTGGGAAGATTGCTGCTCAATCAAATATCACCCACAGCTAGAGAAGAGAATATTTTTACCATAGTTAATCAGTTGAATTATGGGATTGATTTGATTTCTGATGAACGTGAACGCGACGGGCTAGCACAATTGAATCTTTTAGCAGGTCGTAAAGCTAGAGCATCAGTTGCTTATCAAGCGGCATGTGACTATGCCAAAACCGGGCTAAATTTACTTAGAGAGAGTGGTTGGCAAAGAAAATATAACCTATGTTTAGAATTACATAATCTTGCGGTAGAGGTCTTATTCCTTTGTGGTGAATTTGCAGAGATGAATCAGTTGTTTGAAACTGTAATTAATCATACGAAGACACCTTTGGATAAAGTAGAAGTTTATACAGTAAGAATGCTGGCATTATCTTCTCAGAGGCAGATTTTATCTGTCATAACTGTCGGTAAGTGCATTCTTCAAGAATTGGGAGTTGAGTTACCAGAAGATCCTACGCCAGAGGTTGAAAAACAAGCATTATGGGAAATTTCTGCCTTGATTGGTGAGCGAACTATTGAAGATTTATTTTACCTACCAAAGATGGTAAATGCCGAAAAGGCAGCTATTATGCAGATAGCTTCAACTATGACACCATCCTGTTTTATTTCTGGCTCGCATTTATACCGAATAATAGTTGCCTTACAGGTGAAATTATCAATCCAATATGG
>Ga0116228_10007053_pt1 | contig 10053 bp, 7 predicted proteins | sample S1TSphfallax_2_FD_89694 | JGI IMG/M metagenome (GOLD analysis project Ga0116228, IMG submission 89694) | Host-associated microbial communities from peat moss isolated from Minnesota, USA - S1T2_Fc - Sphagnum fallax MG | ecosystem: Host-associated > Plants > Peat moss > Unclassified | place: USA...
AATTCAAAAAGTTCTATCATTGCCACATACATCAAAAGATATGGAAGCACATACATGCTATATAATGATTTTGCCATATACCCTCTCTTTACTTGCTTCAAAACGGTTACCGTATTGGTTAAGGGTAAGCTAAATATATATAATAGCTAGATATGGTAAAGAATAAAGGCAGAGTAAGTCTAATTTAATATTTGCTAGGCAGGTTAAAAGGGTAGCAAAATATGTACAGACCTAATAAAGTAGACCTTTACCCTATTTATATACCCACTCAAACTTCTTGGATGTAAAACTGAGAATAAAGAAAATTTCCCTTTCAAATATATGTAAATTAATTGATCTTTTGTGACCTATTAACTATCAATTGAGTTGTTCCACACACCATGGCACCTCTTAATGTATTTTGATCCAACTAGGCAAAGGTCAAATTGACAAGTTGTAATATGTCAATTCCATGTGTTCATCTTCTAGCACAGAATCATGTTTTTTTTTGAAAAACAATTAGATGAACAAGTGCATGTAGTGGATCCTGAAATCCTTTTTAGTCTACGTAGTAGTTGAAAAATGTAGCAAGTCGATTTGGGAAGATGGTGTGGGTGTTGAACACAAGAAACCTATAATGGGTATCCTATAAAGAAAGTGGAGTTGTGAACTAGATTTAGGTAGAGACCGTGTTATCTTCAGAACCATCAAGGCGACCTTTTCATGTCTCACATTCTACCCATTCTTTTAATGTTCCTGTATAAACCCAATACCTACCACCTGCTTAGAAACCAAATTGTATACTGAAATATCATGAGAAAGAAATGGACTGGTGTAGTGCCAACCTAAACCAAACCAATTATAACATGTGCATTATATGTTCATGGATGGGATTTCAGCAGCTCCATTGGACTAAGTGAACACATAGAGAGCTGATATTTGCCTAGACCTCCAATAGTTACATAGTAAGAGCTATTTTGTGCATTAAAAATAGGTACAACTTGCTGCAAGTGTGCCAGTAAGTTCTATAAAATTGGAGATGGAATGATGTGATAGATGTTGCTACAACAACAACAAGACTTACTCCATGTGAATTTGCAACAAAGTAGCAGGCCTTGGATTTGATACATGTTCTTCTAGAACTTAGCATTTAGGATTGGTTGTTAGTCAAATTTTAGAAAGAATTTATGAATGGCATTGTATTGTATCGGTGTTGTTTTATGAAACCCTTTTTTGGGTCACGATTTACTTAAGTATCTAGAAAATATTGTCCCACACAGCTTTCTATGTGATTTTTCAAACAAAATACCATATTATATGCAATGCTAGGTTTTTTTTATGAAAGTTTGAAATTACAATAATTTAATATGCAACAAACACATCACAAAAATGTTGAGATATATCCATAATTATGAATATAGGTGGTATTTTGGTAGTATTGTATAAACACCAAATTTATGTCCTTTAGAATAAATACTTCATATATGTATGGAAATGTTATGTTTATATTTTTTGTTAAAAAGAGAAATTGGTGTATTTTCATCCATATCCATGAGATGCATCTTTTTACCAATTTCTAGCCCCATCCATTAATAATGATTATGCAAGCTTGTGTATTTGGATCCTTTTGAAATTGTTGAAAATTTTTCACATAGGAAAATACCTTATTTTAATTAAAAAATGATATGAAACCAATTTGGAAAGTGTTACCAAGGAGGTATACTAGTGCCACCTATATTTTTATGTTTGAAATTAATCCTCTTAAAGTTGTAGGCATATGGTTTATAAAAGGGTCCTAGATTTTTTAAATAACAATACAATATGAATTTTATTTTCAAAAAGAATTCATATATTTGAACTCAAAATGGGTACATTAATGTCACATGTCATATGGTTTGGATGTTTGACAATCTTGACACATAGAAAATTGTGCAATTCATATGTTTAAATGAGAAGGTTGTGGAAATGTGTAAAAAATTTGCATTTGAAAATATTAAAAGACTATGAATACATATAAAAAGTTGGACACTCAAGCAAACTGTGACCCTTTTAGGTTACAAATTCACTTCAAATTGGTCTCTTCTGAACAAAAGGTTCTACAATTCCAAGAGAGAGCATGGGATCTGAAAGGGTACCCAATCTTTAAACTCGTGTTCATCAAGTTATAAACCTAATTGTTGTTTACGTATTAGTGAACCAACATTGGGTGTTAATTATGGCTCCTAGTGAGCAGAAAGGTGAGCCCAGTAGGGCAAACCATTTGGCAAACTAGGAGCCATAATTAGCACCAATGTTGGCTCCCTGGCATAAAGGACTAAATGTGTTACTTAGGTAGGTCTTAACATAGTCCAGGTAGGTAGGAGAATGCAAAATTTGCCACTATATGGTCATTTATGAAAAATATAAATATTGGAAAATGTGCAAAATCCACAGGTTTAGTCCTTAATGTTCTGAGAATTGGACAATCTCAGAAATGTGATTTCCATTGCTTCAATCCAATACCCTAATTGTAAATGTTAACTTCAGGAATCATCTTTAACTTTCATCCATTTCACTACATTTTCCTTCTCTTGCACTTCAGAATATTTTGCCTTTTAATTTTTTTACCAAGTTTGTATAAACATATTTTAGAAACCAACATGGATGACACATGACATTTTGCTACACAACACACATTCAAATTTAGTTTTCTAAAAAAATGTTGACAAATTTAAGATTCTATTGAATTACGTGGTGTAGTGAATCCCACAAGGTTCATGAATTGAAACATGTGGGGGTTGGATACACTATTGGGATATTACTTGTCTTGAAACCATACAACTTCCTCTTAAGGAAATCAATATCCAAGAGGTAGAGACTAAAATCCAAGGCATTTAAAATGAGGTTTCTCAAGTGATGAAATGCGGATGTTCTATTTAGGTAAAGCCCTATGGTGGAGGCATTCCCAAAATAAGAGGCGTAGGATGGACAACAGCTTTAGTCTAGCCCTGCATTTTGGGAATGTCTTGCACTTAAAGGTTTTACCCATGTACAAAGCACAAGCACTAGGCAAAAGTTATCATGAACCTAAACATACATGGATCACAAGGCATAGGAAGGGCATGGGGAAGGGTTCATATGCCAACTCCTTAAGAATGGGAGGGATTTTACACCTCTTCATAAGGATGAATCTGTTCAATCAAATTTAGATGTTCCCCATGCCATATGAATTTTTTAATGTATTATATATGTGGAATTCTTAACTCTAGAACTTACATTTCCATGAAAATCATTTTTTGCATCCAATCATCTCAAATGATCCAAAGAAATGAATGGTTGTTAAGATGGTGGAATTTAACTTTGGGGCAATATTCAAAAGAGGTTGCAAGATCATTTGAGCTTGGTGCTTTCAACTTTTTGAACCTTTTATATCCAATTTTAGCACAAAATTTCAAATTCAAGAATCTCCAAGCCCAATCAGAAAACCAAGTTTGGTTCCATGTACACATTAAATATTTTCAAATGCTTTAAAGGTTGTATAAGTGTAAGGTAAGGCACCATCTCGAGGGGTTTCATAGGTTCTTTCCCTTGTGAACAAGGCTAGAACTCAAGTGAAAAGGGCAAGAACCTATGAAGCATTGAAAGGACATGTATTTAGTTAGTTCAAGATTAAAATGTTAATTTTGAACTTAACTCAACATGGCCACTAGATTCAAACAATTTTGAATAAAATTTGCAAAATTATTGTCATTTTTCATATTCCTTATAATGTTATGTGGTACATTTGAAAGATATATGTTTATGCCAACAACAATATAGTCACATTTTAAATCTTGACATTTCAAAGCAATTGTTATACATTTCATGTGAATACTTAATGGCCACCTAGTACAACTTGTAAAAGTTTCAATTTATCAAAACATTAAGAAATAACACAATTTGAACTTAGTAAAATAAGAGGACAAAATTAACTTGCTACTTTAAAATCTTGACATTTCAAAACAATTGCTATACATCTCATGCAAGTACTTGGTGACCACTTGGTACAACTTGTAAAAGCTTCAATTTATCAAAATGTTAAGAGATAACACAATTTGGACTTTGTAAATAAGATAACAAAAACTTGTTACCCTTAAATCTTGACATTTCAAAGCAATTGTTATACATTTCATGCGAGTGCCACTTGGTACAACTTGTAACAATTTCAATATATCAAAACATTAACATATAATACAATTTGAACTTGGTAAATTTAGAAGACTTAAAGGTTGGTGGGCACCATGTCATCATTATATACCAAATAAAATAAAATTATGAAAATATGCATATTAGATTACTATCACACAACAAAGGTCCATATTAATATGACACAATGAACATATTAAAAATAAACATAATTTTAAAAATAACAACAATACTCTTCTTTCGAACAAAACAATAATAAAATTGCATTTTTTTTAAATGAACAAAACTCAAAAAAATAATTACATGCCGACAACCTCATTAATTGCATCAAGGTTTTGTTTGGCCTTGGTTACACAATTAGCATTAATCATTATAATGCTATTGATTGTGCATTACTTCTAATAAGAAATGAAAATAGAATGGATGAAATGTCAACACATTGTCTTGGATCTGCCAAATTACACTTCCATTCATTCACCTAACAATCTTGATACAATTATCTATCATTTATTGCTCTTTTTTTCATTCGCACCCACCATTGAATATGAACATGTTTAAAATTATCAAATTGTTCATGCTTCACAACCTCATTTTTTCCCTTCCCATGATCCACACAATATAATTTTGTATCTACAAGCCTCATTAAAACAAAATCTCCAAGGCCCAAATCACAAAATAGAGTGTGAACAATTGTTTTCAATGATGGTCACATGTTTTTGGGACCACAATATCGAGTGATAATTGGGTCTTTAGGATCAACATCAACAAGAAGGGAATGACACCTCTCACATGATTAAATTTCCAATTGTTTGAAGGCCAAATACCTTCCAAAAGGGTTGAACTTTGAGTTGGCAAAGGTTTTGATAGCAATTCAAGGATGTTTTCCCAATAATCCAAGTATGGACCAAACTTTTTGGCATAGGTTTCATCCTTGCACATCCCCATTTTCCAAAACTCCGCATATTTAGAAAGCCCATTGTTGATAATTTTTTCCTTTTCAATCAACTTGGTGGCTTCATTCCCCCATATAAGGTGAAAAATAATAAGATTTGGAAGTCCATGTGGCAACTTTGGATGACTTGAGTCAAATGCTTACCACAATCAAATTAGATGTCCGTCCTTAGGACTCCATAGGGCATCAATAGGGGACACTTTGTATTACACAACATGCCACCCAACTAAATCAACAAAAAAATGAAACAAATGCATGTTTGTATTCCCAACTAGGATTTCTAGCCCATCCTTCAAACATCCTTTTACCCAAGTCTTGAAATATGGGATTTCTTGGATAAGTTGAGGAATGAAGGCATGATCCTATGAAACCATGAATGTTTTCATTAAGTAAAATAAGACATAATTATCTCGTTCTTGCAAATTTTTGGAAAGATATCCAAAATTTCCATCTATGTCTCGTTGGTGTGGCTAAGAACTAGAAACCCTAATTGCACTTCTTCAAACACTTTTCTTACAGTTAGGAAAGATAAGAATTCAAGCAAGTGATGATTCTTGTTATTTTTCACACAATTATCCACTCGAAGAAGCAACTTTCTAGGCAATGGCTTAACACTAATGAATTTCTTTGGTGCCTTCAATGTAATTAAACAACAAGAACCTCCATGCATCAATTTTTTAAAGAATGCATTTTGTTGTTCATGATCAAATAGAGTCTTGGATTCATTAATAGGCTCTTTCTCAAAGGCTCAAAGTAAGCACAATAATGACCCAATTCTAAAATTCAAATCATTTGGCTAGAACCTGTTGGAATTATATTGAACAAACATTTCATTTCCATGACAATGAGAAATCGTACCAATGAAAGTGATTGGGAGTTGACCCAAACCTAAAACCATTTTTTTTTTTCCATAGTAAGTCTTCTGAGAACAAAAGTTGTCATGGACCACAAGTCCATCTTGTCATGGATGATACAAAGATACTTTTCTTTGGACCGGATTGATTCAACCTCCAAGTGTGATAAAGACATGTACAAGATTCCTCATGAATGTTGTGCTTCCATAATTTCATTTCATGTTCTTTTGCACCCGCCTTGTTTTTTGCCAACTTTGGATATCAAATCCTTCAATGATTCACAAATGCATACACTTGGCAAAGTTGGAACCACATTTCTTCAAATCAACATTCAAATGATGTTTCTTCCTCAAATGATTCATCCCATATTAAAATATTCTTCCAATGCATAGCTCTTTTTTAATATATAATCCACAAGACAATCAACCCTCAGAAACACCTAACAAATTAAAAATGTCAAACAATTTGTCTTTCATGTTCACAATTGAAAATATATGCATTACAAAGATATTTCCCCAATACCTTTAACATAAATTTCAACCTAATTAAATTTGGGAATATAAATGAGGTTTTAACATAAGTAAGAGTCAAGATTTCCTTTTGCACCTCATCACTTCACTCATATACACTTTCCCATGTCTCTGGAATCACAAGTTGAACATCATGCCAACCATCCCCAATGCCTTTCATTTGATGAGGCATAACATCTACACACCTCATTGTGAGGGCTTTAACATTTGACACAACTTGCCTCATAGCACACAATTGATTTTTGGTCCCTTTGTTTCCATGCAATAAATATCTACAACCATGTCAACTTTTTTGCTTGTATAATGTATATGTTGATCATGCCAAGCCCACAACTTTTTACCAAGCTTTCTCACTAACCTCAACACCTTGAATTATGCTGAACTTTCGCTTTTTGACATCAACTCTCAAGTGCAATCATTATGGGATGTCAACACCATAAACCTTTCGATCTTCATTAGACATCTTCCAAAGCTCATTTCTCACAAAAGCAATTTTTTCACGTGGAAAGTATTCAAAACAATTCAAAGGACAATAAACAACAATTGCAACTTGCAAATGGATACTTTAAACAACAATTTGTCCATCCTTGACATGGAAACATTAGAGCCCAAGGCCTTTCTCTTTCTCTTGTGAAAGATTTTTTTTTTTTAAACACCAATTTCACCCTCTATATCTACATCAAATATATGATTATCATTGTATGATTTGAGAAGAACTTTCAATGAATGTTCATGAAAAATTGTCTATGATAGTGGCCACCTCCAAATATTCATTACTATTGATATGTCATTTGGGCAATACAAGATGAGCAATCCGACATGATTTTTGCCCAAATCATCATCAAGCACTACCTCCCTTGGGTCACATGTAATTACTCACTCTTTATTAACAACAAAAACACCTTCAACATCTTTAACATCACATTTAGTTTCTTTCCAACTACAATGTCTTCATGAAGGTACATTTTATTGTTGCCATAACCACTTCTTCCACGAGTACGTAGGTCGTTAGCTACAACACTACTACGCCCATCAAAGCTTTCATGACTCTTATGGGAATCACTATGGAGCCTTTCGTTATCTTCATAAAATTCGATGAAGGTCGTTTAATCTTCAAAGGAGGATGTTGGGGCATGTCCTTGGCCAAGATATGAAACTCTCTTTGTTCTTGAATTGTTGAATCCCTACAGGTGGCTTGAGTCTAGGCATCCACATTCCATAGTTGGTGATGTTGATGTTCGTCCAACTTTCAAAAAAACATCTTTTGAAGGCCAAAACAATCAATGCCTATCGATGCCCAAGTTACAACATTTTATTCTTGGACTTGGGCAAAATAGATTTTGCTGTGCCATGGATTCAAACACCATTGGTGGCGCAACAATAATGCAATATTCAAGTTTGAATGGACCAAATATATGAACAAGGGTGGGATCCCTACATTCCCCACATCCAATTTGCACTTTTTCAATTTGAAACATGAAATACCATAAATCAACTTCAATATCTCCAATAGCAAACTCCCCAACCATTATTAGAATATGATTGTAATCCACACTTGAACCAATAAAAACCTAATTAGTGACAATAAATTTGTCACGCAAAACACTATCAACCAGTTGAACACTTATGTTTGTGTTCATTGAGATGCAAATTTTTACATGTTCTATTAATTATGCAAAAAAACTTTACAATGTTATTTAAATACATTAAAATTTAAATATTATATCTTTTGTTGTGGTTCAACAAATTTGAAATTGAAACCTCCAAGGTATACAATTTACAACTAACCATTGGAATAGATTTTAACACTAAGAAAGGTTTAGCCTCTTTTCTATTTCCACAAATTCCATAGTCATAAACCACTCAAAGAAATTTTTTAATGTATGTGGAGGGCACATACAAACAACTCCCTTTTTATTTGTGTATTGAGGCATCTACCACAACTAAAAAACCCTAGGGCGTTACGTTGGGGGAGCTCCCAAATTTTATATATTCTCACGTTTCGATGGAATATATATTTTTTATGAAATGGGAATCAAAAGAAAGTTGTTTACATATTCATGTGTTCTTCTATGGTTTGGGAACACCTTCGAGTGCCCTTCCTTCAAGAGAATGCATTCATATGGGAATGTCCTTTACAACCTTATATCCATGAATTTCCTTCTTAGAAATTGGGAGGATACTATGCCAACTCTTCAAGTGTGGGAAGGTTATTAATCCAAGCCAAAATAACCTCCCATTCATATGCCTCGTGATCTATGTAGGTTTGGTTGATGATAAATTTTTGCTCGTGCTTTATTACCTAACCAAACTCAGTTATCACCTCATTCTAGGCCCTTTATTTTGAGAATGCCATCACCTTAAGGCTTTACCCTACTCGAAAGTTCAATCCCAATGGCACAATGACACTATCAAGCCTAGAAAGCACACCAAACAACGTTTGGTTAGGGGGAAATCTAACTTTTAAACTTACAACAGAAGGTTAGCTTCTAAAATCTCATTAATAAGCAAATCCACATGGTGGCCTCTAGGTGGTCTTTTAGATTCCAATCTGACCTTAGACTCCACCTAATGACCACCAAGTGGTGTTTGCACCTTTAACTAAATTGGTTGCTCTAGCTTTCAATGACCATTCATAGATGGTTGAATTTGGATGTGCCATTGGAGACATCAAGAACCAATGGGCTAAATATATTTGGTTATAACATAAAGCTATTCATTGTTCGAACCCCCATTCCTCTTCACCGTGTAAATTAGATGCCATAAATTATTTTGGTTACAAGCATGTGGTTTCTTTGGCATCTAATAGTCATGAATGTACCAGTCGGTGGCCATTAGGTAAATTCAATGGCAGGAGATAGTTTTTATTGGTTTGAGTATAATCCATAAGAGATATTATGAGCAATGGTTGATGGACATTAGGTCATTTAGTTCATTGTGAAAAAAGGCACAACACCATGGATGGATGAGGTGATAGTGGTCAGGTTTCCAAAATCTCAACCCAACATGGAACTTTGGGAATGGAGTAAGGCTTAGAAAATGTAATGAATTTTTGTAACGGTTTCCATTATAGGTGGGAGGCGTGTGTTTTATTTCAAAATGCCATTTGTGACAACCAAGTGCTGAGTCTGAGGTGAAACGACTACTTGGTGGCCACCTTGAATGCCATTTTAGGCATATTATATTTGAAAGGACCACCTTATGGCAAAAAGGCGGTATTTTGAAAGTTGAGATAAATATGAAAATCAATTCCATGAAGGGTGGATAACATTTTGCATGGCAGCCAATTGGTGCAAGAATTTTTTTTAGGTTTCCATTATAGGTAAAACCATGCACAATATCTCAAAGGCCGCCCACTTGGTTGCCACTAAGTGTTAGGTCATAAGTCAAACCACCACTTAGTGGCCACTAGGTGTTGTTGTAGGCATGTGATATCTGAAAGGTCCACTATGTAGTAGAAAATGGTATTTGAGAATTGAGATAATTATGAGAATAAACTCCATGAGGGGTAGATAGTGTTTCATGTTGCGACTAGTTGGTTCCAAGAATTTTCTTAGGTTTCCATTATAGGTGG
>Ga0116228_10007054_pt1 | contig 10053 bp, 8 predicted proteins | sample S1TSphfallax_2_FD_89694 | JGI IMG/M metagenome (GOLD analysis project Ga0116228, IMG submission 89694) | Host-associated microbial communities from peat moss isolated from Minnesota, USA - S1T2_Fc - Sphagnum fallax MG | ecosystem: Host-associated > Plants > Peat moss > Unclassified | place: USA...
AAATGTTTTTACTCACCCAAGTGCCATCCATGATGATGTGTACCAAGTTTGCACGCACCTCCAGCATTTGGATCTTCAGCCAATTTGGAGGCGTTAGCTATGGACTCCAACAAAGCTACATCACCTGTTGTTGAGGACAGAGACAGCAGCAATCACTCACAAAGGTGCCTAATCACTTCTACACCTCCGGGAGTAGATCCCTTCTGTCCAAGGATGAAGGATTTTGGACCAAGACTATGACAAACATATCTGTGTTTATGTAACCTTCAAAGTGGAGATTGTTGAATTTTCCTCTGCAATCTCATAGATATTCCCAAGGATGAAGACTTGAGGAAAATTTCAAGGTTAGGTTTCAGGTGTTAGTTCATTTGCTATATGGTTCCAGCTGCTGTTTTGGTGCAGGGAATTTTTATTAAGAGAAGTTACTAATGGGGTGTCACCAAACTTGTAGGATGCAGCCAATCATATCCACATTTGCCAATGCATGAAGTCACAGTAGCAACCATTGACAAGCCAAAGCTTCTAAGCCAGGTATGTTGATTTGGAGATTTTCTACCAAGGGTGAATTTCAGCTTTAGAAAGAATGGATAGAAATCCCATGTTTTACCTAGTTCTGAATGAAATGAACACACCCCAAACCCTAATTTCAAATTCTCGCTTGAAATTATCCTATTGCAGATGAGAGAGGAGTTCCAAAAAACTGCATTGAGAACTTTGGGGGGGTTTGTTCACTTGCTGTTTTGTTTATGGTAAAAAAACAATAACACTTATTTATTTTTTACCACAACAAAAAATAATTGGTTCTTGTTTTTGTTGCCAGTAGATGAGAAAATCTTTTGTAGGTCACAGTAACCAAGCCCACAGGATGAGTAGGCTACAGTAATGAATCTGCAATATTTCTTCAGTTTCCTTTTTTACTGAGGCAATGTCCTTCAGGCTGCACATTTGTCCTATTGGGTGGTGTCATAGTGACCCCATCTAACTAAACCAGTTACTTTTCTGGTGGTAAACTACAAAGATCTGAAATTGAGAGATTTGACAGATTAGGTTTTTCACCTATAGCCAGACACTTGGTGGCTGTAAGACGGAAAGCCCCTGAGTCCTCTTCTGTTTCCCAAGTAAGGGTAGAGATATATGCATCATTGTCTCATGGTGCACTTAGCTTCAGATCTGAGTTGAATCTTGATGTTATTATTGGATTGCAGCTGTCTGCATTGCTTGCAGATGTAGGACTCAACATTCGGGAGGCACATGTGTTTTCAACAGTTGATGGGTACTCCCTTGATGTCTTTGTGGTTGATGGTTGGCCTACAGAGGTAGCCCTTTCTTTTATCCTGCCTTAATTGCTTAGATGTCAGGAATGCATTGTCACTATACACAGCATCAGTCTTGTCGCTCTTGTGGCCACCTCTTGTTTCTGAATTTGGGGATTGCAGCAGGAAGGTGAGTGCAATCAACTCTCTTTTCTTCTGTTTGCTGAAGGAAGCTTATGTGGACCTCTTCATCTTGGGTGAATGGCATCTTGCAGCAGGATTCTGCTAATATTGGTGATCTGTTTGCCTTCTTCTCTTGTCACAGGAGACTGAAGATCTGTTGGATGCTCTGCAGATTGCACTTGCTGCTACTGAGGTACTATTTCTTGCATGTTGAAGCAATGCCTGTGTTTGCTTCATATGGGTATATGTTTGAGAGAGATGGGTTTCTTTCTGTATGATGGATATTCCATGTTGGCAGCATTTTATCACCCCTAAAGCTTGTCTGGCTCTCCCTGATGATAGTTTATCCAATGCATGCACCTGCAAGCCTTCATTGGGTGAATGAAGATGATGATTGCCATAATTTCATTTCCTGGGACTGTTGGAAATGAAATAATGCAGAGGACATGCTGACTGATAATTTTGCAGAAAAAATCGTGGCAAAAGACATCATCACTAGTATCTGATTCTCCACCACGGGAGGCTGCAGCACCAATGCTGCAACCAGACAGTGCACATTCCTCAGTTTTGCCAAGTGGTACTGATGACTGGGAGATTGATAACAGCCAACTAAAATACATTTCAAAACTGGCAAATGGCTCATTTGGAGACTTGTAAGTTCCCATTCTTTTCATGAAATGTGCAAAAACAATATATGTGTTAGAGAGCAATTGGCTGGAGGTTGAGGTCATAGTCACCTGATTGAGTTTTGTTGCCTATGACCCTCTTTTGAATAGTGATTGACAATCACTATTCAAACTCTCTCACATCTCTCTTCTATTCTGAGACTCCTTTCCATCATGGAGTGTCTTCCTTCAATCCTTACAAGATTTGGGCCTCCTTCTCTAGTAGTATCTTGGAAGTATATGAAATCTTTAGGTCAAAATTTCTCTAATTATACAGAAACTGCTAAGGGTTTGAGCATTGTTGAAGTCCAGAAGAGTTTGAATAGTGATTGTGATTATTCCAACTTTGGAAGTCGTTTGCTCTGGTCATGTTGTTTCAGCTGACCTTGACATGCATTCCCGACCCTAATTTAGTTGATCTTTTTTCCCAGAGGTACTAAGTTTTGGAGGTCTTTTCTAAATGGTGTTTCTCTTTGTTCAAGTGGTTAGTGATATAGGTCTCAACAAAGTTGTTGCAATTTTGTTGTTAAACAAGATAGGGGGTGCATGAATGGAAATCAAATGTCCTTGGCTTTGTTGAGTTGAACATCCAATCTAGATTAATGTCACCTGCCTTGATGTTTGAGCTGAAAACTTTCTGGACGTGCAGGTATCGAGGGACATATTGTGGACAGGATGTTGCTATCAAAATTCTGAAACCTGAGCGTTTGAATGAAAACTTACAACGTGAATTTCAACAAGAAGTTTCAATTATGCGGTGGGTTCCTTTTCCTAAATTTAAACATTTGGGATGGGAAAGCTGTAAAATTGTCATGTGTGTTTTATCACATGGAGACTAGCTTATCCCTTCAGTGCATTAGTATTTTATCTTCTACATGTATAATGATGTCTGCAGTGAGGCAAATTTTGTCAGAAACTGTCAATTTCAGGACATTTCAAAGATGAAAAACCTGGAGCAAGAGATTGATCTTGAATAACAGACATGGGTATGTGTACCTAAAAGAAAGCTCTCATTTACCTGGGGTCACTTATGAGGCCTTGATGGTTTGCAGAAAGGTTCGACATAAAAATGTTGTGCAATTCATTGGTGCTTGCACCAAACCTCCCAATTTGTGCATTGTGACAGGCACGTACATTTTCATCTCAGTTCTGGCAGGAGTGATTTCTTATCCATCTTGCCCCACTGCCCTGCTCTCATATTGGAAAAAAACTGATGCTCCTTTTACTAGTAATAATGTGTGAGGATGATGTGCATAGGGAACTTCATATTTTTTTGCATCATCTATTGGTGGTACACAGCACAAGAGAAGGTGGGTGCAGTTTGATAGTTTGTCCTTTTTATGATGGTCGTATCCTGATCTGGAAGAGAAGCTTTGTATGCAGAGTTTATGTCATGTGGAAGTGTGTATGATTATATCCACAAGCAAAAGGCTGTTTTAAAACTGCCAATGCTACTTCGAGTGGCAATCGATATTTCAAAGGGCATGGACTACCTTCACCAGAACAACATCATTCACCGGGACCTGAAGGCTGCCAACCTTCTAATGGATGAAAATGAGGTAGAGTGACAATATTTTCAAAACATCAAGAAAGACCAACCTGTCATGGGTGTAACACTTCTGCAATTTGCTGGTGGCCCAAAACTAAGGGAAAAAATTGGGTTCCTGGTTGTAGGTAGTGAAAGTTGCAGATTTTGGTGTAGCAAGAGTGCAAGCACAGTCTGGAGTGATGACAGCAGAGACTGGCACATATCGCTGGATGGCTCCTGAGGTAAAATGCATTGTGTACTTTCCTGTGTTTTTTTTGCTTTGACTCAAATCAGAAGTATGGGGAGTTCTTGATACTGATGGAGATATATACATATATGTTTTCTATTGTGGTCCAGGTTATTGAGCACAAGCCATATGACCGAAAGGCAGATGTGTTCAGTTTTGCAATAGTTTTGTGGGAACTTTTGACAGGAAAGGTAAATCTTTCTTTCAATGCAAAACATGCCTCACAGAGGGGCACAGGCTTAATGATTCTCTATTTAAGGAAAAGAAATCAGAATGTGGCCAAACAATGGCTCTGTGTCTTTGATCATCCATCAATTTTCAGCACTTCTCATAAAGTGGGTTGCCATGAACTTTTAACATGAGTGGTTGGTTTTGTTTGGGATGGGGTTTTAGATACCATATGAGAATTTAACTCCTCTTCAGGCAGCAGTGGGTGTTGTACAAAAGGTATGGCTCCATGTCTAAGCATCTTCCAATATTTCACACCCTGTGTACAATAGGTGTTGTGTGAGAGATTCTAAGGCTTGATCACTGCAACAGAACGGTTTTCCATGGCCTTTCAGTTGAGTTGTTGCTAGACATCTTCTACAGGAGTTAATTCACATTTTAGCATTCTGAATCTTCTGTTATCAAACATCGAGCATTGATATAGCAATTTTTGTGGTGTGTGCTTGCTTTCTTAGGGTTTACGCCCAACCATACCCTCTAGTACTCCTCCAAAGCTAGCAGAGCTATTGGAACGTTGTTGGGCAACCAACTCATCAGAGCGCCCAGAGTTTTCTTCCATCACTACGTATCTCCAGGAAATTGTGAAAGAGGTACTCATCATCTGAGATCTGTCTCATTGTGATGTGAACAGAAGACAGGATGAACTAATGGGTCTCAAGTTTTATTCTGCACTTGTTTCTTTGTAATCAGCCTTGGTATCATGTGTCTTGATAAATTATGATGTTGAGACTTTCTTTCTATGCAGCTTCCTGCTGGAGAAGGTGATCCAAAGCGGAAGGATAAGAAGTTAGGCGGGCTATTTTCACATCTTAAGCGCACATCTCACTAGTCAGTGTGCCTCTCTCTCCTCTATGGATTCATCATCAGATTAGTATTTCCACAATTTAAGGACTGGTTTATTGGATGAAAAGAAAAGTTACACCTGCGTTCTTGATGTGGTGGTGATGTTGGTTTGATTGGCATTGATGAAGCCTTGGTGTCTGAATTGTATTGATTCAATGTTGCATCCAAAAGCAATCAAGGATTAAAAGGATCCATGTCCATGAAACTCTGCTCTACTTACAGGGTAAGGTGGATTTGTTACCAACTGATCACAAGGTAGGAAAATTACTTGAATATTGTGGAAGGGGGTTGTACATTCCCAGGTTGGTTTTCACAATGCTCAAGATTTAATGTTTGCAATACAAGTGTGGCCTGATGTTCAAGAGGTGGTAGTGCTTATTTGGCCTCTCACTACATGAGAGGGGTTGGGTGCAAAAGTCTAGCAACCCTTAATAAGGTTTGTTGAAACTGACAACTCCAATGGCCAGGACAAAGATGGGTACAGATATTTACCCTCCCCCACTGTAGTGGCCATGAATTTAGGAACTTTGAGCTTTATGAAAACCTCAGATCAGCTCCATTAATTGCAAAGAAGTCAATTGTGATTGAGAAAATGTGATTTTAACCATGCCCAATTTATTGTAGTCTGATACTGTGGAGTAATGGCGTTTTCTTTCTAAGATTTTCATGGGTTACTAAAACAAAATTTGAGAATCCTTGATGTTAGCAGGTACCAAACATTGTCCTGATGTTATGCAACCAGAGAATGGCATCCTGGTATACACTGTCAGGCCAGGATCTACCTAACCAGTGGTTTCTAGTGGCAAACTCGTGGTCAAGGTTGGCAGCTTTTTAAGCTGACTTAAACTTGCAGAATTGGCAGCCACTGTTGATTATGATATTTTCCTACCTACCTTCAGCTACATAATGATCAACCTTTGCAAGTTCATGCACCTATGTAGTCTGGACCTTTATGCTGGGGAACTGACCATAGGGGGCAAACTCTGCCTCAGTTTTGTCCCTCCAGTTTGACCCAGTGTCTCAACAAGAGGAAGAATGCGCCTCCTAAGGCACATTCTCTAGTATGTACAAAAGAAGGTAACTGAAGTACCAAGCACGAAGTTACAGATGATGAAACAGAAACACAGCGTCTCTTCATATGCCTGTGTCTTGGAAGAGTTAGACATGCAGGTGTCTGATCTTCAGTTTCTGTTTGAATAGATTTCTATAGAGCTAGCTACAAGTAACTCTCCTCATTAAAAGACAAAGCAGGCTCCTGGAGAGTACTGCAAGGCTGCTGGGGGTTGCAGGAGGACTGAAAAGGCTGGAGTTAGGGCCCACTCAAATTGCACGAATAGCAGTAGGTTGAGGCCTTCAATTGGGGCCATTTGAAGGAATGGGCAGAACTTATTTGGGTAGTTGGAAATGGTTTGTAGGATTAATATTGATATTAGAGTTATCCGTAAAGTAAGACAAAACACCGCACCAGAACCTTTGAGTTTGGTCATACACAGGGTGAGATTGAAAAAAAAAACCTGCAAAAAAGTACACTACCATTCAAGTGGGGGTGAAACTCAGAAAACCATCAATTTTGGTAAACTAAGTTTCATCCTGTCTTTCCTTTTTCCTTTCTTCCTGAGCGCCTCCACTGCTGCTACGTATATTTTCACTGCTCCTACCTGTACAACTGCTACAATTACTCTCGAACCTTGTGCATTAGATGCTGAGTTTCGGCATTTCGTGCTGAGTTGGAGCATGTCATACTGTGATTTCATAAAATGTCTCTACTTTGCTGATACCACTGAAAGAGGGGATAGTGGGTGAAAGGAGGCCCAAAGACAGAGTGAAGACAGGGTTTACTTTGCAGATAACTCTATTATCTGGGTGGGGTTGTACGCCTATGATTGTAGTGTACTACCACTCTTGGATATCAGGCACAAGAACTTCGCCATCCTACGCTTCATGATCTATTATTTCAATTCAGGTTCAAGACAATGTTCTCCTCATTCTTGAGGATGGGTCTTTAAGCTCATGGGTGGGGAGACATTCCCAAAAGTGCAGTGCCAGACTTGCTATTGCCTCATCATTGGCCCCTTATTGTGGGAATGCCCCTTATCATCCTAGGGCTTTGCCTTACAATTAGATAACCAAGCCTACATGTAAGCTCAAAAGTGTTGACATCAAACCATGATGGCTTGGATGGAGGGTAAAAGTAGAGGGTTGCTCAACACCAGTGTTGTACAGGTATGTTGTTTTTCATATATCCTTGAGTAAGGGTATATAATTTTTTTCAATTTATTTACTCATTGGGTAAAGCTATATTAGCTCTCAATTTTTTTCCATCAGCTTAAGGTCTGGGTAAATAAGTTTTATTTTATTTTTTGTGAATGGGTAGGTTATGGGTACCCCCATCATATGCCTTTTGGGGGCGGGGGGAAATGGGGATATGTGTTTTTAACTTATATAATAAAAAATGAAGGAAAATGTCCAGTTTGTTGAAAGTTCTGACCTTAAACAAATCCAGCTTCGGGTATGGGCATTTTCCACATATATTCAAGGTTATGAACAGAATATAATCTTTCAAATTTACATACCTTGAATATGTGCTCCATGAGGGTATGCTGATTTGACTGAAATAGGTTCCAGTAAATAATATACCCTATTCATCATATAAATCAATGGAAATATCTGAGATATTGAAAATATACATGTGTATGAAAATATATATGCACAACATGTGAAGATATAAATGCACAAGATGGGTCAACAAAATTTGTATCAAGACTGATTTATAATGTCAAGAAAATGCTAAAGAGCATAGGTAGTTGCCCTATTACCATATATCATCCAAAAATCCGCTTTGTACAACATAATGGCAGCAACATATAAGTCACAAACAAAAACACCTCATGTTTGGGCACATTTGATCAGGAGATTAATTTATTCATCAAGCAAAGGCATGGCCCAAAGCAAGGCAAGAATTGTCTCAATTTGAATCTTAAGCAACACATTGAGATTCTTGGCTGTTGTTGCCACTTCGTCCTTCTCAAGAAACACTTTCACAATCAAATTTTTGTCTATAAAATCGCATTTAGCCCTATTTCTCCTTCTGAAGCTGTTATACTTCTGACTTGCTCTTGCTAGCCTTTATGAATCATACATTAACTATGAAAAGCATTTGCACCTAGGGGGTGTGAAATATTTTGTGTTAAAATTTGCCAATACCTGAGTCAAAAAGAAGGTAATGTGTAGGGCATCATGTGAAGGAGCTTAGATTTTTTCACCTTATTATTATATAAATATTTTTTATATTCATATATTTAAATTATTTAAAATTTAAACTTAAAATTTATTTTTGGATTGAATTTTGGAGTATATAAATTTGTTTGAACCTCTCATTTCAATTGAAGCCATGAGTGATGAGGGGTTCATAGTTTATCCACATGTTCATTCATGTCAAGCCAACAAGGGATGTTCAAAAGTAAAAACATAGTTTAAAAAAAAAACATATATGTAATATGGAAGTCAGTGCAAGGGCACTGTGCAATTACAAATTGCTATTTAAACTTAGCACCTAAACCCCTTGGACATATGTTACATTTAAAATATATATATTTCTTATATCCAAGATGAATTCATACCCTACATCATTTATATGTTGGATTTGAAAATAAACACAGTTCTATTATTGATCAATTGAATTGTAATTTCTATCCAACAAGCAATATACAGGACCTTAATAGCATTTTTATTCACAAAATTTTCAATTGAAAAGAAATTGTGCCCCCTAGCATTTGCATCAATAAATGTTTCTAAATAAGTGCTAAATTGACTAAATAAGTAGTGATTTCAAGGTAGGATTTTAGATTTAAAACCTTTTTGCAACAAAATGAAAACATAAAACAAAAGACAAGTTAAAATTAAATCAAGAATGATCTTGAAAATAAGGTTCCTATGGCATGTCTTGCCCTCATATCATGTTCAAAAATGAAATTTAATCAATAATATCTAACCAATATAACTAGTAAATCACAACTTCTAACTAATCATATGTCCAATATACGACCAGTTATGACCAGTTATTTAACAAGTAGATAGTGTAACTTGTATGTAACTATTGTCCTACTAGTAACCTACCTAATATTTGTATATTTGCTACCACCCTCGAGGGGCTCTAGCATATTGATGTAATGTGTCTTCACATTTCCAAGAAATTTGGTTCCTTTTGTTTCCATGATCTTGGCAAGTTTGGTAAATTCAAGATGGAAATTTGTACTAGAAAAAATACAAAGTTTTGCAATTAGTTCTTATGACTATTTCTTAGTTGTAGTCAACACACATGATTTCATGTTTTAAAAGGAACGTAAATGTATCCACCATGGTGGGGGGGGGGGGGGGGGGTGAACAATAAAAAAGTTGTTATGATTGTTGAAAGAAAATTGAGTGGTGGTGGCGGGGGGGGGGGGGGGGGTGGGTTTACAACTAAATGATGTCATTATATTATTAACTATCCTAGCTTACCTACCTACTTTTATTACCTATATAGCTAGCTTAGTCTAGCTCCCTAGGCTAGCCTTTAAGATGCAATTATAAAGAATTGAACTCTTCACTTCATTGAGGATTCAAACCAATTTTTTAACCATTAGATGATACTTTTTTAAATGATATTATTTGCCAAATTATTTATTTCACATCTTGTGTGCATTACTTACATACGTAAATACAAACATAAGTACTTCATAAGGAGGTAGATGGCCAAAACTACTTTATTTAATTGTCTAGCCTAAACTTAGCCTTATCACTTACCTACCAAATTAAAACCTATGTAGCTTAGTTAATAAACTAGGTATGTAGGTAATAATATCAAGTTTATGCTAATGTAATTTACTAACTATACGTAATGATTGTTAATCTAAACTAGTTAATAAAAGGTAGGTTAGGATAGGCTATTATTATCTATAGCTAGTAGGTAGGTTAGGATAGGCTATTATTATCTATAGCTAGTAGGTAGGCTAGGCTAATAGTTGTTGCCTATAACTAATAGGTTAGCATATAAGTTAGACATAAGCCACCTACCTTCCCTAACCTACTTTTCACAATTGTTCCCTTGACACTATTGGATGCAAA
>Ga0116228_10007055_pt1 | contig 10053 bp, 11 predicted proteins | sample S1TSphfallax_2_FD_89694 | JGI IMG/M metagenome (GOLD analysis project Ga0116228, IMG submission 89694) | Host-associated microbial communities from peat moss isolated from Minnesota, USA - S1T2_Fc - Sphagnum fallax MG | ecosystem: Host-associated > Plants > Peat moss > Unclassified | place...
ATGAAGACGATCCCGGTCTAGCGAACGTTGATGGTGTAGACATGGTAGCCGTAGGCGCCGCGCACGCCGATTCGCTCGAAGGCCGCCGAGTCTTCGCCGACGAAGCCTTCATCCGACGTGTAATAGATGACGGTGGCGGGGACCGTTTGGCCGTTGCAGGCCTTGCGCGCATCCCCGTCGCCAAAATCGGCGAGTGCTGTACCTTGCTCGATGGAAACTTTGCCATGTTTGGGCGCCACTGCGACCTTCAAGGTCGGATAACCGAGGCTGGTGCAGTCCGCTGCGTTTGCGTAAAAGCTGACCAAGATTTGCCGCCGGCCACTCAGCGCGCCACGTACCTGCGGGCTCTCCCGGCCCGTCTGTCCCGTCGCAGCCGGCTTGGGTTCGTTGATGATGGTGACGCAAGAAGCCAAGGGCAGGATGACCAGGATTCCCAGGAACACTCGTTTCATTGCTTGACCTCGAAAGATTGCGGGTTGACGCGCTGAGATTCTAGGGTGCGCGGTGATTTTGTCGATGACAGGGCGCCGCTGGGGCACATTGTGGCAAACGCTGCTGAATTGGCTCCTCTGGACAGCGCGCAGGCGTTCCGGTAAATCTTAAGGCAGGGTAAAGTAAGCGACGTCCAATGCGCCGCCGCTGCCACCGGAGAACTGGACGATGTCGAAACGCGCGCTGCAATCCTTCAAGAAAAATGCCCCCTTCGAATCCATCATGGCCGCTTTGCAGGCGGATGGTGGCGTCATCGTCGAGGATTTCATCGATCAGGATCTGGTCCAACGGTTAAATGCGCAGCTGCGCTCGCATGTTGAATCGACCAATCCGGGAGCGGAGAATATCGGTGAGGAAATGGAGCACTTTTGGGGCAGTCAAACCAAGCGCTTCACGCGCTTGGCGGCGCGTGCTCCGGCCTTCGTGGAATTGCTGGATCATGATCTGATGCACCGCTGGGCTGAGCATACCTTCGTCGGCGATTACTGGCTGAACACGGGCCAGGCCATGATCGTGGGTCCGGGTGAAAGCGGTCAGGTCTTGCATCGCGACATCGGCATCTGGCCGCTGTGCCTGGAGCTCGGCAAGTCCGCGCCCGAGGTGATGGTGAGCATTCTCTTGGCGCTGTCCGATTTCACCGAGGAGGTGGGAGCGACTCGCGTGATTCCGGGAAGTCATCTGTGGGAAGACTTCGGGCAGACGCCGAAGCGCGAAGATACGGTCGGCGCCGTCATGCCGGCGGGCGGCGCGCTGCTGTACCTTGGCAAGACCGTGCATGGTGCGGGGGAGAATGTCACGACCGATCAGTGGCGTCATGGATTGCACATGAGCTTTTGCCTCGGTTGGCTCACGCCCGAGGAGGCGGTGCCGATCGGCGTGCCCTGGGAGATCGCCCAACACTATTCCCGCCGGGTGCAGCGGATGTTGGGTTATGCGTCGCGACGGCCCGGCAAGGACAAGGCCGCGGTGAATTGGCTCATCGATTTCGTCGACGTGCGCAATCATCTGGGCGTCCCCGTCGAGACCCCGACGGCATCGTCGGGTCGGTTCAAAGAGGCGCTCTGAGATCGACAGCGTCGGCCGCCAGATCGGCGCAACCGCCGCGCAAGCGTTGCAGCCGGAGATATACGTGAAGCTCGGTGTCGAGCGCCTCCGCCGTGCGTCGTTGTCGGTCGCCGCGACGCCGAGCAGGTCAGAAACTCGGTTTTGAGGAGTCAATTCGCAGACGTTCGCGCAGGCCGGCGAGCACCTGTGCCGACTCGGTCGCATATTCGTTGAGCGCCGGTGCTGCGGCCGCGGCACTCGACAGGATGCGATCGGCATTTTGCGCATGGGACAGCGCTTCCCGGTCGCGATGTTCGGCAACCAGGGTCTCGGTGTAGTAGAGATCCAAGAGGCCGAACACCGGGTGATCAGCCGCCGTCTGGCCAGTGCGAATGGCAATGGCCTCTTTCAACGCGGCCTCTGCCTCCGCGAGGTGACCGGTTCGCAAGTACGCCTTCCCGAGCACGCGCAGCGAATCGGAAAAATCCGTGCTGCCGGCGATGATGCCGCGTTCGACCGGGACGGTCTTCTCGATCAGGCGCAGAGCCTGCTGATTGCGACCGGCTTTGAGCAGATACTCGGCGAGGTAGGTGGCTTCGTACGTGGCCTGATGGCTGGCTTCGCCGGCGCAGCGGCTGATATCCTGGTAAGCCTGCTGCTGGAAGGCGATCGCTCGCGTGGGGTCGTTGCGCTTGCTGGCGACGTAGGCGATACCGCTCTCCACCTGTGCGCGGTTGCACAAGAGAGTGGGGTCGCTGCCGAGAACCTGCTGCGCGTCGAGCAGCCAGGGTTCCGCCTGATCGGGTTGACCGCGGTCGATGTAGTCATCTGCGAGCATCTTGATCGCGCCAGCCAACTCATTGGGCGGCTGGTGCGTGTTCTTCTCCAGTTCGATCGCGTCGCGCAGCAGGCGCAGGTTTTCGTCCGTGCGGAAGCCCAAGTTGTCGCGGGAGAACGCGTAAATCATTTCGCTGTTGGCGCGGACCAAGGGAGTCACCTTCGGGTCGCGCGACAACTCGAGCGCATGCGCGGTCAATGTCGCACCCTTGTCCGCGGCGCCCTTGATGTAAGCAATCTCCCCCATGTGCAGTTCCGCATCGGCCTCGGCATTGATGTCGCCGCCGGCCTTGGCGCTGCGGTCGGCCTGTGAATACAAGCCTTCCGCGTCATTGAGATGGTCGTTCTCGGCGAGTGAGCGGGCGAGGCTCAACTGCGCCGCGCGCAGATCAGCCGGATCCTGGATGTACTGCGGCAGGACGGTTGCACCGACGTGTAGAAAATCGCTGATGGTCGGATCCGGCTTGCCCATGAAACCGGCATTTGCCAGACGGAGCAGCGAATACATGAAATTCTGCATCTGCTCGGCGCGACGGCCGGCTTCGATAGCGCGCCGCTGCTTGACTTCCCCGTAGCCGAGGGCGACGGTGAGCGCGACCGCCGCGAGCGTGGCGGCGGCAACGAGTTTACGGTTGCGCCGCAGGAACTTGACCAGCCGATAGAACGCGGTCTGGGGTCGGGCCAGCACGGGGCGTCCCTGCAGATGTCGGTCGATGTCCTGGACCAAGAGGTCGACGGACGCGAATCGTTCCTGCGGACGCGGGCGAAGACACTTGCCGGTGATGGTCTCGAGGTCGCCGCGCAGCGACTGGATGAGACGCGCCTTCGACAATCCACGCCGTTCGGCTGATTCTTCGCTCACCGCAGTGGCGAGCGATTCTGGAGGCTGCTCAGTGAGCGCGCGCTCGATCATCGCGGCGACCGATGCGGAGGCTGCGGGTCGCCGGCCGCAGAGCAATTCGAAGAGAATGACGCCTAAGGAATAAATATCGCACGCCGTCGATATGGGTTCGTTGCGCAGCTGCTCGGGGCTGGCGTAACCCGGCGTGGCGAGCAGTGTGGTGGTCAGTTGCTGGTCGGTCTGAATCAGCTTCGAGGTGCCAAAGTCGAGCAGTTTGACCGTGCCATCCGCGGCAACCAGGATGTTCGACGGCTTGAGATCGAGGTGAACGATGAGTTTGCGATGCGCATAGGCGACCGCTTCACAAATTTTCAGGAACAGTCGTAGTCGTTCCGCAATGTTGAGGCGGCGCGCGTCGCAATAGGTCCCCAAGTGTTCGCCGTCGACATACTCCATGACCAGATAGGGCTGACCGGCGTCGCTGAGTCCGGCGTCGAAGAGTCGCGTGATATTGGCGTGGTCGAGCGAGGCGAGGATGTGTTGTTCGCGATGGAAGCGTTCGATGAAGGTCGCGCCCGAGGCTTGTGGACCCAGCATCTTGAGCGCCGAGCGTTGGGGCGCTCCGCCGACGATCCGCTCGGCCAAATAGACGGTGCCGATGCCGCCGGCGCCGAGCCGGCGCAGCAGCGTATAGGGCCCGACGCGGTTCGGTATGAAATCGGGGAGCGGCTGCGGAGCCCCGGCGTCGAGCGAGGTCGCGCTGGCGACGATGGCCAGCGCGCGCTGCACCAGCGCGGGATCCGCGCAATGCAGTGCGAGCACGCGTTCACGCTCGGCGGCCGGTGTTTGCTGCGCGAGTTCGAAGAGCGTTTGCAGCAAACTCCAGTTTTCAGAATCCTGGGACACGATGTGTTTGCGGTCGTCAGGCCGCCTGCAACCGCTCGCTCAGCCAGGCGCGGGCGAAACGCAGCTCGCGATCGACCGTCGCCTTGGAGGTGCTCATCAGCTCCGCCGTTTCATCCGCCGTGTATCCCAGGAAGAACCGCAGCTCCACCATGCGGCACTTGCGCGGATCGATCATTTCCAGTTCGTTGAGGACGCGGTCGACATCGATGGCGTCGACGGAATCGGCATCGATCCAGGCGATGCCTTCCTCCAGGGGAATGGCGGTTCCTCCGTCCCGCTTCACGCGCGCGCGGCTGCGTGCCGCGTCGATCAAGACGCGGCGCATGAGCTTCGCCGAGAGACAGTAGAAATGTTCGCGATCTTCGAAGCGCAGGCTGCGCTGGCGCAACAACTTGAGGAACAACTCGTTGACGACGCTGGTGGGCTGCAGCAAGTTTTCCGGACTCTCGCCGCGGAACAGGCCGCCGGCGATCCGGCGCAACTGCGGATAGACCAGCCCGAATAAATGTTCGAGCGCCGCCGGTTTGCCTTCGGTCCATTCGTGCAGCAGGCAGGTGATCTCGCCTGGCTCGTCTCCGGAGTTCGTCAACCGCGTTTCATCCCTATCCATGACGCCAGTCATTCGGTTCGCAAACGCCCGGATTCAATCACGAAAGCGATTGAAGTGTCCAAAAAAGCCACAAAAAATACGCCTGAAGTTAATCAGTGACCGCGTTATGTCGGATAACCGTCAGGCGGCCAACTCTTCCACCATCGACAGGATTTCGGCGAGCACTGTGCCGCCGACGCGCAGGCGGCAGGACTCGATTTCACGTCGATCGAATGAGCGCGACGCGGTTTTGCCCTTGACGACGATCTGGATACTCGATCCCGTCACATCTTCCGGCGGTCCGCTATCGACGCTGGTGACCGTACCATGGAATCCGTGGGACACGAGGCGACTCTTGATTTCATTACGGATCTTGCTGATTCCGGTGTCGAATTCCTCGCGCGAATCGGGGGGGTTCATCAAGCTACCTCGAACGGGAGTGGGGTCGGTCGAGTGTCGATGATACGCCCATGCAGGCCAAGACTGGGGGCATCGAGTACCCCGGTCTGTCACGCGACTCCCGGCAGGGGCGAGTGTCAGGCACCGCGGTCAATGTCCAGCTCAACGATGCGCGGCGAAATGGCGCTGCCCTCAATCGATACATCCGCTACAGAAATTGGCAGTTTGAATCTCCGCGGCCCCGCGCTACCAGGATTGACGAAAAGGATGCCGTCGCGCCGTTCGATCAGGGGCCTATGAGAATGTCCGGATACCACGACCTGAACCCCCGCCGCTGAAGGCTGAATATCGAGCTGCGAGAAGTCGTGGATGGCGTAAACATAGATGCCACTAAACTCAAATAACTCGGTCTCCGGGATCGACTCCGCCCAAGCACCGTTGTCATTGTTGCCGCGAATAGCTGTAACCGGCGCTATGGTCGATAGTCGCGCAAGGATTTCGGCGTTGCCAATATCGCCGGCATGAACAATACGATCGCAACCCTGTAGAAATTCCACCGCCTGTGGTCGCAGGAGCCCATGGGTGTCCGAGATGATGCCAAGTCTTGCCACTGATCTCACTCGACCCTCAGCCGTCACTCGCGATAGTCCTCTCTGGCGCAGCGATAACTACGGAGGCGGCAGTTCGGGATAGACAGGTAATTCGCCATCGATGCAGGACCAACTCACGCGCGAGCCGGAAAAAATCCGCGCTTGTGGTTTGATTGGTGCGGTGTCGTCCAGCGAACCGGCTGGGATCATGACGACATCGGAATCTTTCCCTTGACGTGGCAATCGGCTACCACAGATTGCGCAGAAGTTGTTTGTAAATCGCGCTGCCTCAGGGACTTTAAATAGGCGAATCTGCTCTTCGCCGCTAAGCCATTTGAGTGCCGCCGGTTGAAGGAACAGATTGGAGGCGTGCCCGGTCCCGGTTACCTTGCGGCAGCGAGAGCAATGACAATGGTAGAAGCGCTTCGGCTGGCCAGTTACTTCATATTTCACGGCTCGGCATAAGCAGCTGCCTTTGAGAGTAGATTCGGTCATGATCCCTCCTATCGATATTGATTGAAACGGCTCAGGATACGGTACTGAGAGGCTTCACCGTGCGTCTTCGATCCTGCAGAGCAGTCGCGCCAAATTTTGCGCAAGCATAAGCACTTGACAGGAATCAACGCCTTGTAGTGTTATCGACGGTGTGAGGGAAATCGTGCAGCGGATGGATCGAGGGCGAAGACCTACATCGCGCCGCGCGCTCACAACGGGCGTCATCTCTCTCGTGTCGATCTTCACGCTTGTCGCGGGTGTCCGCCCCGGCAGTCCTACCGATGGACTTGCTTGGGCGTATCCCTCGGGCGCGGAGACCGCGTTTGGGAAACCGCCAGGCCCTGGCCCGTTCCACATGCCGGGAAGCCCTCTGACCCTGACCCGAGCGCAAATTGAGGAAGCCGATGGCCCGATCGACTGGTATCCGGAGGATCACCCTCCGGCTCCAGCCATCGTACGAGGACCTGCTGCAAGCGGTACTACGCCCTGTGCGGATTGCCATGCATTCAACGGCGAAGGTTACCCTGCATCGGCGGACTTGGCGGGACTAACGGCTGCCTACATCGTCGAACAGGTCAAGGCGTTTCGCTCAGGCGACAGGCGATCGGCTCAACCGGGTCAGCCCAACACGGCCGAGATGATCAAGGCCGCTGTGTCTGTGACGCCTCAAGAACTGGATGAGGCTGCCGCCTATTTCGCCAGTCTCCCCCGTGCGCCCCGGTTGCGTGTCATTGAGACGGCGACGGTCCCACGCACTATCCCGGACAAGTACGGCTGGCTCGACCCGGCACCCGGTGGAGGGACAGAGGCGGTCGGCGATCGTATCGTAGAGTTGTCCGACGATATTCAGCGGACATTTCTCAGTGACGATCATGTCACTCTGACGGATTACGTTCCGCCCGGCGCCGTGGCGCGCGGCGACGTCATTGCCGCGACGGGCGGTGCCGCTGGAATCGCGTGCACGACCTGCCATGGGCCCGAGCTTCGTGGGACGGAAATAGCGCCGCCCTTGGCTGGCCGTCCGGCGGGCTACCTCGCCCGGACCTTGTGGGACATACGCGTCAACGCCCGCCGCGGTCCGTCGGTGGCGCAGATGCAAAGGTCCGCCAAGCTTCTGAGCCCGGTCGAGATTAGAGATGTGGCGGCCTACCTCGCGTCTCTGACGCCTTAAGCATGCGCTATCGAAGCGCGTCTTCGCCGGACCTTGAAGATCTGTTGTTGCACCATGAGCTTGGAACCTCCGAATTGATACTCGATGAACTTCGGCGAAAGCTGGTCGAAAAATTCCGGTTCCCCACCGTGAGGCTGATGAGGTTGCCGCATTTCTTCGACGTACGGCATTGGTTGTCGAGTCGGTTGAAGTGCCGTCAGATGTGTGCAGGGATCCGCATAAACGAGATCCCAATCATTCGACCGGGCGAGTATTGGCGGCGCACAACCGAGGTCGGTTAAGCAGCAGCTGGCGATTCACTGCTGCCGGTGGCTCTGCGGCGGGAAATTCGCCGACAGCCGACACCCATCCGCAGGACGACAGGCGGCGTGTTTAAAGTTCTGCGCTGCGGTCCGCGAGAAGTTAAAATTAGGCATGAGTAGCGTCACACGATGCGGGTATTGCCGCCGAGCCTTGATGAAGCAGGCGAGGTGGCAATAGTGGCGCAGTCGAGCCTGATGACTCGCATTGATCGTATCCTCGAGGCTCTCGCCCGCTCTTATCCGGGACCCGGCGGCGCATGCGCCGTGCTGCGTGAGGGGGAAGTGCTGGTTCGCCACGCCTGGGGTTGGGCCAATGCGGAACAACGCATTGCCTTCACGCCGCGCACCTTGTTTCGGATGTGCTCGATCACCAAGCAGTTCACCTGCGGCGTGGTGTTGGAAAATTTTCCGGATCCGTCCGTGCTCGATGCCGACGTGAGCGCCCGGCTGCCGCTGCTCGAGGAGACGGCGCCCTGCACCTTGAATCTGTGCCACAACCAGTCGGGACTGCGGGATTACTGGGCGGTGGCCATGCTGCATGGTTCGCCGGTCGAAGCGCCCTTCGGCGACTTCGAAGCCGCCCGCGTGATCGGTGGGTCGCGGACGCTCCAATTCCGTCCCGGGACCCGGTATTCCTATACGAATCAAAATTTCCGGTTGCTGTCCGACATTCTCCAGGAGCGTACGGGCCGGAGTTTCGACGAATTATTGGCACAGAATATCTTCGCGCGGGTGGGGATGCAGGGAGCCCGGTTGGTTGCCGAAACCCGCGCCATGCCGGACGGCACACAGGGCTATGAGGGATCGCAAGCCACCGGCTTTCGGGTGGCGAACAACAATATTCTTTGGACTGGCGATGCGGGCTTCTGCGCAAGTCTCGACGATATGATCGCCTGGGAGCAGCATATCGACGCCACCCGCGATGATCGCGATTCCCTCTACCAACGCCTGTCCGCGCCGTTGAGCTTCGCCGACGGCGCGCCGGCACGTTATGGCTTCGGCCTCAGCCGCGGCAGAGAACTAGGTCGTGACGTCACGGGTCATGGCGGAGCTTTGCGTGGCTGGCGCAGTCATCGACTCTACGTGCCTGCCGAAAGGATCTCGGTGGTCGTGATGTTCAACCATCTGTCTGATGCCCACGCCGCGGCCGTGGATTTGCTGGCTGCGGTGCTGGGAGTGGAGCGCCCCGGCGCTGCGCCGGTGGCTGAGTGGCCCGCATGGACGGGTTGCTATGTGGAGCCTGAGACGAGGCTTGCTGCGCGCATCGAACCTTCGTCCCCGAGCCAACTCCTGCTGCGCTACGGCCACTCGGCCGAACGGCTGGATCTGCACGCCAATGGCAGTGCGTCGAATGAAGCCACCGTGCTGCGCCCTGGTCCTGGAGGGCTGTGGATGGAGCGGCTCATCGATCATCAACGCTCACTGCTGCAACCCTGTTCGGGGGAAGCCGCCCCGGATATCGCCGGTCGCTACGCATGCGCCGAGTTGGACAGCGAGATCACCATCGCCGATGCGGGAGGCGTGATGTTCGGCGCGTTCTCGGGCTTCTTGGGTCATGGACGCATGGAATTGCTCGACGCCGCGGGACCGGACCTTTGGATGCTGCCTTGTCCGCGTGCGCTCGACCACACGCCTCCTGGCGATTGGACGCTGGCTTTCCGTCGCCAGGCGACCGGTCGTGTGGAGGCGATCGACGTCGGCTGTTGGCTGGCACGGCGGCTGGTCTACACCCGCATCGATTAGGCGCCAGCCGGTATACGGACGCGCCGTTGTCCGACATCGCGGCGGCGAGGGTGATCCGCATACTCATGCGTTGAGAGATGTAGCCATTATGGGGAGTCGTCAATATGGAAAGGATCAAATTCGCAGGGCAGGCGGCCATGGTGTCGATGTGGGCGTTATTCGCCGTTGGTTGCATCGTCGCGCCGCCTCCGCATGAAGGGTATTACGATCATGAGCACCACCGGTACTATGGGGGCGGCGGCTGGCACGATTGCGGTGACCACGACGATCACTGCCGCTGAGCAGCGGGAGGCCGTTCACCCCTGAGGTAACATCGGGGCATGGAGATCCTCGCTTCATTGCCTGGGAACTATCGCGCCATGGTTTTCGGTGCGACCGGCGGCATCGGTTCGGCGCTGACCGAGGCGCTCGGGGCCGATGTGCATTGCGCCCGGGTGTACGCCGGTTCGCGCGGTGGAGGCGCACCACCGACCGCGTCTCCCGCCGTGCCGCCGATCGCCCTGCCCAAGCGGACTGGAACCACTCAGAAGGTGAGTGGTTTTCGATTTGACCTCGAGGACGAGTCATCGATCGCGATGGCGGTGCGGGAGGCTACTGCGGAGGGTGCCTTACACCTCGTTCTGGTCGCCACCGGGATGTTGCAC
>Ga0116228_10007056_pt1 | contig 10053 bp, 9 predicted proteins | sample S1TSphfallax_2_FD_89694 | JGI IMG/M metagenome (GOLD analysis project Ga0116228, IMG submission 89694) | Host-associated microbial communities from peat moss isolated from Minnesota, USA - S1T2_Fc - Sphagnum fallax MG | ecosystem: Host-associated > Plants > Peat moss > Unclassified | place: USA...
ACACCCAGGTAAAGGACAGCCGCCCCGCCGAGGACGGCGCCGCCATCCGCCGCCGGCGTTTCTGCACCAGTTGCGGCCAGCGTTTCACCACCGTCGAGCGCGTGCAGTTACGCGAACTGACCGTCGTGAAGGCAGACGGCCGCCGCGTGCCGTTCGATGCCGAAAAACTGTCCCGCTCGATCCGCATCGCGCTGCGCAAACGGCCGATTGCCGAGGACCGCATGGATCGCATCGTCAACGGCATCGTCCGCCAGCTCGAAGCCTCCGGCGAGACCGACATCCCCAGTTCCAACATCGGCGAACTTGTCATGGACACGCTGAAGGCGGTCGACGAGGTCGCCTATGTCCGTTTCGCCAGCGTCTACCGTGATTTCCGCGAAGCCCGCGATTTCGAGGCCTTCCTCGGCCAGATGGACGAACCCAAAGCCGAAAAACCAGATCAATAACATTACTCAAACTTATTGACATGATGAATGATGCTGTGTCTTTGCGCAGGCAGAAAAAAGCAAATTATGGAACCGCAGATGAACGCAGACAGGGCTCGCACGTGATAACCCGATTCGAAAACGTTCAAGCCGTTCACGGACGATAGTGAGGAGCGCAAGCATCTGCGTTCATCTGCGGTTTCAATTCTTATATCTGCCCGACCCGAGCGTGACGCGCCTCAAGACCGGGCATGCTACGCACATCAGGGTGAGCCTCGGCCAGCACGAAGATAAGGAAACGCGCGTATCCTCTTTTTGTGAAATCCTTCGTGCCTTGGTGCCGTCGTGGTTAAGATCTTACGTCCTCCGCCAAATTCGGTCAGGCAGTGCGGCCGACGGGCTGCCGCAACAGGGCTCGCTACAGGACCGACGCAGAACCGCATGACCGGCTTCACCCGCCATTAAGCCACGCCCCGCATACTGCGACCCGTTCGGCACATTTGGAAAATCCGTGCCGTCAATCTCTCGCCATGGGGAAAACATGACCGCTCGCAAGCCCGCGCACATGGAAGCCGTCACCGCACCATCACTGCTGCTGCATTCGGGCGACACCGCCGTCACCATCACCTATCGCAGCGCGGGACATGAGGGCGTGGTGCTGCAGAGCCTGACGCACGGCGTGCAGCAACTCGCCGGTTTCAATCCGGCCGCCGGCGACTTCATCCGGCTGGACAATATCCTCGACCCCACATTGGCGCACGCCGACCTGTCGGACATTGCTGACTACATCACCGCCACCTCCGTCGATGGCGGCACCATGCTGTCGGCCGACCCGACCGGCCACGGGCTTGCGGGTACCCCATTCGCGTTTCTGCAAGGCGTCAGCATCACCGTCGCACAATTGGTCGCCGACGGCGGCCTTGCCTATGTGCCGACCGCGATCAGCGTCACGCCGGCATTCGATACGCCATTGACATTGCGCCCGGACGGGCTCGAAACGGTGCTGCTCGGCCATATGGTGAACGGCATCGGCCCGCAAATCCTGCACGGCTTCAATCCGGCCGAGGGCGACCGGTTGCAACTCGCCAGCGTATTGAACGCCACGCTCGCGCAGGCCAGCCTGTCGGATATCGCACATTATATTACGGTCACGCATGCAGGCGGCAACACCACCTTGTCGGTCGATCGCACCGGCACAGGGCAAGCCGGCACGCCGTTCGCGGTGCTGGACGGTGTCACGCTGTCATTGACCCAGCTTCTGGCCGATGGTGCACTGCTCTACACCCCATCCAAGGTCATTGATGACGTAACGAAAAACATAACTTTCCAATTCCGCGCCGCCGGGCTGGAAACCGCCGATCTGACGGCGGCCAGCAGCCATGTCGCCGCGGCGCAACTGGCCGGCTTTTCGCTGGCCGGCGGCGACGTGCTGGATGTCGGCATGATCATGTCGCATGCCGGCGTAACAAACAGCGTGGCCAATATCCAGGCCGATTTCACCACCGTGCAGCAAGGGAACGCAACGGAGCTCTGGTTTAACGCCAGCGGCGCCGGCGGCGGCACACTGGAAGCGGTGTTGCAAAACACCAGCGTAACGGTCGGCGCGTTGCTCGCCGCCGGCGCCATCAACGCCAACAGCGACACCGGCGCCGCAAGCGACAGCGCGCCCGGCTTCCTGATGCGCATGGGCTGCCCGGACGAACTCATTACCTATCGCGCCAGCGGCAACATGGGCGTGTGCCTGGCCGCCCCCGACCACGGCGTGCAGCAACTGGCGCATTTCAACCCGGCCGCCGGCGACATCATCGGCGTGGACGACATCCTCGAACAGACTCTCGCACACGACGACCTGTCCGATGTCGCGAACTACATCACCAGCCAGGTGATCAACGGCGGCACGATGCTGTATGCCGACCTCACCGGCCAAGGCCTGCAGGGCACGCCGATCGCGTTTCTGCAAGGCGTGCAAACCAGCGTCGCACAACTGGTCGCCGAAGGCGCCATGCTCTATGTACCGGATCAGGTCGCGATCGCACCAACCTACGACACGCCGTTCACGTTGCGGTCCGGCGGGCTGGAAACGGTGCTGCTGAACCCGGCGGCGCCCGGCATCCCAACGCAGCAAATCAACGGTTTTGCCCTGAACGCCGGCGACACTCTGGAACTGGCAAAAATCCTGTCCGGCACACAGGCATCGCCCACGCTATCGAACATCGCCAATTACATTACGGTCACCGAAAGCGGCGGCAACACCACGCTCGCGCTCGACCCGACCGGCCACGGCGGCGCCGGCACGCCGTTCGCGGTGCTGGAAGGCGTCACCGCAACGCTCAGCCAACTGCTCGTCGCCAACGCGCTGGTCTATGATCCGGCGAACATTGCCGTGGCGGCAGCGCCGGGCGCGAGCTTCGCCTGTCGCGCCGCCGGCGAGGAAACCGTGCTGCTGCAAAACGTCACCGGCGGCACGCCCACACAACTCACCGGATTTTCGCTCGCCGCCGACGACGGCATCAACGTCGCCGCCATCCTGAAAAGCGCCGCCGTACTCGCCGACATCAGCAACATCGACAATTACTTCAGCACCGTGCAGACCGGCGGCAACACGCAACTCTGGTTCGACCCCACCGGCTCCGGCAGCGGCGGCACGCTGGAGGCCGTGCTGCAAAACACCAGCGTTACCATCACCAGCTTGCTGGCGCATTCCGCGTTGCATCTGACGTAAGGAAAACTGTTCTTTTTTGAAAAAAAGAACCAAAAAACTCTTGCTCTTTTGCCGCCGCGTAAACTGAACCAGCTATGCGTCACGTGATGCGGGCGCAGGAGAAAAAGTTTTTTGCTTCTTTTTTTCAAAAAAGAAGTCCTTCCTTGTTTTTACCCCTCGCCTGCCCGACACGCACCCAATGCACGCCCCCTTCATGCGCGCCGCCATCGCGCTCTCGCGGCGCGCGCGCGGCTCCACCTGGCCCAACCCTGCCGTCGGCTGCGTCATCGTGCGTGACGGCGCGATCATCGCGCAAGGCGTCACCGCCCCCGGCGGCCGCCCGCATGCCGAGACGCAGGCGCTCGCCATGGCCGGCGCTGCCGCCCGCGGCGCCACCGCCTATGTCACGCTGGAGCCGTGCAGCCATCATGGCCAAACCCCGCCCTGCGCCGACGCGCTGATCGAAGCCGGCATCGCCCGCGTCGTCGTCGCGGCCGGCGACCCGGACAAACGCGTCAACGGCGCCGGCATCGCCCGCCTACGCAACGCCGGCATCGAAATCATAACCGGCGTGCTGGAGGCGGAGGCCACCGAAATCCTCGCCGGTTTCTTCACCCGCGTGCGCCTCGGCCGCCCGTTGGTCACACTGAAACTGGCCGCCACGCTCGACGGCCGCATCGCCACCGCCACCGGCGAAAGCCAATGGATCACCGGCACCCCCGCCCGCAAGGCCGCGCATGCGCTGCGCGGCCAGCACGACGCGGTCCTGGTCGGCGTCGGCACCGTGCTGGCCGACGACCCGGATCTGACCTGCCGCATCCCAGGCTACGCACCGCACCCCTGCGTGCGCGTCATTTTCGACAGCCACATTCGCACCCCGCTGATGGCGCGCGTCGTCTCCACCGCGCGCGACGCCCCGACCTGGATCCTGCACCGCGACGGCGCCGACCCGGCCCGCGTGGCCGCCATGACCGCGGCCGGCGTGCGCTGCATCCAGGTGCCGCGGGACGAAATGGGCATCCAACCCGCCGCGGCGCTGGCCGCACTCGGCCACGCCGGCCTGACCAGCGTGCTGGCGGAAGGCGGCGCGAGCCTCGCGGCGGCATTGCTCCGCGCCGACCTGGTGGACCGTGTGGCCTGGTTTTCCGCGCCCGCCCTGCTCGGCGGCGACGGGTTTCCCGCCGTGCAGGCGATGGGCGTGACCGCGCTGCATAGCATGCCGCGCTTCCGCCGGGTTGCGGAGCGGCGCATCGGCGACGATGTGCTGGCGGAGTTTACGCGGATCGGTTGAGGCGCATGTTCACGGGTATCATCACGGCCTTGGGCAAGGTGCGGCAGGTGTCGCCGCTGGGCGACGGCCAGGACATGCGCCTGACCATCGGCGCCCCGCCCGAATTCCTGGCGGCGCATGGCGGCACGGCCATCGGCGCCTCGATCGCCTGTTCCGGCTGCTGCCTGACCGCGACGACGCTGGGCGAGGATTTCTTCACCGTGGACGTCTCGGCCGAGAGCGTCGGCCGCACGACCTTGGGCGCCTGGGTGCCGGGCACGCGCATCAACCTGGAGCGCAGCATGCGGCTGGGTGACGAGCTGGGCGGGCACATGGTGTCCGGCCATGTGGACGGGCTCGGCCGGGTGGTGGAGCTGCAGCCGGAAAACGGGTCGCTGCGGATCGGCATAGAGGTGCCGCCGCCGTTGCACCGGTTCATTGCCGAGAAGGGGTCGGTGGCGGTGGATGGGGTGTCGTTGACGGTGAATGCGGTGGGAGGCGGGAACCGGCAGGTGTTTGGGGTGAACGTGATTCCGCATACGGCGGCGCAGACGACGCTTGGGTTGCGTGGAGTGGGGGACGCGGTGCACATCGAGATTGATATGCTGGCGCGGTACGTGGCGCGGCTGCTGGAGACCGCATGAAAAACGAAAAAAGGAAGGCCAGGGGCTCTGCCCCTGGACCCCGCTGGGGACAAGTCCCCAGACCCCGTTACTTGAAGCGCTTCCAAACAGATGGGGGTCTGGGGCCGTCGTGCGAAGCACGCATTCGCGTGACGGCCCCAGCGGGGTCCAGGGGCGTCACGCGAATGCGTGCTTCGCACGACGCCCCTGGCCTTTTTTCATGAGCCCAGATTCGCTCCTCCGCGCCCGCCACGACGCCATCAGCGGCACCGCCGAACTCATCGCCGAAGCCCAGGCCGGCCGCATGTTCATCCTCGTCGATGACGAGGACCGCGAAAACGAAGGCGACCTCATCATCCCCGCCCAGTTCGCCACCCCCCAGGCACTGGCCTTCATGATGCGCCACGCCCGCGGCCTGATCTGCCTCGCCATGACCAGCGAGCAAATCGACCGCCTCAAACTGCCGATGATGGCCATCGCCAACCAGCAGCGCCACCAAACCGCCTTCACGGTCTCGGTCGACGCCGCAACCGGCACCACCACCGGCATCTCCGCCCGCGACCGCGCCCACACCATCGCCGCCGCCATCAACCCCAACAGCACCCCACAACAGCTCGTCACCCCCGGCCACGTCTTCCCGCTCGTCGCCCGCCCCGGCGGCGCGCTGGTCCGCGCCGGCCACACCGAAGCCGCCGTCGATATTGCCCGCATGGCCGGCCTCCTCCCCGCCGGCGTGATTTGCGAAATCATGAACGACGACGGCAGCATGGCCCGCCTGCCCGACCTCGTCGCGTTCTCGCAACGCCACGGCCTGAAACTCGGCACCATCGCCGACCTGATCGCGCATTGCCGCCGCACCGAAAAATATGTCCGCTGCGTGCACGACACGGTCGCCGACCTCGAAACCGGCCATTGGCGCGTGCTGGTCTATAACAGCACCGTCAGCCAGGCCGAACATATCGTCATGGTCAAAGGCGACATCACCACCGGCGCCCCCGTGCTGGTCCGCATGCAGGCGATCGACCCGATCCAGATCCTGCCAGGCGGCCGTACCAACCGCCTGATGCACGCCGCCATGCGCGCCATCGACTGCGAAGGCCGCGGCGTGATGGTGGTGCTGCATGACTGGCACGCCGGCGGCGTGCTCGATTTCGTCACCGGCCGCCACGCCGGCAGCCGCAACCCGGAAAACATGCTGCGCGAATACGGCATCGGCGCGCAAATCCTCGCCGACCTCGGCGTCCGCGACATGACGCTGCTCACCAACAACCCCCGCCCGCTGGTCGGCCTCGAGGGCTACGGCCTGAACATCGTCGGCTGGCGCCAGATCGAAGGCTGCACATGAGCACGGCCGACGCCCCCTGGCCCACCGCGCCCGAAGTCCTGGGGCCGTCACCGCGCGTGCTGCTGGTCCGCGCGCCCTATTACAGCGACGTGGTGGACGGCATGAGCTGGGGTGCCGCGCGCATCCTGGAACAAGCCGGCGCCACGCACGAAACACTCAGCGTCGCCGGCAGTTTCGAGCTGCCGCAAGCCATCCGCATCGTGCTGCGCGGCCCGGAAAAATTCGACGCGTTCGTGGCGCTGGGCTGCATCGTCCGCGGCGGCACCGACCATTACGAATATATCTGCCGCGAAACCATCGCCGGCCTGATGCAGGTCGCCCTCCAATACGGTATCGCATTGGGCTCAGGCGTGCTCACCGTGCACTCGATCGAGCAGGCGGTCGCCCGCAGCCGCCGCGACGGTTTCAACAAGGGCGCCGAAGCCGCGGTCGCCGCCCTGCTGCAAATCAACGTCGCGCGTCATTTCGGGGCCGCCGGATGAAGATCGAGCAGCCGCGTCCGCGCACCGCCGCCCGCGTGGCCGCGGTGCAGGCCTTGTTCCAAAGCGAGCAGGGCCCGGAAAACCCGGAAACCGTCATCGACCAGTTCGTGCGCCACCGTTTCGCCCCCGGCGTCTATGAGGACGGCCTGGTCCCCGAACCGCATGCGAAACTGTTCGGCCGCATCGTCCGCGCCGCCGCCACCGGCCAGGACAAGCTCGACACGCTGCTCGCCGAGGCACTCCCCCCCGAATGGCCGCTCGCCCGGCTAGACCCGGTGCTGCGCGCGCTGCTGCGCGCCGCCGGCGCCGAGCTCGCCATGCCGGACGGCGCCCCCTCAAAAGTGGTCATCAACGAATATCTCGACGTCGCGCACGGCTTCTTCGACGGCGAAGAACCCAAAATGGCCAACGGCCTGTTGAATAACCTGGCCCGCGCCCTGCGCCCAAAAGAATTCACCCCTTAAAATAGTAAAAGTTTTTTGCTTCTTTTTTTCAAAAAAGAAGGCCTTCTTTTTTGAAAAAAAGAAGCAAAAAACTTTTGCCAGTTGGCATCCGAGGTAAACCAGCACGTGACGCTGCCGGCGGAATTTTCCATGATCGCGCGGCATCTCGCCCCATTGGCGGGGGATGGCGCGCTCGGGCTCACTGATGATGCCGCAATCATCACGCCCCCGCCGGGGCGCGAACTGGTTATCACCGCCGACGCCATGGTTGCCGGTGTCCATTATCTGCCCGACGAACTTCCCGAAAATATCGCGCGCAAATTGCTGCGCGTGAACCTCTCCGACATCGCCGCCATGGGCGCCGAACCGCTATATTATCTGCTCACTTTGTCCGCCCCGCGCGGCCTGCCCGACTCCTGGTTCGCCGGCTTCGCCGCCGGCCTTGCCGCCGACCAGGCGCGCTACGGTGTAACCCTGCTCGGCGGCGACACCACCTCCACCCCCGGCCCGGTCACGCTCTCGGTCACGATGTTCGGCCACGTCGCCCCGGGCACCGCGCTGCGCCGCAGCGGCGCCCGCCCCGGCGACGATCTATGGGTCACCGGCACGGTCGGCGACGGCGTGCTCGGCCTGCTGGCGCTGCGCGACAGCCTCCCCGACCCCGACGGCTCGCTCGCCCGCCAATACCGCTTCCCCGAGCCCCGCCTGGGCCTCGCGCTCAACGCCATCGCCCACGCCGCGATGGATATCTCCGACGGCCTGGTCCAGGACGCCGGCCACATGGCCCGCGCCTCCAACGTCGCTCTCACCCTGGAAATCGCCGGCGTCCCGCTCTCCGACGCCGGCCGCGCCGCCGGCCCCGACTTCGTCTCCAGCGGCGTCGCCGGCGGCGACGACTACGAATTGCTGCTAGCCGTGCCCCCCGAGAACGAGCCGCTTCTCCGCGCCTCTGCCGCCCAAGCCGCCATCCAAATCACCCGCATCGGCCGCTTCACCCAAGGCCCCCCCGCCGTCCACGGCGTCGCCCCCGACGGCACCCCCATCCCCCTCGGCGGCAAAGGCTGGAGCCATTTCTAACCAGCATCGTGCCACGTAGGGCGGATTTCTTACCCGCCCCTGCCTACCGCCCAACCCGTCGCAACGTAGGCCGTAACCGGTGCGAAAAAGCTGCCCGGCGACCCAAGCCGCGAAACGCCGCGATCCGCCACCAAAGCCAAACTAAATATCTTGACACAAGCTGTCAATATATCTAACATACACCTCATGACCACATCAGCCCGCCTCCTCCGCGCCGCCGCAAAAGCCCACGATCCGGCCGCCTACACGCTCAGCGAAAAGCAGCGCGCCCGCGAAGAGCGCATCCGCGCCACCGCGCTGCATCTGTTCGCCCGCTTCGGCACGTTCCACGTCGCCTTCCGCGACCTCGCCATCGCCTTGCGCATGGGCACCGCCACGCTGCGCTTCCACTTCGTGGACCGCGACGCGCTGCTCGCCGATCTGCTGAATCGCCACCTGCGCGCCCTGCAAATCGCCCTCGCGAAAATCCCGGCCAATAGCCCAGACTTGCAGAAAGCGCGCCGCGAAGCCTACCGCGCCTTTATCACCACCACAGCCGGCACCCTCTCCGACGCCCACACGCTGCTGGTCCGCGACGCCTGCCTGCTCCCGGCCGACGAACGCGACGCCATCGAGCGCATCCGCGCTCGCATCGGCGAACAACTCGCCGGCACCGACGGCGCCGAAATCCTCCATCTGCTCGACAATCCCGTCATCACACCGGCCCGCGTCGAGGCATACCTCGCCCTCTGCCAGCTCGAAACGGAACCGGAAAGGGTTTCACAGGGCAATCCTGTGCGGTATCAAAACCAAAGCCCGGTCGCACGCGGCGTCCGGCCGTTCATCGGAGCACCACCGCCGGGCCAGCCGCAGAAAGTAAGGGAAGCAGTTCTTTTTTGAAAAAAAGAACCAAAAAACTTTTGTCTTTTTGGTTCCGCGCAAGGTCAAGAAACAGACGTCAGGTGACGAAGGCGTAGGAGCAAAAGTTTTTTGCTTCTTTTTTTCAAAAAGAAATCTTGCTTCCCTTACGGCAACGTATTCCCGCTCGTCGGCCCCGCCGGCGCACCACCGGGCAACCCGGCCGGCGTAAACCGGCCCACATTGCCCAGCAATTGCTGCATGAACGACGCCTCGCTCCCCGGCGAGGGCGTCGCCCCCGGCGCCATCGCAATCTGCTTGGAGTCGCTTTTGTCCAGCCGATGGATCGACGTCAGCGTGCCCTTGGCGTCGAAATTCAGCACCAGCACCTGCTGCATCGTAATGCCCGGCGTCTGGCCGATCCGCGTGCTGGTAATCTGCGTGATGTAAATCCACGTATTATCGTCGAACGTCGCATGCGCGGTCGGTGTCCCGAGCACCGACGACACGTCGCCGCGCGTCGACGTCCCAGGAATCAGGTCCTTCAGCGACTCCGCGTCGATCAGCTCGCCGCGCCGCACATGCGTCGGGTCCCACAAATGCAGCAGGTGGCAGCCGCCCAGCGGCAGCAGCAGGATGGCGCATCGCAGAGATGCCGTGACACGGCCGGGCAGGCGCAAAAGCAGATGTCCCATGGGCGAGAATGGGGTGTGCGTGTCACGCCGCCGCGCCACCTGTCAATGCAACCGCGCGGGGTGCCCCCGCGCGCAGTCTTGCTCTAAGCTCCGGCTTGCCGCTTGCGGTATGCGCGCGCGACCGGCAGGGCGAACGTAACCCGACGGACGGAGAC
>Ga0116228_10007058_pt1 | contig 10051 bp, 12 predicted proteins | sample S1TSphfallax_2_FD_89694 | JGI IMG/M metagenome (GOLD analysis project Ga0116228, IMG submission 89694) | Host-associated microbial communities from peat moss isolated from Minnesota, USA - S1T2_Fc - Sphagnum fallax MG | ecosystem: Host-associated > Plants > Peat moss > Unclassified | place...
GATGAATATAACCTAGTATAGGGGGTGATAGTTAAACAACATTGTGAAACTATGGAAAGTTTTGAATTAAATTTTGCAAACTTGGGTGAGGTGCTTGAGAGTTTGATCTTAAATTACAAGTTTGTAGAGCATTTGGAAATTTGATGACATGGATGCCTTAAAAAGGATGTTTGAGCCCCATCTATGAATCTATTATGTTTTATCATAATTGAAGGTTAACTTCCTAAGGAGGCCACTCCTTGTTTTTTTTTTAAAAACATATGAGGCAAAAGAAGATTTTTTAATATGTTATAAATTAAGTACTTTTTAACATATTTTAAGTATGTATTAAATATTTTTTAAAACATTTCTCGAAATGAATTATCAAAACCCTCTTCTATTTAAATAAATTATAATTTTCTTTTTTTAATAATTTGCATGGTATATATTTTTGCATGTCATTTCTAATAGAATGGAAGTAACCTCCTTGGGGTTAATGTACATGCCACATAATCACTACAAGCTCAAAAAATGCAAGTAAATTAAAAAAATATAACATGATATTTTCATGGATTAGGGATTAAACCCTTATTCATAAAAAGGATTATGCCCCGCCATAACTTTGATAATATCTTACATGCCACGACCACACACAAGACAAAAGATGCCATAGATGCACACTTTTTTTAAATGCAAAGAAACCAAGGTATACAATACAATGTTCTTAAAGGGATTGAACCCTAACCAATAATTAGATTTGACTCAACTATAGTTGAAGGTGACTTGCAAGCCATGAGACCATACATCATTAACAAGAATCATAGTTTCAATTACAACAAGCAAAAGGAATAAGATGGATTTAAAGGGGTTTCAACTTTGAAGTCTTTCACTTCACTTACATAGAATCACAAAACATTCAGAACTTGAAATGAATATAAACCAATTTAAAAATAAATAAAAAATCACCATGCATTCATATAAAAACCCAAAAATTGATGATTTCAAAATCATTACAAAGATAGACTTGCACTAAATGAAAAATAAATTTAAGTATGTTGCCCCTAAAATGCACTACAAATCCACACCATACTAGCACTTGTTGGTCCACAATCTTGAATGGCATTATAGAATAAAAATGCAACCAAAGAATAACATTTCTGAACATACATCCTAATGACCAAATCCATATGAATTGTGAGACAATTTCTCAACTTATTTTTAAAATGTGAATTAAGGTTGAGAAGGTGTGTTTGTCCTTTACAAAACTTATTGTGATTACAACATAAATCTAAATGAACTTCAAAAACTTCAGAAATATTTCCTTCAATATGTCATTGGCCCTTAACCTTTGCCACAATTGAAATGTTAGGTTATAATTAAAGAGTGGTAACATGGTAGAAATGTAATTGTTATTCATTACGACAACAAATAAAAGATGTTTACTAATATGATTTCAAACCATTCAACAACACTAGACACATCACATCATCTTCACTAACTTCCATTGGGTGATGGTATTGTGCTTTGAGCAAGGCAACATGCCCAAGAAACGTTTGCTTGACATTAGGCTACAACCAATATTGTGAATAGATTATTCCTATAACATTCAAAACTTTTTGAGCAAGGAATCTTTTGTTAAACTCATATATCAACAACAACACAACTTGAGTGCTTTATGATTTCACCTCTTGCATTGAATCTACCCAAGTTTCTTGATTGACCATGATGTAGTCATTAGTCACCTTGCATGTTTTGTGGATGTTATACATTATGCCATAATAAAAAAATGTTACATTTTATACACCAATAACTAGATTGTTCCACCACAAAATATGCAAAGGATCAAAGGCATGTTCAATGAAATTTTCAAATTGGGGGAAGTTGGTGCAATTGTACTTTTCCTCATTGCAACAATACATGTTGTGCAAGTTACCTTGGCACAACTTCACATTACTCACAAAATTGCATATGAAAGTCTTTCAATTTAAGCATACTTGCTCAAACCTTGCAAAGCTTCCAACATAGGGATCATACAAATAAGCCCCATTATGATCTCAAGGTCACAAGCTCGTAATTCACAAATATCAACTCATTAATGACAACATATTATGGCCCATTTTCACCAAAAGAATCTTGAATTCTTCATGAACTACCTTATTTCAAACAACCATGTCAATCCATTGAATCTTAATAAAATTGCAAAATCTTGAAACCTTTTGTCTCCATCAATTTGGTCAATTTCCAGCTCTCAACATTTCATTTTGGACTATGGTTGAAATAGGCATACACACCAACTAACAATGTTTCAATCTTTGTTATTATGGAAAGATCAGATAAGGTGAAGACTACCAAGTTGATCCCATGAACCACACAATGCATAGCAATACAAAAATGTGAGGACTTCTTTTTTAGTTGGGTTGAAACTCCAATTGTGATGCTTTGAAATGTAGTAGCACCATCTACATTGAAACAAACAACCTTAATAATCGATTCATGGTCATTGTTTAGTGTGCAACTTTTTATCACCCCTTCCAAATTCACAAAGATTGGTATCCTCTTGAAATCTTTGACAACAAAAACATGCACAAAAATTCATGATTGGTTATCTATACTAATCACCTCATTGCAACTTACATTAATGAATTTTATTGTTTGGATGGCCATTTTTGTGGTTACCAAGACCATATTATTCATGGATTCTACCATGCCCCAACCACTAGTGTATGTCCAATGGTTGTTAAGACTGGTAAGAGTTCCCAACCACCTTGCTAGGACAAACTACGTTACAAATTTGCATATCACTATGTTTAAGGACAAATAATTTCTCCCTATGTTCAATTATGGAATAAGCTTTACATTAAACCATGTGCATTTTGCCATTTGGTTTACCAACTTGTTCAACACAAGGAAATTTTGTAACACATGTATCCTATAAGCTTTTATTTAACTCCCATTTAACCTTTTGCTTTTTCTTTGTACTTACAAATGCTTTCTCACTTTTCTTTTTCATCTACAATTAGGTCAACAAGGTCAATCTTAGAAATTTTGAAATTGGTCATTAAAGAAGTCCCATTGACAATTGCCTTCACATTAACATTAGCAGCATGTGTTTTGCCTTTTGTTGGAACTAGAAGACATGAGGAAAATCAATTCAGAAATGCAAAACCAAAGTTTACAAAAAGTGAGATAGAGCAACTAAAAAATAATCTATACCTAAAGTTTGATGGCAACTTGAAGGATGGCATGTCTTGAAATCTTGTTTTGCAATTCAATGGCCACCTATAAATCCCAAGACAATTCTCTAACCCCATTCATTACAAATCAACCCATGATGTTTTCAACTTGTTACGAAGACAACTACCAGAATGTTTAGAGCATAAGCTAGATGGTGCTTTACTCATAACTAATAGAAACAAGTACGATAACAGATAATAAAAATGAAGCACAAGAAGGTGGCAAGCTTGCTTGATGACATAATCATAATTAGTGAACGCCTCCTATGAGAGGAACCCTAGCCAAGACATGTACATCTCCATAGTTACTCTAGCTAGCAACATGTACATTTCAATAGTTGTTGGTTTTGATGATAATTCTTGAACATTGGTGGATTGCTAGGTGAGATACAAAGCACTTAAAATAGCTTTTTGGCAAAATCATTGCCACAAACCCCTTTGTGGGTGTCGCTTTTTACAATCTAAGATTGCGCAAAAAAAACAATGGCACCACATGTTCATGTAAATAATTAATCTCACTTGGAATGCATATATGTTCAATGAAATGAACATAATTAGTTTCATTCCAATTGCATGTTCTCTCAATGCAAGAATTAATTTCATTCCAGATGCACATCTTCAATGAAGTCACTAACCTCATTCCAAATGGCATATGTTCATGGATTAATTAATCTCATTTTGAAATGCATATGTTAATGAATTAACTAATCTTATTCCAACTGGAGATTAGTTTTGCATAGGAACAAAAAGCCCCAAGGGATTCCAACCTGAGCTACCGATACTTTGAGATTTTTGAACCAACCAAAATTGACAATTCTATGATTTTTGAAATTTTTTTTTAAAAATTTAAAAATAGTGATTAGACTTTTATAAATTCAAATAACTTCACAACACTAGTTCAAACCACTCCCTGTTGAATATATCCTACTGTAATATATTTTTGGGACTAAAAAAATAATAATGTCACCATGACCCAAGAATGGGGAGTACTAACCAATGATGGGTCAATACTCTTTGCTTTGGTGGGTACGAACCATCGGTTTCAGTTCCAGTTAGTAAGAACAGGATCTGAACCAGTTCTACTTTTCAAAACCAAAATGTGAACCAGAAATGCTTCAAAACCTTGAAGCTCATGAAGAGCGGGGAATGCTGCACCAATTTAGCTGCAAAACTATGAGAATCTCGTGAGTGAGTCAGGAAGATGGGTTTTGAAACACACATTTGAAGCAAGAGAGCTGAACTGTGCGAGGACCCTAACAGCATGCATCCACAAAAGTGCACAAGCACAGACCTAGCAAAATGGGCATACAAAAGTGAACAGGAGCTGCAAACCCTTAAATCCCCATTATTTTTTTACGCTATATTTCCTTCATTTTTCATCTGTTTTGAGCAATCTAAACGATTGTGGGTGTGGCAAGCAAAGCTGTATGTATATAAACTTTTTGAAGTCTAAAGACAACGAAGCAATGTCTTAAGAATTATGAGCTCCTTGAAAGCTTAAATGTTCGGTCGCCAACTGCTTACTGTATAGGTAGTGAGCATCATCCTAAACTAGATTTAGGATTTATTCATGATAGTTTTTAAAGAATTCTTCAAAGACCTTTGGAGCTAATTTTTTTTTAAATTTTTTTTTTTCAAAACCAAAAATTCCCCTAGTCATTTTGATGAAAAAACCAAGCATCTACAATAAAATATTCCTATTTTTATTTGTATTCTTTTCATTGTGATGTGAAAACTAGTCACCCAAAAAGTTATTACCTCGCCCCCACCCACACATAAAATATTAAAATATTGGACAATATATCGTACTACCTTGGCCCTTTCAACACATGTTCATCGTATAATTAATTCATTTTGAAAAATTCATTTCAACAAATGCAATATTCCTAAATATGCACTATTATCCTTCACAATATTTTTTGATTTGAAAGAAATAATTTTTGAAAATTTCAACATTTCTGAAAACAATATAATTAGTGTCAAATTGGCCAAGGTACTAGGGTATATACCTTGTGGATCATTTAAATGCTATAGCCTACAACGTAGATGCTATCACACTGGCCAATCAATGTGAGTAAGAAATCAAAGTTCATCAACAAGGTTTGGAGAGGGTTGCATGTTGTTGTTGTGAGCATCTTGTGCCCATTTACATATCCAAACTCAGTTTCACATTATTTAAAGCCATGGAACTACATGCCATGGTACTACTACCAATGGAGGACTCTTTTATAAAACTTTGAACCTCTTCAAATTTGAAAGTTGGAACAATGATCCATCATGTTACACGCATTGATGTCGTTTGGTGAGCATTATTAGATGCAGGAAATGTAAGACTTGAAAAGAATGCAAGGAGAAAAAAATTGGTGAGAAGCCCTGAAAACCTGACATAACACTGAAGAAATAGATCAAGAGTAATGGTTTTCAGGCTTCACTATAATACATGACATAACTCTGAAGAAACAGATCAAGTCAAGACTGAAATGTCCATGCTTCAAACACACTGACATGGTTAATAATTCAATATGAATGTCAACTTAGATGGGCACAGATAAGTGGGTGATGGGTGAAGCATATCTTTACCCTAAAAAATCTACAGGTCTCTTGGGCCATGCAAGCAATGCGTGTGAAACAAGGAGCTCTGAATCTACAGTAAACAAACAGAGCATGTAAAGAATTTGCGAAAGGATCACAAATAAAGAAACTGCAACAACTAGGTGAGATAATCAAGCCAAAACAGAAACATCAGTACACATCAAAGGTCTTCAGGTGCTTGTTGTGCCTGTAGGCTGGTGAGAGACCTAGATGGCACATGACAGTGCAGCTGCTCCATATGCAAATTGGAGATGGAAAGCAAAAAGTCTGAAAACAAGTTGCCAGGAAGTGATAGTGACAATACACACCAACTCCACCACCACCATCTGTTCATCTCGTTTGTATGTGTTTGAGCACAATAATAATAATGGCCAAGAGAAGAAATGGCAGACATCACAGACAAGGACATGTTTTGAGTCCTTTGAGGCCATCAGAATGATAAAGACAATTCACAGGATCCAACAACTCCTAGCCAATTCCAAGGGCAAATGAGTGCAAGATAATGCCAGTTTTGTGAAGATCAAATCAACTCTACCATCTCCCAGACAACCATGATCATATGGGTCCATCAAAACTCAAGCTCAAATAGCTCAATCAGCTACACTACAGACCAGAACATTTGAAAGGTGTGAGGAGGGGACTGCAACAGAGTGCCTGCCAATGATCATGACTTACACAAGCATACAGAGCCTGAAAGAAGTAATAGCAGAATCTTCAGCCAACCCTGGAAAAATGGTGGGAGAGAACAAGAAGATTGCAATGCACAGCATACTCACTGTAAGCATTCATGCACAGCTCATGCAGCACATATGACACACCATCTGTATGCTTACAATGGGTGCAATAATCTTCTACAGAAAAATTACCAAACAATTTGGCCATCTAATGCTGTCAGGGGTGTAAACATAATGCCATGACAGATGCAAAAGGGTCAGGAAGGGAACATAGGATTGCAGTTTTGAAACAGGAGAGAATGAACCATTCCAGCGGAAGGCCACCCACAGGCAGGGTGACAAGCACATCATGAAAACAACGAGAGCAATTCAGAAGATATATTAAAAAAACTGCTGAAAGCACAACAGATCTTCATAGAACCAAACTGTCAACCACAAATTCCCACACAAACCCTAAAAATATGGACCATATTGAAACTGATGCATTTGCACATGACCGCTTCAGACAAGACAAAAACTGATACTCCTCCCATCTAGTTGCAATGCGAGACGAGGTGCATCTCCAGCAAATACGTGATACTTTACTCGTGATATAGAACGTTCACATCATCATCATAACCAGTTACATCACGGAAAACCCTAGAACAGATCCAGAAACAGCGACAGTCGAACACAGAAGACGCATGTCACAGAATCATTTGAGCAGAAGAACCTCGACGACACTCGTTAAGCATATCAACGTAGAACTGGCACTTCGCAATATCACTGCCGTTGGCATTCAGACAATCCTGAAAAGCCTTGGACTGGTTCGCACACGAATCCACGGACCCCGAAGACGCGACCGGCGCTGCAGACCCTGATCCCTCCTGTTGTGCATATTCGTGCTGAACGGTGCGCGGTCCCATGATGGAATCCACGGCTCTATGCGCCACGGCACTTCCTGTCCCGAACGCCATTCCTTGCGCGATGGTGCTAGCCAAGCCTCCAAGCATCGATCCTCCACCGCCACTCTGCTGCATGGGCGCAGGAGGCGGAGCGTTATGCACCGGTGCTGGCGGAGGCGCACGACGCCCCACCGGGCGAGATGGAGCCCGTCCTCCTGCGCTCCTTTGACGAGGCATTTTCTTTCTTGCTTGCTTTCTTTCTTTCTTTCAAGCCGCTTGCAAAAGTGAAGCGAAGTTGAATACCTAGACCAAAATGCACAAGAAAGAAACAAGCGAGAGCCCACGACAACAACCCCGCTGTCAAATCCACAAGCGATGGAGACGACAACAGGAAATGCGCACCACCACAAGAGTGCGAAAACAGACTTGAATCAAACCCTAACCCTAATTTTGTCTCCTTTTTGGAAGCCAAGGGAAAGAATCTTTTTTGCACATCAAAAGGAACCGAAGTTTCTAGTAACAAGCAGTGACATTTTAGTGTAATATATGTCACAATAATTAACTAAATAAATAAATAAATAAATACCCCAGAGTGACATTTTTATGTAATAATATATGTCACAATAAATAAATAAATAAATAAGTACCCCAGGTTGTTATGGGGGGTATTAGCTGAGATTGCAAATGGGGAGGGGCAATTTTACGAGTAGAAATTATGGGTTTCTGAGTGAAAGATTCAGAAAATTTGTTGGAAGCTTTTGTGAATAAGTATTGCTATAGGAAGGTCTGATGTACAAAGGCCAGTCTTGGGGTCGAATGGAGGATTTTTTTCATTTTTTCTTTGTTCCTAACATGTTCCTTTTCAAGTTCCCAATGGGTTTCTATTACATTCTCAATATATTCCTTAGGTTCTTTAGATGTTCCCCAAGGGTGTTCCCAATAGCACCTCGCTTTAATCCCATATGTTTTGCCCAAAGGCCTCCCCTTCTCACCTATATAGGTGGGCTGAAAGGGGAGGCATTCCATCTTTCCATAGAATATTCTATTTTGGGGAGGTTTCACAATTTCAATTTTTTTAAGGATGGGCCAATCACATTGGTTCATTGTCAAAAAAAAAGAGTTGGACTTATGAAGCACCTCCAACTAATTAATATGAAACAAATTAAGTACCCCCAATTTGACACAATAAACATCACATATTGTAGATTGTAATTTATGAAATCATGAAATTTATCTCACACAAATGTCATGGGTTGTCAACTTTTTGTGAGAAAAACCTTTTTTTTTACACTATTATTTTGTTTTACTAAACCAGAATCCACCCAACTTCGAAACAAGGATCACAATAAAAACTGATGGCCAGAACCATCACAGGGAAAACAAAAAGAAGGCCAAAGAAAGGCCAAAAGACCCACAACCTACAAGAACCAAAGAAGGGAGAAAGCTATTTTTCCTCGTGATAGGAAGTTATCTCATCCACAACCTTTCTAATGTCACTTGCATGCAATCATGAAGTCTAATAGTAATAAAAGGTCTACAACAAGCATCTCCTACCAATGAAATCTTCCTTTTTATATTAGAAGCAAAAGCACATTGAAAAGCAATACTAACACACTGCTTGAAAAAATTGAATGCAAAAAAACAAGGATAAATGACCTTTCGATCACCTGTCATAGAAAAAACAAGCACACTCCTTGATGAAATGATCCATATCACCCATGTGTGCCATGCACCTCAATGGCCATCGAAATAAAATGATGTCCTTCATGAAATCCTCTATACTTGCGAATATTAACAATCATATATATTAATTCAGTAAGTCTGTCAATCTGTCCAGGATAGTATATTTTGAATTCATGTGAATAGGGTGTGGTTTTCGTGTTCAATGTGCTTTCTTGGACGTGTCTGTCTATCTGTCTGTGTGGACAAAAATTGGGCAGTGCCTGGAAGATTTTTCCAATCACTGCCCATTCCCTGTGGAGCATTTGGTCATGATTTATTTTTTTTCGTGGAGGGGGGGAAGGGGTGGGGGTGGGGTTCTAAGGGTCTTAATAGGTGGAAGTGAGAAAAAACACATTGTAATATTATGTTGGGGAACACATTGGGAACCAAAGAAAAATGAAAAGAAACCCTCCCCCCACCCCCGGCCCCTCCTCCCAAAATTTAAAAGGAATAAAAGCAAGGCACCTTGAGTGCACCCTTGGGCCTTCCATTGGTTGCATGAAATTTCTATTCCCAAAAGAGTTCGTCACCGTTTAAAACCGGAGTGGGAAATGCGAAGGACCGGGTGGGGGGGATCGACAAGGTGCATTATGCATCAAGTTCACACTAGTAGTGTTAAATTTCGCAATTGCACCTACTAGTCAACTAATGACACTCATAGCCACCATATCCCATGTCGGGTTAATAATCACCACAGTAGTAACAGAAATTTGGTATTTACAAATCATGTAAAAATCAGTTCATAATGAAACTCCTAACATAAAGGCATACCATTTGTTTTTCCATAGAACATGCCCACTCTCATAAACAAAAACATACATGATGTTTTTAATGGCATCATGTGCAGCTATATGTTGACCTCCAAATGGACAACATGTTAAATGCATGTTAGATGCATTTAACCCATGTCCACATTCACACATGAAAAAATTAGATGCTGAAAGCCGAATCAAATCAAAATGAAAAC
>Ga0116228_10007059_pt1 | contig 10051 bp, 6 predicted proteins | sample S1TSphfallax_2_FD_89694 | JGI IMG/M metagenome (GOLD analysis project Ga0116228, IMG submission 89694) | Host-associated microbial communities from peat moss isolated from Minnesota, USA - S1T2_Fc - Sphagnum fallax MG | ecosystem: Host-associated > Plants > Peat moss > Unclassified | place: USA...
AATACTTGAAAACACATTGATGCACATGTCAAATCAAATTATATTGAACCTTGCATTCACCCCTCATACCTGAAAACTTGTTCATGCACATGCCAAACCAAATTGTGTTCAACCTTGCATCCAATACTTTGAAAGCAAATTGATTAATTGTCTTAATAGTAAATACAAAATGACAAACATTGGACATTGGAAATTCATCATACCTAAAAATCTATGATGCACATGTCAAAATAGATTACATTGTGTTGTAAGATATTTTTTCAAGTTTCTTTTATATTTTCACATGTATGTCCCTCTATCCCCACATGTACCTTTGGATCAAAATACAATGGATGCACAATGAAGCTTTGAATATTTAGTGTTGCCTCCAAATCAAGATTTAGGGTTCATCTTGAAAAATTATCATAATTCTAAATCATACCAAAATATGTTAACTATTTTAGGTTTTAATTTCTTTTATCATAAGCTACAACTTTGTTTTATATGTGACGTACAATACACCCCATTTACATGTGGTAAAGAACTTTTGAAATTTTGAAACTTGGAAACATATTTTGAATTTTTAAAATTCAAATTCCATATATTTTTAATTCTGAATGTTTATTAAATGTGGGTAATAGGTTACTATCATCTTTTTTTTTTATCATCAAAATTTCTTTTTAAAAGTATTTTTTACCTTAAACCTTTTGTAATATTAACTATTTATGACACAACTATTGTTCAAGTTCAAAAGTCTTTTACTAAAACCAAAACTAAAAGTTAAATATAATCAATTTTTAATTTGAATTCCTCAACACTCATATTAGTCATTTAGCACAACTTGAAATGATTATCATAATTCTAGAATGTCAAAACAAAAGCATATACAAAAATATAAATACAATTTTGATTAGTATCCAACATGGATTTTTAACTCCCATGAATGTATTTGCATCCATTTTGCACAAAATTTCCTTGAAGCTTTTCTTCAAATGTTGAAGGCATTTCCAATCATTGAATGTTCACGCTTGTGTTTTCTATTGTAAAACAATTCAAGGAAAAAATGTCGACCTTCCTTGTGAAGTATCATAATCCAAAACAACAATGGATAGCCTTGTCACTAAAAAAAGATGGATTGAAACCTTCTTGATTACCTTTTTCCATATTAAAAGGCCCTCTTCTTGTGTTTGTTTATATAGACCTAATTCCAACAAAACTCAAAAATCATTCACACTTCCAATTAGACCAACATCCACATTAATAAGTTTCTTTCTAGCATGCACTACCACATGCACCATCATGAATTACATTCATGTTTTATGAAAATAATAATTTTTTGGGCGCAAAAAATGTTTGGTTTGGGAATGCAAATTTTCATTCCATCTACCACATTTTGGACACTTGATAATCCACACCACTCTTTGAACTCTAACATCACCTTTCCATCTTTTGTCCCATTAGCCATGTAATGAAATTCCTAAACATAATGTTCATAATTCACAAAAGTTCATGAAAAATTAACCCCATTATTAATTTCTCTCTCACAAAAAATTTATTGTAGGTTAAGAAATTTGAACCATGAAAAAACTTGTACATCATATAAACAATTAAAATCTCCATAGGGATTGTAAATCGATATTTGGTATTTTTTTGGCAATCAATGGTTTTCACTCATTGACTATGTCAAAAAAAATTGTTTACATCTTGAAGTGTTGAATCCATCATTCAATGTCATATTCTATTAGTAAAAACATTGAAAACCAAGTTGTATTCCATGGTTTCTCCAATAACCCGTGGATCCCAAAAAAAATTGGATCCCATTGCAACCAAGTTGAATGATGGTTGGAAATTATGCAAAGTTGCACTTGTAATCATAACTTACACACTTGTAGTAGCAACATTAAAATTACAAAGAATTGGCACATATGATTTAGGTTTCTCCCAAACATATTGTAGCATTTCAATGAAGAGGATAATTGTGGTCACTACAATTAACAATTCTTCATTATCCATGTGAATTAACTCTTGAAAAAACCATGTAGATGTTTAATTAAAAATGCAACAACAAAAATAAAATAAAAATAGAAACATAATAGAATGCCCACATACTTGTAAGAAGAATGAAACTAAAATAACACAATTTGAAAAGAAGAATTTTACATACCTCAATGAAGACTCCATAGCAACTAAAAATAACCTAAAGGTGAACTAAACAAAGCAAATGCAAGACATGATAGAAAGTTCCCATATTCACAAGGATAATCAATTTGAAACAACACATTAAAAAGTAATTTTTTATTTACCTCATTAAAGACACTAAACAATGAAAATATACCAACATAAAAAACAAATGAAAACATCAACTAATGCAAACATAGAAACACAAAAAAAGTGAGCAAATGATGAAGGCTACAATTATAGTTCCATAAACATGTAAAAATTTCAACAACACAAGTGCATTATAAACATACAATTGCAATGGAAATGAAACAAAGTAATGAAAGCAAAACATACCTTGATCTTTGAAGAATGGAAGTAGAAAGGAAATCAAAACCAAAAAGAGGTTGAACAACAAAATAGGCCAAAGCCTTCTAAAAAGTGCAAGAATAGTGTACACCTTGGAGTGTAAAAAATATGCAACCCACATGACACCTCAAAACTAAAGGAAATGGAAATACAAACATTACTTGAAAACCCTGACACAATTGAAAATAACAAAGGTGCCACCATTTTGTGGTTTGATAAATACTTGAAGTGAATGAATTTGTTGTTATCTTTATTCTTGATCAATTATCATACCTATAGGTCTTGTAATTAATGTTTGATAAAAGTAGGTGGTATTAGATTATTCATAAAGTAACTCAAGTAGAAGGTTAAAACCCTATGTTTCATTAATACACAAGGTGAGATTAGAAACATGATGGCAAATATATATATATATTGTTGCAATGAAATGAAACTTGTTTTTGCACCCAAACTTAACATGAAATGATTTTTGTGCTAACTTTTTGTTGTTTTTGTGTTATTGCTCCTACTACTCCAACAAGCAAATGAATTACAAGTGAATAGGCAAGCAAGCTTATGCCCCCTTTTCACTTATTTTTGTTTTTTTAGTGCTTAGTTACAAACAACAATGAAAAGAGGAGGAGGTTGTGGTGTGCAGTTTCTCCCTTTTTTTACCTTTTTTTGGGTTTTTGGGGTTTCATTACAAACAATCACAATCAAAGGAAGAGGTTGTGGCGTGTAGTTCATGCCCTTCCTCCTTGCCCCTTTTTTGTTTTTTTCATGGTTTGTTGCAATCAACTACAAACATGGGAAGAAGTTATAGTGCATAATTCACCCCTCTTCCATTTCACCTTTTTCTTATTTCATATTTTATGTTTCATTGTAGACAACCATGATTAGATTGATAAATTTTATTTTCATCCTTTAGCATGAAGGTTTTTTGCAAACAAGTTGGTCAATGTAAGATCGTCTTGATTAATAAGTTGTTTGCATCTACTATAGGTGGGCACATCAACCCACCAATAACACTTGGATTGTTTTTTACTTTTTATGGGTTTATAAGTTTCTCAAAGACTTATTTTTTCCAAATGTTCTTTTGTCATTATATTTCATAAATTATAGTTGCTTTCATGGTTAGCAAAAACTTAATACCTTGTCACACACAAGTTAATGATGCCTAACATTGGGATGCATAACACACAAAATGAACTTTCATCTTAAGTTTTGACATTAGTCCCCTATTTGGGTGATTTTACAAATAGTTCAAAACCTATGATAAGACATCAAATACAAAGCCAACAATTTGGGTGACTTTATGGATAGTTTAAAACTTACAATGATATATCAAATGCAAGGCCAACAAAGGTCCAAATACACAATGACTTTACCAAAAAATCATATGGGATTTTATGTTTTTCCATGTTATGGTAGTGGTACATTGCAACCATGCAAACAATTGAGTTATTGTTTTGATGCAATATTCAATTTCCTTTTTAATATGATCCATGTTGTATACTTTATGCATTTTAGTTGAATGCGATAAGAGATATGTCATCCATATAAGCTAGATGTGTAATGGGTGTATATAAAAATGAGCGGACTAATTTTTGAACTTTAAAAAAAATTCTAAATAGTGTTTGTCATTCTAATGACCATATTTGATAAGTAAATTTAAAATTTTATCTATAGGGAACTAGTTTGAGAATATTAACTTGAATATGTAATTTTGCACTTTTTAAATTTCCATAATCAAGAAAAGCACGAGAGATATATTGGACTTTCAAATTTGAAAATTATAGACTATAATTCTAACAACTTTTTGTATGGACTTGAAATTGTCCAATGATTAATGATGTGTTTGTGAAGGACTTGATTTTGGTTAGATAACATATTTAGACAACTAAATTTGAAATGTTGTATATGATATATGGCATTTGTAAGATTTTATTATGAATTTTTGAACAAGTTAAAAATAGGATTTTTTGCAAAAAGTTCATAAAATAATAGAAAAAAATGAATTGGGTTGTTCTTGTGCACACATGTTAGGAAGAGGGACTTCCATTGGGCTCTAGATCAAATGAAAAAATGTTCAAAGAATTGATGGGAAACCTTTGTTGTTCATGTTAACCCATAGAAAAACCATTGTTTTGGACTTTTAAAATGATAATTTGCTATAGCACATTGGTCCAATCATTCTTACATCCACCCAATGGATTTGTGAAATAAAATTATTTTTTTATGGGAAAAATAATTTAAAAATAATTTAACTACACCAATGAATTAAGACATTTATAATAGTCTTAATTTAGTAGTATCATGAATATGAAAGCAATATAGGATTGTGAATAGTACCAAATTGTGTGATATAATTACATGTTTCAAATTGATTATGATAAATTGTGAAATACCCATGTTCAATCAATTTGTTGTCTTGTAATTGAAAATGCGTTCATGGGTTATATCATTTTGGTTAAATCAAGTTTTCCCCTCTAAACAATTTAAACATATAATATTTATTTCAAAAATAGACACCCATGCTTTGGAAAAGGATCATTCAACCCATGTCACACCTATTACATTATAATATAATGTGTTAATTTGACATGTCCTATAATACATTAAAATGTGTCGAAAGTGATGCCTAAAAGGTGAACCCCATAATCCCTTGTAGTGGTATGATGGCCACCAAGGATGACATTTACTTAAACATTTTATACATTCCCCCATGCTAGAAAAACTTAAATGTATTACCCCACATGTTTCTCCCAACCAACTGTAAAACCATAACAAAATATTTTACAAGGTAATGTCCAAACAAATAATTGTTTTTAAAAAATACCCATAAATTGATAGATATAAGTTCCAAAATAAACAATAGCTTATAACAAATGGAGACAACAAAATAAAAAAAATTGATTTCCTTCCCAATGTTTATTCACTTTAAGAAATGTTCTAACATATTTCTATTGTGTACCACTTTGCTTCCTTTTGCCCATGTTTTAAACATTCACCTTAAGAATAAAGTACCCCTTGGCCTTTCCTTGGTCATTTCTATCCTTATAAGGCTTTAACGGCAAGCCCATCCATGGGTGGCATCATTAGAACATCACACCTTGATTTTCTTAGACTCATCAAAATTTGAAAAATCATAGGAAAGACTTAAATAAATATTTTTATAATTTTTTTAATGAATACATTTATTAGGTTCCAAATTTTAATAATATCAAGAATATCGTGTATTATGTGTGTTTAATCATTGCATATAGAAAAAGTTTCAAGGCCTTAATGTTGGTTCCTTCCTTGAATGTTTTGGTCAATAACACAAATTTGAAACATGATTTGAAATTTTTTTGGGGAATTTTTTCCCTAAAGTAATTTGGAAGTCAATTTTTTAAAACTATTAAAAAATTAATTGAGTAATTATAATTTAGTTATGAATTTCCGAAGTTAAAGTTATCAATTTTTGAAAAGGCCATTTTAATACATAATTTTAACAAGTTCTAATTTTTTAAATTCCAAAATTAACTTCAACCCATGTATTAATGGATGCAATTGATAAACATAAGGGGAAAAAAATTATAGTTGTGAATTTTTAAAAAATGAAGGTTTAGCTACTTTTGGTTCCTTAACCATTCAATTCCTTGAGGTGTGGTTCCTTGGATGGGTTCACCCCTAGTTTTGTTTTTCACTACTTCAAAATTTGAAAACATATGATGAAGGTGGAATCCATCTCAAGGAATCAAATTGTCCCAAGGAGGTAGGCAAATAAGGGAAGGGTGTAATTGATCCCAAATCCTCCAAGTAAAGGTTTATTGAATAAGTACATGTAGTGGAATTTAGTAGGTTTAAAGGTAAATATGTAAGGAAATAGGGCAAGTCAATAGGTAGGTTTAAATGATTTAAATAACATAATCAAATTTTAAAATATAAATTCAAAACCAACTTCAATGAGTGAAAACTTGGATTATTTTCATATAAAATCCAATCCCATATTTAGCAAAAAACCAAATTTTTGCAAATTTTTCATTCAAATGTTATTCAATTTTCACATTTTTGTAACTTGCTTCACATTTTTACATTTGATTTGTTGCTTAATATTGATAATAAACCCAATAAATTATTTTTAAAATCAATTATAGTTTTTTTTTTTCTTCCTTTCCATTTTCCCCAACTTGTTGTGTTGTAACCAAAAAATATACATGCACATAAACACAATAGAATACATTGTTTTACACATATTTAACTCCAATTAAACAAATGGCACACACAAGCAAGGCACTCAAAAGAATCAAGACTCAATTACATGACAAAAAACTTATCATCACATTTTAATCATACATAATTTAAGGTTGTTATGTGTTGTTTCATTGAAAGATTCAAATAACACCCATACACAATGTCTATCAAAAACTCCACCAACCAGATATGTACATCAAAACTTAGAATTGCCCATCAAAAAACATAACCCAGATGGTTGGAAATCATGTTTAACTAAATGATGGGAAAAGTTTAATCAACACCATCAAAATGCAAGGAAGCAACAAATGTTCAAATAGTTTGTATACATTATGTGCATCATCTATCTCCTTCAATCTTCATAGGTTTGTTGTTGTCACCTAGTTTATAAATCAAAGCTATAAAAAAAAATTACAAATTAATCTTATTACAAACTTATTATTTGAATCACCACAAGCCCATGGTTCACTTGCCAACCTTCTTACTACACATGTTGGGTGCAAATGAGATAACATGAGCCACATCTGCTTGTTTTTTGAGTGATTTTATGATTGTTTTTGGAGAAATATTCTTGGAATATTTTTGAAAAAGTCTTCAAAAAAGTCTTTAATTTTTTTTTAAAATTCATATTATTTTATTAAGGTTCATGTTAAAATTTTGGTAAAAAATGTCATTTTCAAAAAAATTGAAATCCATTTACAAGTCCTTTTATTGCTTAAAAACAAGCATTACAATGATTAATGAATCATTATATTAATTTTTTATTCATTGGATTAATTTCAAATTAATTCACATGTTTCCATTATATATTAAAAATACAACTATATAAACAAATCTTACAATTTCAACATCAAATTAAATTATGACTTTAAAACATGAAAAAACCAAGCAAGCGTTACATTTGCTATAATACATATTATTGCGATTGCTTCCCACTACCATCAAAATCCTCCTTATATCCACTTTTCACCATCAATTGAATATAAATTTTACTTATCACAACCAAATGTCCATAACTCAACACTTTTAAAACTTTTGTTTGTCAATGCACATGGCATACACATTTTCAAGAACAAAACAAAAACAAATAGTGAAATTCACATTCTTACTTACATAACTTTTTCATGGCTAATTAAGACAAAAAAATAACCTCATTAATAGCGCATTGAAATAGCTACATTGTGCCCACGAACTTTCCACCCATAAACACAATTGTTATTATTTCATTAACTTGAACTCTTCAACAGTTGTATCTTGAACCTCCATCTTGCAATTAATGGAAAAGCTTGTTGTACTATGCACTACAATGATGAAATTAAAGGAAAAATGATAGAACACAAGTCCTTTCCAAATTCTACCCAAATTACATGTTAAAGCTTTAGGTCTTTTGTGTCCTAGTTCTAGCCCTTGTTTTAGTACCAAAGACCAATTGAAAAATAAAATGCATAGACCACCAAAATAGTGAATTGTAGTACCAAAATGTAAATTGTTGGTTTTGGGACAAGTTCCATTATTTTTCATTAGTCATTTTGGCTTTCAAAGCACAAAACACAAGAAATTTTTTGTGCAAAAACCAACTTTGGTCAGTTTTTTGATTTTAAGAGGAATCTCCAATTAATCCCAATTATTAAAAGTTTCAAGGATCATTTCCAATCCATCTTTAGTTTTTTTTATAAAACTATTACTTAGTTCCAATTTTTGTTTTTTTTAATTAGGGCAGTGGTTCAAGTTTTGGTTATTTTATTATTTGTAAGTTAGGCCACTTTCAATTTTCAATGAACCAAAATCTCTAGTTCCAAATCCAAAACATCAAAATGGACAATACAAAAAGAACTTGAATTTTTATTCCATGAAAAAAAGTATTATTACAATTTTTTTTAAATGTCAAACTAATACAAACTAGCCTATTTTAAAATTTTAATCTACCTTACATGTTTCAAGAGATATAACCATATTATTTCATTGTCATGTGCTTTCATATTTAAAGTTTCTACAATTATACTTACCACCTTGAATGACCTTTTGTCACACTTAAATTTAGCCCTTGAAGATTCCCAATTGTCACACTTAAATTTAGCCCTTGAAGATTCCCAATTTTACCCTATTTCAACCACCCCCAATAACCTTAGTTCAAACCCCTAAAAACCCTTCAAAACACCATGTTTCAAATTTCAAAAAAATAAAATTTCAAACCTCCAAAAAATCTTACTTGAAACAAAAAAAAAACCTTATTGTAACCCTGAAAACCCCCAACACATTATGTTTTAAACCCCCAATTAACCCTTATCTCCATTCAAAAAACCCCCTAAAAACCTTATTTCAAAACTCAAAAAAACCTTATTTGAACACCAAAAAAACCCTCTTTTAGACCCCCCAAGAAACCTAAATCAAGGTGGCACAACAAAAAAAAACTAAAAGCATGAATCTTAATAAAATTTTAAGGTTCATCATATTCTAAAGTTAGGATTTAGAAGCAAAAATTTCATACCATAGGTTTTCCATTGCTCCAAGATACACAATAAACAATAACAAAAAAATTAACACCGCGATTTAAACTAAACATAATCCATTAAAAAAAATAAAAATTGACCCAATGTAAGAAACAAAAAAAATACCCTATAACCTATTATTGTTTTACTCCAACTCGAAAAGTTCAATTTCATCAATCACATCCTCATATTCATCAATTAAGGCTTCTTCCATTTTCATGAATTATTTCATAGATCCCAAATTACCAAAATGGGCAACATCTAACAAGTCTTTGTAAATGTTTATAAACATCTCAAGATTTTTTATGCCCGATCAAAAGTGTCAAAGGTTTGTGCAAATACCTATACAATATTAAGGACTCTCTCCACCTCAATCTACAATCTTCAAAATTTTAATTATACTTCATGTGTTTTCCACGATTTTAGTGGATTTTGGGCTTCCAATTTTGTGATTTCTTTGATTTTGAATTTATTCAATTATTCTTTTTCCATTGATGATGTCATCTCCTCATCAATTTCCATGAAATCGCATTTTTGTTGTGGTTTTAGTACTTTTGGGATGTAAAGCTAAGAATTTCGAAACCTACATCATTTGGATGTAAAAACTTGTATGTTGAAAACAAGGAATGGAAGCAATATTTTGGGATCATTCTCACTCTTAGTTTACAATGTTTTTTCCTTGCTAATAAATTGAATGACTAGCCCCAAGCCTTTGTAACATGTGTTTAATGTCGTGGCCAATGTATTGTAAGCTTTGACCTTTTGGAAAGAAACCATAAATGAAAAGAAAAGGTTTAAAACATGCACCATTTTTTTTTGCATGTTTTGTCAAAATACTTGAA
>Ga0116228_10007061_pt1 | contig 10050 bp, 8 predicted proteins | sample S1TSphfallax_2_FD_89694 | JGI IMG/M metagenome (GOLD analysis project Ga0116228, IMG submission 89694) | Host-associated microbial communities from peat moss isolated from Minnesota, USA - S1T2_Fc - Sphagnum fallax MG | ecosystem: Host-associated > Plants > Peat moss > Unclassified | place: USA...
AACCACTAATAACCTCAATAAAACAACCAATAACCACCAATACCCATATATTATAATTGTTTAGAATTGCCAAAAATAATATAGGGTGAAATAATTTGCAATAGACAAAAGTAACTTAAGGTGACATAACCTATAATAGCTTAAAATGAAATAACTTAGAATAACCAAAAGTAGTTTAAGGTGAAATAACCAAAAATAATTGAGAATAGCCATATATAGTCGTAAATAATGTGGGGTGAAATAATATAGATTAATGAAAAGTAACCCTATAATAGTTGAAAGTAACTTAATATAGGTAGTATTATTATATTAGCAAAAAATTTATCCATTTATTAAACATTTTCTTTTTCAAAAAAATGGTCATGGAAATGTTATTGAATAGTGATATTCAAATTTTTTTATTCAAATGATTTTACACTTTCAAAAATAAATAAATGTAATTATGTACATCATTGAATTTTTTTAAAAGAGTAAACTTGAATCATCTCATTTGGACAAAATATCAATAAGATATGAATTTTCAAAGTTTATGTTTTCGTAATGTTTAAAATAAAGTATTTGATAAATAAAATGCAATGTAACATGTTATCACAAAAAGTGAGGTAGCTTGATGGTAGGGATGTTTACTTCCATTTTAAAAGTCAAGTGATCAAACCTCACAAGTGGTGTGTATGTGGTCAACAGTGTAAGTTGACCAAATATGTTCCTTTCTAATTCCTTAAAATAGGTGCCTAGGTTGATTATGTGGTCTACCTACCTAGGTGAGGTTTTAAACCTAGCTTAGATAATGACATGTGTCAATAATTCATAGGTTGAAAAATATGAAATTATCAATAATATTATATATTAAATAAATTTAATTAAAATTGATTTTCATGCTGCCTAGTTGATTAATTAGCAAGTGAATGGCTTGATAAATTTGTATTTCATTTAATAGTAACATTGTTTCACTAGGTATTAGTGAATTAATTCATTGTGCATAGCAACTGGTCCCCATTCACTAGGGGGTTGACTAGTTTCATTAAAGTAAAAATGTGCAAATTCATTCAAAATCGAATGAAACCCAAAATGAACTAAGTCACATTTTGGTGTGGTGCCAAGGTGAAAGGAAATGAAAAGTGGGCAAAGGACAAATCACAACAAACAAATAATATTCAATATGTACATTGATGTCATCTAGATTGATAGTAAATATGGTTGACACATAAGTAAAGGTTAGGGCCAAAAATAACTCCAACTTGTTAGTCTATTTTGGAATCAAATGCAATTCATCCAATTGGGCCATTAATGATTGGGTTGGTTGTTATGACTATATAACTAGTGTCCCCATGCATATTTGTTGTTTTAGTAGTGATTGTAGTCAACCAGTTAACCTTTTCAACCTACACCAAACCAAATTTATAATTAGATTGTGTATTTAGGTAGAATTTACAAAAGAAAATCACACATATCATCAATAATAAATGTAGAAAAAAATCAAATGGACAAAATATTCACAAGAAAGAAAATAGAATTAATGATCTTCTCATGAATTCCCCTACAATCTATTGATGTTGAACTAGATCTAGGAATAATCCCAACCTCTAGAATGGTGCCTTGTCTTTTGAATTATGTTAATGTCAATATATTGACAATGTTTTTAACATAGTTTAACAATTTGAAATCCCCCATTGCAACTTCCACCTTCATCTATAGGCCATCACAAAGGATTGGCCATATGTGAGACTTTGGGATGATACTTTTATGAAGCTTTAACAACGTCTAGGCCTACTCATTATTTACATGGACGACATGGAGGATGAAAATTAGTTGGGAAAATGCAATTTATGATGAAACGTTTTTTATTATTCCATTAATCATTATGGATATTGAATAGGACCCCATGTGTCTTTGTTTCCTTTAAGATCAAAATCTCCAAACTTCCCAATATCAGCTTGCTTTGAAAGGCAATTATAACTCACTACCTTGATGATGATATTGGGTAAAATCTAGCAAGGGAACTTTTAGTGGGTCAAGTGCATACCCTTGTCACAATAATTTTCTTTGGCTATTCTTCAATGGAAAAAGATTGGGTGTAAATGATATACAATGAGCCAACATGATTACTTTACAAAAGGATTGTATGCTTTTTTTTCCAAATTTTTTTTTCATACAAATGAATTTGGAACAATTTTTTGGTAATTTGTTATAATAAATTCTTATAGTTGCCCTAGTACGTGAGTTTTCTTTTTTGTTTATCATTTTTGAATAAATATGAAAATTTGAAAGTGTCTTGATTCCTTATAAATTCAATGTTTTGTTTATATAAATGATAGCAATTTCAAATCATAACCAAAAATTCATTTTTCACATTTTTATGTTTTCTTTTAGAATAAACTAGAACTATCCTTAACACATCATGTAGATTATACCTCATTTATATGTGGTAAAAAACTTTCAAAATTTTGGATCAATTTTGGAAAGTTCTTTGATTTTTTGAAGTTTTAAAATTCCACTTATTTTAAGGTATGAGTGTTTTAACAATGTGGGTAATAGGTCTTTATCCTTTTTTTCCCCCATCAAATGTGTTTTTATTATATGAGTCCTTTTGATAATCCTTTGCAAAATTGACTCATGTTTGATGCCATAGGTGTTCACTTCCAAAGGTCTTAAATCAAAACTTAAAGTTAAAATTTCATCAAATGGATTTCTGGTTTGAATTCCTTGACATTCATATGAATAAAAAAACAAGAACTTGCCATGATTGCCATGGTTTTAAATGGAATAAATAAATATTTATCCTTGAATGTGACTACTTTTCTTTACGATTTGATAGCCTTTGGGGCTCATTGGATTGTGACTACACTTGATCTCACAAGTGTTACTATATGATCTTGAGTTGTGTTCCACTTTACCAACTAACCCAAGGTCGTTATTTTGTTGTGACCGCAAACTTGTGTGGATGACTTGTATAGATGGCAATCAACACATGATTATTGATTACCTTAAGTTCAAAAAATTGAAAAATAATATAAACTCCATAGATTGATAACATGGCAACACTAGGTTTTAGTAGCCATATCCATGAATATGTCATGTATTAATTCAAAGACGTTTGAGATTAATGTTGTAGTTATTTTGGCCCATATGTTGAAATGCACCTTTGAAAAAACTTCTTTAGTTTTGGGATTGAAAATGAAAACATGGGCCCACTGATTGGCTTGATAAGTTGGTAGAAAGATAAGATTCAAATGTCAATTTTTGATTATCACAATATACACATTTAGGTCATCAACACACCAAATGATTTGTTCATGCAAAGAAAATAAATCATAGTTTTGAAATGATCAATAAGGTCCAATTGGCTTAATTAGAAAAATAAAATTGCAACTATTTTCTATACATGTTCCATCAAAGGCATAAAGAATTGGCTTAGCTTGCAAGTAGATACATATGAACAAAATACATAAATCAACAAACCTTGTACATAAATTGGTACAATAAATCAACAATAAATCAATCCACAAATTGGTACAATAAATGTGGTAATCCACAAAATGCAAGGCTATTAGTAATATCAAATAAACAATCCATGAGAAAGAAGTAGTATCTTCTGCATTCAATTTTGTTTGATTAGCTTGAGGAAACAAGGGGGCTTTGACCTTGGGTACCATTTTCCAAAGGCACATGCAAGTTGTAAACATAATTTATTCCAATCCCTTGTATCCATCCCCCAACATGTTTCATTAGTTTATGACTAGAAAGAAGGAACCCCAAAATCAATTCTACACCTTCAATTTTTGACCTCTATATACAATGGGAAAATTTGCAAACATCCATCCAAATGATCATTAAAGAAAAACAACAAATATAATTGCACAATGTAATACTAGCAAAATGAATACATCAAAATCATCACTCTTTAGTTTAGCACAATACACTATATATATGAAAAAATAGAAGAGAAAAAAGATTGCTTGCAAAATTCAAAATAAATTTATTATCTAAAAGGAGAAAATTTGAGCAAAATTTTCAATTCATGTAATAATCTATATTATTGTGGAATGAAAGTCAAGTTTTACATGTTCAATTGTGATTTTTCATATTCTTCAAATTTTGCAAGTTTAAAATATGATTATTATATTAGCCTTCTTCATGGACATGAACATTATTTCCATTGCATCCATGGAATTTTCTAATTAGTCATTTGTCCACAAGAGGGAAATAATAAGGAAGGGGAGATTATAACAACCTTCTATGCAAGACCATAAAGAAAGGGAACTACGGTAAACCGCCTTTATAATCATGCCCATTTTAATCACATTCTTGTTTGTGTCATAGATTTTTTGGTAACCATTTGTTTTAGTAAAAACCATGATTATTTAGAATCACTATCACATTAATTAATAACACAAAATATTTCCAAAGAAAGTTTTGTAAATGTGACTAAAATGGGAGAAATTTAGGGCAAATATTAAGGTTTTGTAAATTGTAGTTCCCTTTGGCATTGTTAATGTTGTTTTGTGTTTAAGTTGTGCAAACTAACAATGATGAATCTAGATGAAGGAAAAAGAAAAAAAAACTTTCTAATGCAAACAAACAAAATATGTGCAAACTTGCCAAGAAAGCAAAAAAATATTAATTAAAAAATCTAGTTGACAAGATACACAAACAAATAGTTACTCATGAGCTCAAATTCAATGTGAATCATCACATTAAAATATGTAGAAATTTCTTCAAGTCTAATAATGCATAGTAGAACTTAGAATAAGCTATGTAGGAGATTTAAATAATTAGCACCTTTATTCTAGCATAAAAGAGCTATTTTATAACGTTTTTTTTGCCTATAGTCACAATCTTGGAAGAGTTTATATCAAATGTGATTATACACATTTAAATCACAATTTGTTAATGTCACAAAAAAAGTGGTCACCAAGGGCATGATTATAAAAGGGGTTTATTATATAAGATGACCAAAAACAAAAGAGTGCATAATGACAAAAGGGTGAAGATGTCACTTGAAACAAGTCACAATCTAAATTCAAAGCAATACCAAGAGTTGCAAGATGACCATGATGCTACCACTTGCATCCATAAAAAACCTTAACATAAACAAACAAGATCAACATGGGTGGAATTCACAACAATGTGATATATGCAAGACCACAATGAAAGGGACTCTACAAAACAACCACAAGAAAGGTGAATACAAAATGACAAAGGGGATAAAAACTTATCTTTAAAGTTTTTTCAAAGCTTGTAGCAACACCATAAGGTGGAAGATATCATGATGCCATCATCACATTAAAAAAAACTAAACAAAAAAGGGAACAACATGGGGGAATTTGCACCAACTTATTGTATACACAACACCACAACAAAAAGGGACTTTACAAAACAATCACAACAAAAAGGGAGCACAACTGACAACTTGGGGGTGAAGTTTTCATTTGAAAGACGTCATTGTTGGAATTTGCAACAACATCAATGCAATAATGCCATGTTGAGCTTGATGGTATGGTAATAGGACTATAAGCACATACAACTATTAATTTCCATAGTTTCATCTACATGCCTAGATACACATGATCATGTACATATATTTCAAACTACATTACATTATTGCCATGTAAGTGTAATTGAAAACATATACATTATAGTAATGTAAATTTAAAAAACTTGGGCATGTATGGCTATTTGCATGCCATTTACATATACATCACAACATTAGTTTGGTATCCCTCTTCCCCATTGATAATATTAAAACATCTAAATGATAGCCCAAGTTGTTGGGTTATTAAAACTTGTATATAACATGATGCATGTGATTGTGGTTCCAATTCATTATCCAATTCATGTTAGATGTCACTTACTTTTATTCAATCAAACCTTAATGGAGGTCACCACAATAGCCCACCTTGTCACCAAACCTTGGGGTAGGCATTAATAAAATTCTTGGTTTAATTGATTCAAGTTTTTGGTTAAAAAAACCCCAATATGGGTAATCATCACAAGGACCATCTAATCATTTTGGACAAGTTGACTTTTACACATCATGTGTGACTAAGGTGGTCTTTTTGATTGGTAAAATGAAAAACTTTTGACTAGTCATTTTGACTATCAAATTTAAACCTAAATAAAACCTTTTATTTTTATATTATTTCAAAAATAATATTAAATTGTGGTAGGTTGGTAGCAAATAAGTTAGGAAAAACATAAAAAGCAAGTAGGTAGGTGGTAGCTTAGCCTAGCCTAGCCTACCTACCTTAGCCCCCTAGCCATGTATAGAGGTTACACATATTAAGAATTGGGTCTCTCACTTTTATAATGATAAAACAAGTCCTTACCAATGGACCACACCTTCATATGATGACACATTTTGTCAAATTTTAAATTTAACATCTTATTGTACACTAACTTTATGTAGATAAGTAGAAAGTTGAAGTAATTATAAGTAAGTAGGTAGACCTAAGTAGGTTGTATGATGATAGGTAATTGCTAAAGGAAGTTGGTAAATGGAAATGTAGGTAGGTATGTTATAGGAGGCAACATGTATGAAATAGGTATGTAGATATGTAATCTAGGTAGGAATATGTAGGTAGTAAGTTGTAGGATGGTAGGTATATGCTACCTAGGTAGTTAATGTAGCTTGTTAGGTAACATAAGATGTCCCATTTGATTAGAATATCATTGATCATTTGACCTAGGATGTCATTATTTTTTTCAACTTGATTAGATGTTTAATTTGCCAATAGTCAAATAAGTAATTATAGTTAAATTAAATAATAAAAAATACACATGTCATTCAAGCCTTGGACTTCTATAATCAAATTATGTATTTATTGGTGAAAAATCAATCAATCAATTTGGACCATTTGAAAAACCATGAATTCTAGTAGTGAGGATTGCACAAGTTACATTTGTTGCAAAGTAACTAGATTGCCCATTGCATAATGCTAAAATTGGACCTTTGTTCTTTCATTTCACAATTGCACTCCTTCCTTGGTTTAGTGTTCCATTGAAACACTAGGCAAGTTTACATTGAACTACACTACCTCTAAAAGTGACCAACAAAAGGGGGTTTTCCTAGTGCTAAGAGATGAAGAGCTCTTTACTTATTGCTCAATTGGCCCCACAAGAAAGTTTCCCTTTCAAAGTTTGTCACTTGTATTAGGGTCCAAATGGAGGCCCTAATATAAGCTGAGGAGTCACTAAATAGTGCTTCATTGGCCATTGAGCACTCTCAAGAAATTTTTTAGTGTAAATCAAAATTCATTGAAGTAGAGGTATCAAGAAAATAAAGATCTTATTTTCTGCTGGTGCTTGATGTTAGTTTATGCCCTTGGAGCATGGCATTCCCAAAATAAACTGACCTTTCCTCTACCTCAGGCAGGCACTTATTTACAGAATGCCCCACTCCTCGGGCACTATCCTACTCTAAACTCTTTTTATTAGGGTCCATATTAGGACTTTCTTTCCATCCACCCTAGGTTAGTCACAACCCCAGAATCTTTTATATGGGTAATGAGGGTGAATGATAGGACTTTTTTGGCACAGTTGTGATGGAGGTTAGTGGAGTGTCAGCCCCTTGTACACACACACACACACACACACACAATGTTGTGTGTACAATGTACATAGTACATACATATACACATTCATATTGATCTGGGCACTTGCATGCCTCGGATTCCCCCTTGCCCCTTAAAGGCTGTCATCAAGACACAAAACATATTAAAAGAGACAATGCCTTTGAAGCTGCCAAGGAAGGACACTTATGCAGTTGCCATGGGGGAAACGAAATTGGTAAAACAATCTCAAAAAATCAAGAAACCATTGAAAGGTCTGAGTAGCTATGTTCATGAGGAAGGCTACTCCATCTAGGACATAGTGACATAGTAATAATATAGGGCCTAGGACCTAGTGACATATAAATATTTGGTCAGGATCAGTGTTGGGCTGGTATCACCACTTTGTGATACCAGCCTGTTACTGGTAAATAGGGTTTTCCACAATTTTGATACCATATGCATCATGGTCTCAAAGCACTAAAAAATATGATATATATGGCATGGTATAACATAGAATTAAAGATGTGAAATGGGTTTGCAATGATATGAACAGATATCTTGATGAACTCTAATGCCAGCATGTATATATATAGTAACTCTGGTTTCAATAATGCTCCCATAGATGATGCATTTTTGACAAAACCATAAACATGATCAGCCATTAAAATACACAAACTTTGGTTGTGGTAGCTGCAACACAATATCATTGAAAGGTAAACAATGTGATGACTCACAAAAAAGAAAATGCACATTGAAGAAGAAGCGTAGCCACTGGCTTGCAGGAAAAATAAAAAACATAGCCAATGAAAAAGCCATCACATTTGTCACGAGTATGCATACCAGAGGATGCTTAAGGATTGATACTAGGGGAAAAAAGGAGCGTGAATGCCTGGTATCAAGTATTAGATTGGTATTAAAAATCTTATACCAGATTGGTATGATATTCCACAAAAAAAATTGAAATTTGATCTGACAGGTATAATGGTATAGAGGCAATATCTGAACATTTGATATTTTATTTGATACCATAGTTGATACCATTATTGATACTAGGGGTCAACCTATATACCAGCCCAACATGGGTCAGGTTTAATAGAATGAGCATGGAAACAATGATATACCTTGGTTGGCATGTCATCACACCACAAATTGGGTATATTAGGATAACGTGTGTTCATTTATTAGACCACACTACATGCTATATTGGCTGTGGGTACTTAATACTGGGAACCGGATCCAGTCCAAATGAATTGTTTATTTGGGGGCCTAGGTGGTAGGGGTGGAAGGGGTGGAAGGGGAATAAGTAAATACCATTCATTACCTGGTGTTTGGTATTTGGAGATGTTTTGTTTAGCTGATCTAGCAGGTATATTAAAGGTTCTCTACTTTCAAGTTTCACAACACTTACCAATGACACTATTGCATGGAAGAGGAGAAAAAGATTTGGTGAAATTCACTAGCTTGATGACACCTCTTATATTTGATTTGATTGCCCCTTATCCCTTTGTGGCAAACTTTTCTTTTCTAAAATGAACGCCAAACTGGCTTTTTAAAAAAATTTAAATAATGTGAGAGATAATTTACAAGTACATTGCTTCGTCCTTGGCTTTCTAGAAATCCAAATTTCTAACTTTGGCTTTGAAAAAAAATAAAATGGGTGTAGAAACGGCTTAGGAACTTATTGGTTTAAATGGTTGTGTTTGGAAAAGAGAAAAATCCAAGAAAATGGAACAAATCTCTATTCAAAAGGGGTTGGATGATGGTCAGCTTAGACTTGTCAGTGGTTGCATTAAACATGCCCTTAGCCACGCTAATTGTAAAGCTTGATTAGAGAACGGACGTGAATGGGAAAGAGAACAGTGAACAAGAATTTGGATTTTGGCAATATGTTTATACTCTTCAATATAGAATATTCAAAAAATTTACATATATGAATTTCAGTTCTATACTCTTGAAAATTTCAAGATTGATTTTGGCGCAGAGATCTGAAAAAAAGGGAGGAGAGGAGGGTTTTAGAAGAAAATGGCATACTTCCAGATAAGGTGTCATCCATGCTCTGCAAGGCCAGAGTGAACCAACAGCCACCAGTGCACCACCCACTAGAAGCTTGTTATGACTCAGTTGGGGATGAACCCCAACTGGATTGGGTTTCACCACAATAATCTATCCTTTTACAGGATATAGGTCCTGTAGGTATGTAGGTTGGATGATAGCTGACTGCTACTTAAGTACTAAGTAGATGCATGTGGATGCTTTGTACCATTGTTGGGCGGTTCTTTCAAAGACCCTCAGTTAGTTCTTTGCTGGTTTTCACACTGGAGATATAGGCATCTCATCAGCAGTTCCTAGATAGTGAGAACCCCGCCCCTAGATCCTGATCGACGATTTTGTCCCTACTACACCCGCTCCCACCCTCAACTTGCCTTCCTAAAAATCTGCCCCCTCGGGAAGGACGCTCCGGCGCGAGCCAAGGTCAAATGGGAGACGCTGGCCCTTCCAA
>Ga0116228_10007062_pt1 | contig 10049 bp, 9 predicted proteins | sample S1TSphfallax_2_FD_89694 | JGI IMG/M metagenome (GOLD analysis project Ga0116228, IMG submission 89694) | Host-associated microbial communities from peat moss isolated from Minnesota, USA - S1T2_Fc - Sphagnum fallax MG | ecosystem: Host-associated > Plants > Peat moss > Unclassified | place: USA...
AGATCTACCTGACCAATGTCGGGTGCCGAGGCTTCGCAAGCATTTTTCCATGACCGCGGCGGTAGCGGCCGAGGTAACGGCCTTCAGCGGGGGTTCGCCTCGGGCGAGGGAGTCCGGTCGATGAAGCGGTGGCTGGGGGACCTGGATTCGAACCAAGGCTTTCCGAGTCAGAGTCGGAAGTTCTACCGCTAAACTATCCCCCAGCAGGGCGTCGAGGCGCAGGGCGCGTCAGCTACCACGATGGGGCGGAGGCGGCAACCGTCCGCCACGACGGCGTGCTTCGCCCTTGCGCGGGTTGCACGCGTGGTCGAAACTCTTTCCTTCAATGGACGGGAAGGCTTCAGTCCATGGTGACGACCGCAGGGAGTGGCCAGATTTTCTATGCGCCGGCAGGGCCAGGGGCAGACGTGTTTGCCGCCCTCGACCTGGGGACCAACAATTGCCGGCTGCTCGTGGGGGCACGGGCGGGCGAGGGGTTTCGGGTGCTGGATAGTTTTTCGCGCATCGTGCGGCTCGGCGAAGGGCTGCAGGCGTCCGGCCGGCTGAGCGATGCGGCGCAGGAGCGCGCGCTCTCGGCGCTGCACGCCTGTGCGGCGCGGCTCTCCCGCCGGTCGCTGTCAGGCGTGCGCGCCATCGCCACCGAAGCCTGCCGCCGTGCCGCCAACGGCGAGGCGTTCCTCGCCCGTGTGCGCGAGGAGACCGGCATTGCCTTCGACGTCATCTCCACCCGCGAGGAGGCGGAGCTGGCGCTGGAGAGCTGCGCCCCGCTGCTCCACGGGGGCGGCCACCGCGCCCTGCTGTTCGACATCGGCGGCGGCTCGACGGAGCTCGCCTGGGTGCGTCTGCCGCCGGCCGAGCCGGGCGCCCCCCAACTCATCGGATATATCAGCCTGCCGGTCGGCGTGGTGACCCTGGCTGAGAAATTTGGGCACTGCGGCTTTAGTCCGCAGGGCTACGCCGACATGGTGGCCGACGTGCGCGGGCGGCTGGCGGCGTTCGAGCGCATCCATTGCATCGGCCATGAAATCCGCCTCAACGGCGTGCGTCTGCTCGGCACAAGCGGCACCGTGACGACGCTCGCCGGGGTGGCGCTGAACCTGCAACGCTACCGGCGCCCGGATATCGACGGCGTGGTGCTGAGCGCAGACGCGGCGGATGCGGCTGTCAGTCTGTTGCGGGGCCTGGGGCGGGAGGCGCTGATGCGCCACCCCTGCGTGGGCCCCGAGCGCGCCGACTTCGTGCTGCCAGGCTGCGCCATTTTCGAAGCCATCAGCGACATGTTCCCTGCGCCCGAGATTACCGTCGCCGACCGCGGGCTACGCGAAGGCATGCTGCTGCGCATGATGCGCACGGCGCAGCAAACGCCACGCACTCGCGTCAGGCACAGCGGCCGTTTCGCCGGCCCCGCAGATGCTCATCCGGGTGCCATTTGACCACACCCGGAGGCGGCCGACAGGGTCGCGGGCCGACGCACGCGGGGCCAGGCCAGGCGGCGCGCACGCTCACCGTCACGCTGCGCCGGTCGCACGGCAAGACCACGGCGCAGCAGCGCTGGCTTGAGAGGCAGCTCAACGACCCCTACGTCGCCGCCGCCCGCGCCCAGGGTTTGCGCTCGCGCGCGTCGTTCAAGCTGATGGAGCTGGACGACCGGTTCAAGCTTCTCGGCCGCCAGGCACGGGTGATCGACCTGGGTGCCGCGCCAGGCGGCTGGGCGCAGGTGTGCGTGCAGCGCGGCGCCGCCCGCGTGGTGGGCGTGGATCTGCTGCCCATCGAGCCGATCGCCGGCGCCACGCTCATCGAAGGCGATTTTACCGACGACGCCATGCCCGCACGCCTCGCGGCGCTGATGGGCGGCCCCGCCGACCTGGTGCTTTCCGACATGGCGCCGAACACCACGGGACACAGCGCCACCGACCACATCCGCATCATGGGTCTGGCTGAACTGGCACTGGCCTTCGCGCTGGAGACTCTCGCACCCGGCGGCAGCTTTGTGGCCAAGGTTTTCCAGGGCGGCTCCGAGAAACAGATGCTGGCGCCGATGAAGCAGCGCTTTGCCACGGTGAAGCACGCCAAGCCGCCGGCGAGCCGCAAGGAGAGCAGCGAGCTCTATGTCGTCGCGCAGGGTTTTCGGCCGGCTTAGCCGAGCAAACCGGCTCCGCGCGCAGGCCGCGCTATCGCCTCAGCCGCACGCTCCGAAGGCGGCGATCCGCTTGCCTTGATAGTCCATCAGCAGCCGCAATCCCATCGCGGCGAAGACCGCGTTTCCAATATTGGCCACGCGGCGCGCCGAGCCGGGCTCCGGCCGCAAGACCACCGGCTGGCCCGGCGGCAGGGAGAACGGGCCCAGGCCGATAGATGCGTCGAAATCGTAAAGCTTGACGTGCGATACGCCCTGCAAACCGTGGCGGACGGTCTCGCCCGTCTGCACGAGGTGCGCCTTCAGTCCCGGCAGCGCCAGCGCCGATTGGAAAAATCCGACGCCGCCGTTCGACCCTGTGTCCAGGCTCACCGGACCGCGCACCGAGCCCATGCGGAAATCGGGGATGAGAGGAAAGCGATCGATGCTGTGCATCGGCACCGACCACCGCAGGCGGCAGGTTCGGGTCAGCCGGGTGTCGGCGCCGCGTGGCAGGAATGTAACCGTGTGGCCGGGATAGTCGATCAGCACTTTCTTGTCGGCCAGGAAGCTCGCACCGAGGATGGCATCGACGGGACGGCCGTAATGTTTTGATAGGGCGGAAAGGTCGGTCGCCAGGGCGTCGAAGGCGCGCATGTCACGGCCCCCCGCGGCGAGGCCGACAATGCGTGTTGGGAAAACGGTGGGCGGAGGGCCTTCCCCAAAACCATCGCCGCTGCCGCCGTTTCCTGTCTCGACCCTCAGTCCAAGCGCCTTGGCGCGGGCCAGGTCAATGGCCGAGGGATCGACCCCGGTGTCGAGAAGGGCGAAGAGCGGCGTGCCGTTCAGCGAGACCGACAGGCCGATCTGCTGATGCGAAAAATCGAATGGCAGGGTAAGCAGCACACCCCCCGCCATCGCGGCGGATGCTGTCCAGGCCGCGATCAACAGCGCGCAGGCGGCGGCGGCCGACCACACCACCGACCGTTCCATGTTCATGGCGCGCCCCCCGTCAGCAGGACCCTATGGCGCGGAGCACGGAATCGTCAAATGACGATGCCGGGCCTTGCTTCATTAGGTGGCAGGGCGACGCCGGACATCATTGAAGATGGCCTTGGAACGCCTGCGCCGCCAATGGGGCGAAGGCCTTCTCTCCACTGATAAAATATACAAAGCAGTCGGCCGAGCCGCGCTTCGGCGCATGATCCGGGTCGATTAGAGGAAGATCAGTCACCGCCTCGCCGCCTGCCCATGCGGTGACGCGGGAGACCCAGCTATCGAGCGCATCGGCGGCATAGAAGTCGGGTCCCGCTTCGGCGTTTCGCTGAAGGCGAAGATAGCAGAACGAGCCGGTCCGATCGCCATATAGCGCATGCTTGTCGGAATCGACGATTACCCGGACGATGCCGCGGCGGCGCAGCATGCTTATCCAGGCTGGGTCGGCAAAACTCGGATGGCGTGCCTCCACCGCGTGCTGCAACGCCCGCCCATCCAGAAACGCCGGCAACTGCTCCAGAAACCCCTCGGCCGCCGCGGCCTCGAATTTGCGGGTGTGGGGAAATTGCCAGAGAATCGGCCCGAGTTTCGTGCCGAGTTCCGCGAGCCCGGAGTGCAGAAATCGGTCGATCGCGGGACCGGCCGCGGCCAGGTCCTTGCCATGGGTGGCCGCCCGATGCGCTTTGACCGCAAACACGAAATGGTCCGGCGTCGCCGCCGCCCAGGCGGCAAAACTCGCCGGCGACTGGTGCCGGTAGAACGTGCCGTTGATTTCGATGGAGGTGAGCTGCCGGCTGGCATACTCCAGCTCGCGCGCATGTGGCAGCCCGGCCGGATAGAAGCGCCCGCGCCAGGGTGGAAAATTCCAGCCGCCGATGCCGACCCTGATTTCTGCCATGTCCCTGCCCCTGGCGCCGCTGCCGCAAAATCGCTATGGAGAGCCGCCAAGGCAACGGAATACGAAAGCCATGGCTTCCTCCCGATTAGATGAGCGCATTGCCGAGGCGCTGGCGTTCGACGACGTGCTCGTCGTCCCCGCCTATTCGCAAATCCTGCCCGGCCGTGCCGATACAAGCACCCGCCTCACGCGCAGCATCAGCCTGAACATACCGCTGCTCGCCGCCGCCATGGATACGGTGACAGAGGGCGCCATGGCCATCGCCATGGCCCAGCAGGGCGGCATTGGGGTGATCCACAAGAACCTGACCACCGAGGAACAGGTCGCCCAGGTTCGCTCGGTGAAAAAATTCGAGAGCGGCATGGTGGTCAACCCGGTCACCATCCGCCCCGACCAGACTCTTGCGGACGCCCGCTCGCTGATGGCCACCTGGCGGATCAGCGGTATTCCGGTGGTGGAAGGTGACGGGCGCCTTGTCGGCATCCTGACCAACCGCGACGTGCGCTTCGCCACCGACCCGCGGGTGGCGGTGCGCGACCTGATGACGCACGAACGGCTGATCACCGTCACCGGCAACCCGGGGCCGGACGAGGCAAGGCGCCTACTGCATCATCACCGCATCGAAAAGCTCCTCGTCGTCGATGAGGATTTTCGCTGTGTCGGGCTTGTCACCGTCAAGGACATGGACAAGGCCCAGGCGCATCCGCTGGCCAACAAGGACGAGCTGGGCCGGTTGCGCGTGGCGGCGGCGACCGGCGTGGGCGACGACGGGCAGGCTCGGGCGGAGGCGCTGATTGCCGCCGGCGTCGATGTTTTGGTGGTCGATACGGCGCACGGCCACTCCGCAGGAGTGCTCGCGCAAGTCGCGCGCATCAAACGTTTGTCCAATGCCGTACAGGTGGTGGCCGGGAATGTGGCTACGCCGGAGGGCGCGCTGGCGCTGATCGAGGCCGGCGCGGATTCGGTCAAAATCGGCATCGGGCCTGGCAGCATCTGCACCACCCGCGTGGTGGCCGGCGTCGGCGTGCCGCAATTCTCCGCGGTGATGGAGACCGCCGCCGCCTGCCGCGAGCACGACATCCCCAGCATCGCCGACGGCGGCATACGCACCTCGGGCGACATCGTGAAGGCGATCGGCGCCGGGGCCGAGGCGGTGATGGTCGGCAGCCTGCTCGCCGGCACCGACGAGGCGCCCGGCGAGGTGTTTCTCTATCAGGGAAGGTCGTACAAATCCTACCGCGGCATGGGCAGCATCGCCGCCATGTCACGCGGCTCGGCCGACCGGTATTTTCAGCAGGAGATTACCGACTCACTGAAACTGGTGCCTGAGGGCATCGAGGGGCGGGTCGGGTACAAAGGCCCGATGGCTGCAGTGGTGCACCAGCTGGTCGGCGGGCTAAAGGCGGGGATGGGCTACACGGGGAGTGCGACGATAGACGACCTGCGCAGCAACACGCAGTTCCGCCGCATCACGGGGGCGGGGCTGCGCGAGAGCCACGTGCACGACGTGGCGATTACCCGCGAGGCGCCGAACTATCGGCAGGAGGGCGGGTGACGGAAGAAGGAGGCTGCCTTTTCCGTCACGTCTTCGCCGCCGCCGCCGCCGATGAGGTTCCAGGGGTAACACCCCCGTCCCGATACGCCTGCAACTGACGTTCGCTGGGAATCGACGAGGTCACATTCCCGCTTTGATCGTAGTATTGCAGCACCACCAGACCCAGCCCAAGATCAAGAACGTAACTCGGGTTGGCAGTGCTCACGACTTTCTGGGAGCCGCTAGCTGTCGCCTCGCCTGTGGTGTTGGATCGCCCCTGTGTTGCGGCCGATCCATCCGGCGAAGTGCCCGTCGCCGGCACGGCTGTAATAGGATTGAGCACGGTCGTCTCTCCATCACTAGGTCCGTCTCTCCGCAGGACCCGGTCGCATAATAAGAGACGCTTGGTTATGAAGCGGTTTACGCCGGAGGGATTTTGCGGCAGCTTTGCCAGTTAACCCCGGTCTCTCAGGCGCGTGGCAGCCCAGCGCCGTAGCGCAATCTGGCTCGGTGCGTCGATTTGCACCGCCGCCGCCGCGGCCGCCGCCTGGCCATCCGTCAGCAGCCGCATGCCGCGCCCGGCCTCCAGCGTCTGGGTCTCGGCCGCGGCCGCAGTCGCCGCATGACGCCACCGCGTCACGCACGCGCCGGAACTCAGTGCCGGCAGCGCCAGCGCCAGATCCATGACACTGGCCGCCGCCACGGCCGACCAGATAGCCGGGCTACTCATCCCGCCCGAATTGGCCAGCAACTCCGGGAGCGTCGGCACGTCGGCAAATGCCGGGTCACGGCACGGCACGCCCGCGGGAGACACCGACCCGACGGCGAACAGCGGCGTCAGACCTCCCTCGACGAGCGCCCGGCAGCGCGCGGGAACATCGGCGCCATGCAGGAACACCGCGTCCACCGATTGTTGCAAAGCCGCTTCCATGCCGGGCGCCGCCACCGGTTCGGTAGCCACCTGCAGCAGGTCCAGGCCCAGGAAACCGGCCAGAGCCTGCTCCGACCATGGCGCCATCGCCAGGCGCACCGGTCCGCGCCTGGCCCGCAATGCGCCGCGCAGCATCAGCACGCCGGGGCTGACACGCGCCAGCAGCGGCCAGAGGCGGCTGCCGTCGAACGCGACGCGAGGATCGCCGATCAGCCAGGCCATCAGCGCCGAGCCGGGAAACACCAGCGCGTCCTGCCCGCCCGGCGGCACCCGCGCCTCGAACTGGTTCAGACCGGTGACGCCATCCTGACCGCCCCAGAAACGAACCCGTATCCGCCCTGGTCCATCCGGTCCGCCTTCCATCAGCCCCCGATCGAAGGCCGGCAGCAGCAGCCTTGCCCAATCCGCCGCCTCGCCGGCCGCCGGGCCCGCCACCACCAGAGATGGCGCATCCGCCGTGGCGTCACGCCTGCCATGTGCCTCCAGGGCTGGCGACAGCACGGACCCGACGGCGGCAGCCATGAGCGTACGGCGGTGCAAGCGCGTGGCCATGCGTATCCCCCTTTGGTTGAGGGGGATGGGCGGGGCGGATTGTGGCTGAATCATGGCGCGGTGTGTAAAGAAGAAAGAAAGCGTTCTTTTTTGAAAAAAAGAACCAAAAAACTTTTGCACATCAAGGCCATCTGGCTTCTGGCGGGAGGCTCATCAGGATGGCTTCTACGTGTCCGCCGGTCTTTAGGCCGAAGGTGGTGCCTCGGTCGTGCAGGAGGTTGAATTCCACGTAGCGGCCTCGGCGGATGAGCTGGTGCTCGCGCTCCTCCTGGGTCCAGGGGTGGGAGACCCGGCGCCTGACGATTGCGGCGTAGCTGTCCAGGAACGCCTGGCCGACGTCCCTGGTAAAGGCGAAATCCGCCGCTGCGTCGCCGGTGAAATGATGGTCGTAGAAAATCCCGCCGGCGCCGCGCGGCTCGCCGCGATGCGGCAGGAAAAAGTAGCGGTCGCACCATTCCTTGAAGCGCGGATAATAGGTCGGGTCATGCCGGTCACAGGCGGTGCGGAAGCCGGCATGAAAGGCGGCCGCGTCCTCCTGCGCCTCGGGGCTTTCCAGGCGCATCGGGGTGAGGTCGCCGCCGCCGCCGAACCAGCCTTTGGTGGTCACCAGCATGCGGGTGTTCATGTGCGCAGCCGGCACTAGCGGGCTTTGCATATGCGCCACCAGGCTGATGCCGGTGGCAAAGAAGCGCGGATCCTCGGCAGCGCCGGGAATCTGGGCTCGAAATTCGGGAGAGAACTCGCCCCAGACGGTGGAGACGTTTACCCCGACTTTTTCGAACACCCGCCCGTGCATGACGCTCATCACGCCGCCGCCGCCATCGCTGCCGTCGGTGGTCGGGCGCTGCCATGCGGTGCGTACGAAGCGGCCGGAGGTGCGGTCGGAAAATGGCCCGGTGATCTGCTCGTCCTCGATTGCCTCAAAGGTCGCGCAAATTTTGTCCCGCAGGCTCTCGAACCAGGCTCTCGCCGTTTGCTTCAGCCCCGCGTGCGGCGGCCCCGACCCATCCATAAGCGACCCTTAAATGTCCAAAAGTTTTTTGGTTCTTTTTTTCAAAAAAGAACAGCTTTCTTCCTGCCGTTCAATTCAGATACCGCATGCGCAAGTGCGCCTCGAACGCCCCCGCATCGAACGGCCGCCCGGTCGCACTTGCCAGCAGATCGCTAAACCCGACGCTGCTGCCGAGTGCGTGCACGTTTGTGCCGAGCCAGCCGACGAGGGGAGCCAGTTCGCCGCGCCCGAGCGCCGCGTCCAGGTCGGGCAGCGCCGCGCGCGCTGCGGCCATCAGTTGGGCGGCGGCCATGGCGCCCAGCGTGTAGGAGGGGAAGTAGCCGAACAGCCCGTCGTACCAATGGATGTCCTGGAGGCAGCCGCGGCGGTCGTCCGGCGGGGTGATGCCGAGCAGCGCGTGCAAACCTTCGGCCCAGGCGCCTGGCAGGTCGCGCACCGCGAGGTCGCCGGCGATCATGGCGCGTTCCAGCCGGAAGCGCAGGATGACGTGGGCGGGATAGGTCATTTCGTCGGCATCGACGCGGATGAAACCGCGTTCGACATGGCGCCACAGGCGCGCCAGGTTGGCGGCGGACCATTCCGGCCCGGACACGCCGAAGGCGGCGGTCAGCTCGCCGGAGAGAAACGACAGGTACGCATCCGACCGGCATGCCTGCATTTCCAGGATCAGCGACTGGCTTTCATGCGCCGCCATGCCCGCGGCGTGCCCGACCGGCTGGCGGCGCCAGGCGGCGGGCAAGCCGCGCTCGTAGAGCGCATGGCCGGTTTCGTGCAGCACGCCCATGATCGCCTGCGCCGGATTGGCCTCGTCGTAGCGGGTGGTGATTCGCACATCCGTCGGCGTGCCGCCGCAGAAGGGGTGGAGCGAGCGGTCGAGCCGCGCGTGATCAAAATCGAGCCCCGCGCGTGCCGCGAGACGTTTGCATAATGCCTCCTGCGCGTCGGCCGGAAAATACCCGGTGAGCGGCAGGGCGGCGGGCGCCGCGCGCTGCCTTGCTTCGACCTCGGGCAGCGCCTCGGCGAGAAATGCCTCATAGCGGGCGAATACCGGCGCCACGTCGTCGGCGCCGATGCCGCGCTGGAACCCGTCCATCAGCGCGTCGTAGGGGGAGAGGCCCAGCCGTTCGCCCAGGGCTGCGGCCCGCTCGCGCTCCAGCCGCACCACCTCCTCGAGCTTGCCCGCGACCATGGCGAAATCGCTGGCCGGCCGCGCCTCGCGCCACACGCGCTCGCAGGCGGCATTCGCCCGCTCCTGCGCCTCCACCAGATCGAGCGGGAGCGCCGTCGCCCGCACCTGCGCATGGCGCATCAAAGCGAGGTTGCGCGCCTCCCAAGGATCGTCTGGCGCCGGTGCCGCCGCCAGTTCCTCGGCCAGGTCGGGCGCCGTCAGCAGGTCGTGGGCGACACCGGCGAGCACCGCCAACTGATCCCCGCGCGCCTCCGCCCCGCCCGTGGGCATGACGGCCGCCGCATCCCACCCGAGCATCGAGGCGGCTTCGGAAATGGTGGCGATCCGGGCGAACCGGGCGTTCAGGCGGGATATGGCGTTCATGGCCACCATGATTGCCACTGAGCAGCTAAAAGCAAGCCGTGGTATGGGGAACCGGCGCACCGTGCCAGCTTGCGCGCCCCCAGCCTGTCCCATTATCTGTCCGCAGCAAACTCACACCACACACCGGCAGGCCCCATGAAGCTCCTCGTACCCGTCAAGCGGGTGGTCGATTACAACGTCAAGATACGGGTCAAGTCCGACCAGAGCGGCGTCGAACTCTCCGGCGTCAAGATGGCGATGAACCCGTTTGACGAAATCGCCGTCGAGGAAGCGGTGCGCCTGAAAGAAAAGGGCGTTGCCACCGAAATCATCGCCGTATCCATCGGCGTCGCCGCCTGTTCGGAGACGCTGCGCACGGCGCTCGCCATGGGGGCAGATCGCGGCATCCTTGTGGAGACGGACGCCTCGCCGGAGCCGCTGGCTGTCGCCAAGATGCTGAAGGCGATCGCCGCCACCGA
>Ga0116228_10007065_pt1 | contig 10048 bp, 6 predicted proteins | sample S1TSphfallax_2_FD_89694 | JGI IMG/M metagenome (GOLD analysis project Ga0116228, IMG submission 89694) | Host-associated microbial communities from peat moss isolated from Minnesota, USA - S1T2_Fc - Sphagnum fallax MG | ecosystem: Host-associated > Plants > Peat moss > Unclassified | place: USA...
AAGACCCAGCCACCTTGGACATGACTGAAAAGTTTGGAGGTACTATGCCTCGTCAAAATCCTTTGCAGGTTGTTTGCAAGCCTCGGTTGCCCAAGTCTTTGTATAAGGGTAGCTAGTTAACTCTAGTAGTATCTAAGACCTGGCCACCTTGGACAAGACTGAAAAGTTTGGAGCTACTAGGCCTCATCAAAATCCTTCGCAGGTTGTTTGCAAGTCTCAGTTGCCCAGTTTTTGTGTAATGGTAGCTAGTTAATTCCAGTAGTACCTTTTCAAGTTCAGCACTTCAGTGCCGAATAATTATTTTACTTTTCAAAACTCTGTAAAAAATATAATTTATGAGATTTCAGCAATAAATATAGGCAACTTCTTTGGTAAATTTTCCAGACTTTAAACCTCTAACATAATGAGACCTTTTACAACATTTTGTGCTGCTCTCTTTTTTTTTGGCAAAAATGGGGAAACATAATGTTCCACCAATGGGATATTGAAGTGTTGTCAATTATTAGGTACCTTCTTGACAATGGTGGACTGGCCTGAAGCAAGAAGCTCCTAGGTTTCCACCAATTTTTAATTTTCCCCTCCTTTGTAATTTCTTTAAATTTTGGGATTTTAAATAGATAATCTCGAGAATTTCGACATTTAAAATTTTATTCATTACTGCTGAACCTGAAAAGGTTCCTAGTATTAGCACCGAATATGAAAATGTCATTAGATATCAAAGCCTTGTTAAGAATAATATTGCATGCGAGTCTAGTCAGAATTAGAGCATTTACTTGCCTAAATAAAGGCCCAATTTACATGTACAAATGTAATGTCAAAACATACATTGTTGACAACAAGAAAGTATTGGCAATGGTCAGAGCAAAATACCCAATCCAAAATATTTCAATCAAACTCCAATGCCAAATATTAAGTATTTCTGGCACATGTTTAATCAAATCCCCTATATGACATTTTGGACAACATGGCTTTGCAAAGGGTTCAAATTAAATGTTGAATTGATGATAAATGTGTACCAATGTTGGATGGGAATATCATTTGCCAAGCCTATTACAATTTTATACATAACTGGAATTAGTGCAACAATTCACAAAATCAAAGGCCAACCTCTTAGTTTTTTCAAGAGATATGTTCAATATCGAAAAGCAAAATTGACTTGTAAAGTTTTAGAAGTTTACACCCTAATCAAAGGCCTGATTGGGTTCTAGAATACAATTTTTGGGTTTTTAAAGTTTATGTTAGGGTAGATAGGCCAACATCAAACACTTAAGCTCTCATGGAGGGGGTGTTCATTGTCCCACTATGTTCAACCCTATAAATTTAAATGGTGTAAGTAGCCCTTCACCTAATACCCTTATAGCCTTTTTACATACTTCCATTTGGGATTGAAACAAGCAAGATAATATCTTCCGTAAAAAGGGGGTGGTGGGAACGGGGTGTTGAAATAAAAATTCTAGCCTCTTGCAAGACATATCCTTCCATTTGAAACTAAAGTGCATCTCATAACTGAACATTCCAAACTTCAAACACAAACAACATCCCTCATATTACCAAATGATGTGGACTTTGTTCCAAAGAACTCCATTTGCAAAAATGAACACATTTGCACACACACCACTTGTTTTCAAAAAGTGAAAAATAGGTGGTTATTATTATGATAAATATTTATCATTATTTTTTTATTTGTTAGATATTCTTATTTTTAATACTAAGTATAGCTATTAGGTGAATTAGGTTAGTGTAACATCATTAATAAGTAGGGTAGACACACCTATCACCAAACAACTATTATATCTTTGAAGTTTTTTGTTCTTTTGGAAAGATTTTCATGACCATTAGTGAGCCAAATGAAGATTTACAATACGTCTTGGAATTTGAAAACCAAAGAAGCAACAACAAAGAATGAATAAGAGGATGAGCTTGTTCAAGGAGAAAGAAAACATTTTTACTACTTTACTTTGAAATATCATATGTTCTTCATTTCTTGCTTGTTTTGAACAATTTAAAAAGTTGTGAAAACACAATCTAAAGCTTTTTGAAGTGCAAAGCTAATAGAGTGATGTCCAAAAATCTTAAGCTCCAAAACACAAATTGTTCATATGTGTCAACCCACACGCCAATGACCCCCTTCACTTCGAAAGGGCATAACTTGCTCATTGTTTCATCAATTTGAAATATTTTTGTTGCTTTCAATGCACTAGGTGAAGGGCTACAAAATATTTTGGATGTCCATAGGCAACAAAGTAGTGGACAAAGATCTATAAGTTTGTCCTTAAGTTATCAACATATCTATTCAAGTAGTTGCAACTAGATTGCAATTAAGTTACAACTAAAATGCATGCAACTAAAATGTTTATCTCATATTGTTTGTCATATGTTACAACTTTGCAAATTATATAAGTAGACATGCACAAATTATTATTATTATTTAAATGATAAAGCTAGTATGAACCAAGTAAAAAGGTTCAACCCTAAAAACCAAACCAAAAATAAAATAGGATTAATATAAATCAGCTTATCTTGTAAATAGGTTTTGATGTGTAGGGAGTTTAACTACCTATGCCTACTTAGCTACCTACTTAGCCAAGCTTAGGTAGGTATGTAGGTAGATATGTAACCTACCTACCTACATAGGTACCTAAGCCTAATTAAGTAAGCAAGTAGGTAGGTACCTAGGCTTAGTTAGATATAAAATGTATGTCGATGTGTCAAATCTTATTGGATTAAAGATCGATGATCTAGATTAATGCCATTTATAAAAAATATTTAATGTTAAAATAATTAATCACTATAACATGTCAGCATCTCCTTAATCCATGTTTAAAAATATCCTCCCTCATTAAATTGGATGATTCATACAAATTCAATTTTCATTCCAATATTGGATATTGAAATACAAAATTGATGACATCATGAAATGTTAGTAGATGATGTTCATCCACCCTATTGTTCAAGCTGAAAAAAAATTTCAACTATAATAGTTGATGTGATGCTAACATGTGGGTCACATTTTCAACTAGAATGTCACTTTCAACTTGTAATTGTTGATTACCATAGTTTTAAATTGCAATTAATAGATTTTAACTACATATAAAATCTTCCAACTAAGTGTGTTGTTTTCAACTACAAATTAAATCACTAGAAGAAAAATGGGGTTTTGTAACTATTTTTGTCCAAGGTGACTAGTGTTTTAGTTGCATTTGACAAAATTAGTTGCCTTGGGACAAAAACAATCACATTAAACTAGTAAAAAAAACCCAATTTTCTTTTAATGAATTATAGTTGAAAAGAAGTTGGAAATGTACTTGGAAAAAAAGGGTTTCCTTTTAATGTCCATGAGAACCTTGGTGACCAAGCCTATGAAAACCTTTAACCTTACTTTATTTTAGATTTGTTTTCTAAATGTTTTCCCCCTCTTTAAATGGGTTTCATTAACACTTTAAGCGGTTTGGGGTTGGGCTATTTCTTCCTAAGGCCTTTTCTTTTTCCTACTCCTTTTCACTCCAAGTTCACATCCACTTTTTTGTTTAAACTTGGCCACCGTATCTAAAAAATGGTTTAGGTGTGAAGGTTTCACCCAAATTATTCTTTGGGGTGGTAACCTTTATGTTGACTAAATACTCCTTGCCTCATAGATGTGTTTGTGTAGTTCAAATGATGCCTTTTATTTCATTATCGAACATTTGTTAAATGACATCAACTAATTGTAATAACATCTTTTGCTTCCAATTTAGTCTCTTTTCATCCCTTAAAAATAAACACTATAAGAAATCACAACATTTCAAAAGGCCAACTTGACCAAAGTGTTTGCATTGACCAAATGGTATGTCCATTTTGACTAAAGTTTTGGGGCATGAAAAACACATGTTACATTTGACCAATACATTTGACTAAAGTGACCTTTTTGAATAAATGTCAAGTCAAAGATTTAGTCAAGATATACAAATGTCCATCAAAATGGGCATGGTTTAATCAAATTGGCCATCTTGATTTGACCCTTAGTCAAATAAGCCATACTCATTTGATGACTTAACCTATTTATTAAACCTAGGCTACCTATCTAACCAAACATAATTAGTAGGTTAAATTAGGTCTAGATTACCTATCTAGCCTAACATAATTAATAGGCTAATAGGCTATTTATTAAGTAATAAACTAGCTAGTAGCCTAACCTAAACCTATATATTTAATAAGTTATTCAATACATAACCTAAGATTATTAAGTAGCTTATAACTAGGTAATGTAAGCTTTCTAGGTTTAAGGTATATTAAATGACTTATGCCTATTAAGTAGACCTATTAGCAATGTACATAACCTATTAACCTAGGCCTACTATAGGTACATAGCCTAAACCTATTAGGTAAATAACATGAACCACCTAGGCCAACTAAGTGAGTAACCTAACCTTGGTTATCGAGGTTTACTTGGTAGCTATGTACATAACATAAATCACTTAGGTGTAGGTATGTAACTTAACCTAGGCTACCTTGGTAGGTAACCTAACTTAGTATTAAGTCAGTAGCTTAAGCTTAGACCTACTTAATAGGCCAAACTACTTACCAAATATGTTTAGGTTAAATCTATTAATAAGCTAATAAGTACCTAGTAGGCTACTAAATAACATAGGCATGGGTAGCTTAGTAGCTAAGTATAAACATAAACCTAGTAAGTACCTACATTAAAAAAAATCCCCCAAAATGTAACTAATGCATTTGTAACTACGTGCAATAATTGTCATTTGCAACTATCTCTTATTGGTTTTACAACTATTTTGCACCCTTAACTATTCTTGCAACTATGCTATAACTACATTTGCAACTAATGACTTCTTCATTTTACATTTAAAAATTATTTTCGTCTATGATCATGTCCATATATCCCATTAATTGTAAATGGAACCAAACTTAGTTGCACCTCTAGGTTCTCAAAATAACCCTTAATGGTATACATAGGTGTATTAGAAAACTTTTGAAAGGTATGTATACTTTTGTTAAGTTATATTACGGGTATAATAAGGGTATGTTTTGATTGGTGTATTTATAAAGTTGTATTTCAGCAAAATAACAACCCACCTACCTATATATCCTTGTTTACCTACCTAGCCTAGCCTACCAACCTCTTTACTTATATGTTTACCTACATATTTAACCTAAATTACTTACCTACCTAATGTAAATTACTATCGACTTATTAATTAATTGATGATTAATTAGTTACATTTATTTTTAATTAATTGAAAATTAATAGTTCATACTTAGTATTTATACTTAATATTTCATAATTATTCAATATATTACTTTTTTTTTTTCTATATGAACTATTGATCAATCATTCATAACTAATTAGTTAATTAATTATTCTTATTTCTAATTATTGTATTAATAATATCTTAATTATTAATAAATGTATTTATGAATTGTGAAATAATAATGTATAGTTAAATGAATTTTTTATTTAGTTATTCAAATAGTTATTTAATTACTTATTTATTTAGTTATATAATTTATAAAAATAAAATAGAAGATAATAGGTATGAAATATTGGTTTTGAATTGTAGCTTCAATTTTTATCCCATATGTTTTGTCCTCCAATTTAATCTTGAAAACTATGTAAAGAAAAAGCTTTGTTGTACACTTGCACATAAAAAAACACATGTCAATTAGATGAGCCAAAAGAATTTAGTCCTTTAAAAAATTTAACCCTAAAGTTTAAACTTGAAAAAAATATATATATATTTTTCCTACCTCCCTACCCTACCTACCTACCTCCATACCAAGTCCTATTTACTTACCTACCTACCTTCTTAAATATTGACTTTTAATTCATTGTGACCAAAATCCAAAAATGCCACATGGCATATTGGTATTGTGCCATGTGTCACAATATAAAACCATTTAAATTAAATGATGAGGATCGATTACTTATTTTTGAAACAATTTTTTAAAAACCTTTTTGAACTGCCACATGTCATTACGTAAGTTGTTGATTTTTATGGTAATATATTGATGGCATACAATAGTATACGGATGATGAAGTATTTGTTGACCATTTACTTCATCCACACTTGCAATTAATGTTTAATGTAACTTGTATAATGCAACTAAACAATTTTTAATAACAAATATCTTTTGCAACTAGAAAATAATTGCAAATGGTAGTTTTTTTTCCAATTTTCCTCTAGTGTTATAAAGCCTAGTAGATTATAACCTACATGTTACCTAAGTACATGCATTTATTAATAGGTATTTCCTACCTACCTAGGTTAACCTATCTATAACCTACCTATTTATGTAAGTAATGTAAAAAAATTCAAGTTTATTTAGTGTAATATGTTTAAAAGAAATTCATAGAAGTTGATTACAATATGTTGGTCGAAAATCATGTTCATTATAATATGTTGTCCAACAAAAATCACCTAATGGGTGGTGGTGCAATAGCTAAAAACTTCATTTCTCAATGTGAAGGTGAGGAGTTCAAATACCCACACGTGCAACCTAGGTTACCTTGGCTACTTAGGTGACCTAATTAGATAATTTAGGGTGTGGGGCCTACTTAACCACTTAATCTAAACTACTTGGCCTAGCTTGAATGGCTTTGTTTAGCTTAGGTGACTAAGCTAAGTGGCCTAACTTGGGCCTAGGGCATAAAATTGGTAAGTAAATAAATGATTCTTTTGTTTAATTAAATATTAGGTTATTAATTAGGTAGGTAGGGTAAGGTAGGGTAGGTAATTAATTAATATATTTTTATATAAATTTAAAATAAATTTAAAATAATAATATTGGTCATTGCCCAAATTATATTATTGTTGTGATGGTTCAGTAAAACACCCAACCAAAAAGACCTAGTCAAAATGGTGGAATCTAAAACAACTTGTTTAGACTCCCATTTTGGTCAAATTGGACATGGGGCAAAAAACCCATATGGGGGGTTTTTTTCATTAAAATTCTTGGTAAAAAAGGCCATGATTTCTTGCAATGAAATTTAATTTTGATACATGAAAAATCAAATGTGTGACAAAACTAGTTTACAACTTCAACATATAAACATTGAGGTAAGGTTTTGCAACTACTTCATATGGCTTTACATATTTAGTAGTGAAATGTGGGGTCAATCCATTATGGATTTTGAAGTCCTTCATGTTTAATTACATTCCTTGATGTTTAACTACATGTGTTGCCCAACTTCAAATTCCACATGCTTGTTTATTTTGTGAGAATGTTTTTCATATCACTTTTGGACTTTTCTAACAACTTTTTGGCTTGGGCATACAATTCTTCTAGCCTTTTTACCATTTTTACAACTTCTTTGGAATGGTCCCTCTTCCCCATGGGAATGGCTAGGTCCATAGGCTTCTTAGCTTCTTTACCCAATGCAAGTTCAACACATGGACATTTTCATCATCATGTGCATTATGGAATTATAATAAAATTCTATCAAGCCTAGATGGTTGCCCCAATCTCTATGATCAACATCCACATAATTTTTGAGATACCAATTCTGCACCCCATTGACCCTTTCCATTTAACCATTTGTTTGTTGATGAAATGTTATAATAAATGATACCCCGCCCTTTCAAACAAATACCTACAGAAGTTGGCTGTGAACTTTGTAGCATGATTGTTATTAACTATTTCCATTTTATCAATCCTCCCTTTAGGGTTATACCCAAATTTTCCATTTTGTTAACATCTCCATAAATTAGTGTTGTGCGAAGGGGTCTACCACATATGCTTCCTTTATTTTTCTTTCTAGGCTACTCTCGCTTACAAAGATCCCCTATAATTATTGAATCTTGGAGGAGGGTTTTTCATGGTATTCCTCCTTGTGACTTAAGGTGTATGGCACCATGATATCATAACCTAATTTGTGGATCAATTCCACATCCATCAATGCCAAAGTATCATGCCAATGTAATTGATTTGCCATGGCCCTTGGTTGTGTCTTGAAGTATCTTAACCTACGCACATTGTTTGTGAATACTTTTGTTTTGTGGGTCCCAAGGTAGTGTTGTCAAGTCTTCAAATAATTGACCACGACATACAACTCCATTTCATGAATTAGCCACTTCAATTTAACCCCTAAGAGCTCGTTCTCAAAAACTATCAGATGCCCATCCTACATGAAGACACCTCCGATGACAAAGTATTTGCATACTATGGACTTTAAAAAGTTTTATGAAATCATGAAAACTTAACATTGACTTGCAAGGAGGAAACTTTCTGCTTCAAATTTTGAAATGCCTTTTGATTTTTATCAACCCATTCAAAGGACAATTCCTTTTTCAAGATATTTAAGAAGGGCTTTGCCACTTGCAATAATCCCTTTATGAAATTCTAATAGTAGTTTGCAAGTCCAAAAAATGATGTAATTCCTTTGGCCATAACTCACCTTTGTTAACATCATATGGCTTTGAACTTTCTTGGGTTAGGCCTCATTTTCATCCAAGATAACACATGCCCAAGGAAGTTCATTTCTTTTTAAGCAAATTCATTCTTTGCACAACTCACAAATAACTAGTTTTCCTTTAGTTTCCTTAAGATGTACTCTAAGTGTTCCACATGTTTTTCCTTAAGATGTACTTTAAGTGTACCACAGGTTTTTCTACAATTTTGGAGTACATGAGAATGTCATCAATATAAATGAAGAGAAATTCATCCAAATTTTCATGAAAAATCAAATTCATCTAGGTTGTGAACATCTATGGACCGTTACACAACCCAAAAGGCATGACCAAAGACTCATATGATTTGTACTTGGTTCACACTATTGTCTTTTCAATGTTCTTTTCTATTATCCCAACTTAAATCAATTTCATTAAAATATCTTGCCCCATTGAATCCATTCAACAAGTCATCAATATGAAGTAAAGGGTAATTGTTTTTCATACTTATTTTGTTCAAGTCATGGTAATCAAGGTACATTCTTAGCTCCTTAGATCCTTTTTGTCCACAAACATGATAGGTGTCCCATAAGGCAATTTGTTTTGTTTAATATACCCTCAATTGAAGAGGTCGTTAATTTGTCTTTTTAGTTATTTTAGTTCCCTTTGGTTTAACCTATAGAATGCCTTGGACAATGGAACTAATCCAAACACCACTTTCATTTTATGGCCAATGTTTCTACAAGGAAAAAGGGGTTTAGGCAAATTGTCAAAAAATGTCCAAAACTTTATTAAATGAATCCAAAATATAATTGCGGAGCTACTTGGTCATTTTTGGCTTTGCTTCTTTGATTCACTTTGCTTCAACAAAACTAAGAACCTAGCTAACTTTAATTCTTTAAGAATATTAACTTGATGTTGACATTCACCAATGCAAATTTATATCCCACATCTAGGTTCATTAACTTAAAGCCAAAGTTGACAAAAAAATTAATTTTTTGTCTGTTATGGAGAATGTCAATTTGTAGGCATCCAAAAAGGTGTGCCCTAAAATGGCTTCAAAACTATGTAAGTTACATAAAGTGAAGTTTTCAAAAAGTCAAATTCCTATAGTGAATAATTCTACTCCTAGTGTTATTTTAAGTGTTGGCTTTGCTACTCCTTGTGCCATATGCACCAAAATGGAGTTATCTACCTCCTTAGTTTTGACTCCCAAGTGTTTTGCTATCTATGGAGTCATGAAAGAATTCTTTGTTCTTGAATCCAAGAGACAACACACATTCTTGTCATTACTCACACAATTTACTTCAATAAATTGGACATTTCACCCAAGGCATTTACCTTGGTTTTCAAGTCCCCTTTCAAGGATTTTTCAACCTTGGAAATGTGCTAGGACTTGATAAAGTTGGTGGAGTGCATAAAGGATGATGGTCAAGGATGGATGGTTTCTTTGGGTGCCTTTCTAACTTTCCATGCCTTCCCAAGGAAGTCCAAGGTAGGAATCCTTTCTCTTCACCTTGGTGCCCTTCTTCTTATTTTTCTTCTTTTTCAAAAGAGAACATTTCCCCATGACAAAAGCCTATATGCTTCCAATGTCATGAGAGCCTATATTCTTCACCTACCATTTCCTTTCCCATATTGGCAAGCTCTTGGACTTTGGCCTC
>Ga0116228_10007066_pt1 | contig 10048 bp, 1 predicted proteins | sample S1TSphfallax_2_FD_89694 | JGI IMG/M metagenome (GOLD analysis project Ga0116228, IMG submission 89694) | Host-associated microbial communities from peat moss isolated from Minnesota, USA - S1T2_Fc - Sphagnum fallax MG | ecosystem: Host-associated > Plants > Peat moss > Unclassified | place: USA...
GGATGTTGATAATAGACATGATCATATGATGAATGGAGTCCACTCATATGGATTTTCATCTATGACTTTGTAGTTCACTTGTAATTAACTTGTAATTATTTTATACTTAATTCATAGTTCATTCGTAAATAAGTTGTAATCAATTCCTAGTTCATTCATAGATAATTTGTGCTTAACTTCCATGATGAGAAATTGCATCCATTGACATCACATTACCTTGCAACTAAAATTCAAAATAAATTCATATACAACTATTATGCAACTATCCCTTAGAAATACATGGTATTAATAAAAAAATTGCCACGTTAGAAGAAAAAAAATTAGTTAATTGTATTATAGTTGTAAGTGAATTGAAAATGGATATTATATATAGTAATTTATACACATCGTACATATATACGTAGTTAATCATGTTTGTTTTTTTAGGAGTCGCATTGTAGTTGCACGTGGCAACTATTTTAAAGAACTATTGTAAATGGCCATTAAATCAATAACTATGTTGTAATTATTGTACAATGTACATACATGTGATCATGCCAAATGTACACATTTCCACCACCCATTATGGGATACTATTTATTGCTTTTCAGCTTTGATCCCCATTGCTATAATAAGTAAGGCCACTAGTGCATCACTATTAAAGTACCATTATTCAACTATGTTATGACTATAGTGTAACTATTTAAAATTTAATAAGGATACATATTCATATTTAATGTTTTCTAAGAAAATATTGCTTTAATAATTTGATGATTAAATATTAACTATGTTTAATACACTTACTTATTATGAGCTTATTGATTATAATAAATAATTTATCAAAAAAGTAAAAAATAAAAGTAATTCATATAACTAATTTTACATTAATTACCAAACTAGTTTATTTATTAAATAAATAACCAAATAAATAATTATCCAAGTTGAAGATATTTCATAATGAATTATTTCAATTATTTATAATAATTATTAATTCATCACTAATTACCAAATCATTAATAATCTAATTCATCGACTATATATTATTTGGATACATATAATTAATTTAGATGTGAAACTATAAGCAATGTGTATATTATATTACACATTCAATTTGGTGTACATATGGATATGCCTATTTATACTTCAATGTTTTTAGATATTTAGAATGAATTTTTTCAATAATATATTACTTATTAATAATAAATTAACATGTAATTTCCTTGATTATTATGAACTCATTCATTAAGCTGATAACTGATTATTATGAATTATAAATAAGATTTATTCATAGAATTACTTCATTAATTAATTAAAATGTTTTTTTCTTCAAAAAATCAGATAATAAGTGATTAATTATATGAATTTACATAATTGATCATATAATATTAAATTATCTCAAGTCAAATAATTAATTATTTGAACTAACTACCAAATAAATTAGATTGATTAATTGAGAAGTAAATTTTTATTTAATTGAAATAGTTAACTATCTGATATTAATTATCCTACTTCACAAACTAACTGATTATTTGAATTCGACTATTTAATTTAGATAAATAGCACACTGGTTGACTAATTCAAATAATAAATCCAAATGATTAATTATCATATATTTAATTAAAATTTTATGTTTCAGATAATTATTTCTCACAAAACCAGAATTTTTTTTGATAATTAATTATTTGAACAAAATATATAATTCAAATCACTATTTCAAGTAACTAGATATTAAGTAATTAATTCACATATTTGATTATTATATCATCATTAATTTAATTATATGATTTACATAATGAAAAGTAAACACAAAACATGTGGGAAAATCTTTCTATAGTTGTAACTTAATTTATAACTAAAGAACAACTAAATGTTTTGTCTTTGAATTTCATGTTACAAGCTATAGAAAGAAGACACATTTTTTTATGTTTTCACATCAAAATACATGTGCCATTTTGGAATGAGCTCAAAATAATTTAACCCTAAAAGAAAAATATTATAAAATTATAAAAATAATTCAATGATTATTCTTTTGTTGACTTAGTCTTGTGTTTTCCTGCCTATTTACTTACCTAGGTAAATACATAGGTATGTAGGTCCTAAAACCTACCTACCTACCTACTTATGATTATGTCCGACCTACCTAACTAATATATATATATATATATATATCCAAAGTATAATTAATATGCCATGTGGCAAATTTTTATTAGGCCACATGTTAGATTTTTAATGGATTAATGATGTTAACATGACATCATGAATCTAGTTATAATGGAATTGCATAGTAGTTGAAAATGATTTGTTTTGATTGAATTGCAATTCAATTGCAATGAATTACACCATATATATGATGAATTGTAATTATACAACTTGTGCAATTTATCTATTAACACTCGTGGCATATAAATATAGTGAATTACAAGTGTCCAATGCAATTCAAAAATTGAAACGTAGGGCTAGTTATAAAACACCCTTATTTTTCATAATGTATTTGGTCATTCCATATTCACTATTAATTCATTTTATTCAATTCAGAATTTAATTCATTATTAATTAACTGATAGTTCATTACAATTAGAAGGTGTTCAAAATGGTTCAATGAACATATAGAAACCTCCATGGAAGCTTCCATGAACTAAATCTCGAAAAAATTATAAATAGAAGTAAAATCCCCCATTACAGTCAATTTGTTCAACATTGGTTTGAGGTATGATCTTACATTATAGTTTATATATTTTTACTTTATCACAATAGAGATTTATTTGTACCTTGGTGGTGCACATTTAGTGTTATTGATTTTAGCATTTGTGTTTTTGTCTTTGTTTTTTGTTTTGAATTTAGATTTAGATTTAGATTTATCCTTTCATTGTTCGCCTTTATAGTTTTTTGTGTTTGTTACAATTACTAGTGATAGATTAATTAATGTCCCCTAGTTTATTTTGAGGATGAAACCATTAGGTTAGTATCAGATGGAAATGGGTGATTGGTACTTATTTGAATAAATGTGGACCTTATGTGATCTTGTGAAAGCAGGGATCAAGAAAAAACCCCCCATCATTCTTGTATGGAATTTTTCATAGAAATTTGGTATGAAAAAAAAGGTAATGCAAATGGCATGCAAAGTGTGTGGAACTTGTGTGTATCATGTTTTATTTATTTATTTATTTTATTTATTTACTTTCCTTTTATAATGTTAATAGTTTATTATAGTTTGATGTAGAATATTATAGTTCTCGCATTAATATATTATACATCTTAATGTTACAATTAAAACATGCTCTTTGGACCATTATAACTTGTTGGAAATTATTGGTTGTAAGATGGTGAGAAAAGTTTGTAGGTCATTTGTTGGAAGGTAGTAGTTGAACCAGGTAAGGCAACAAGCTTGGAAAGTACTAGTCAACTACACTAGTTGTTGCCTAAAATACAACTACTTGGGTTGGACTATAGTTATGTTCCCATGTTTCCCTTTGGATAGTTAGAAATTCTAACTTGTTTTCATCTTTATTTCACTCTTTTGTTTTGTGGTGGAAGTTGCCTTCCACATGGCCATATTTGAAGATTGCCATTTCTTTTGTAATTTTTGAAAGTTTTACTCAACACCCCTTCTCCAAGTTTCATTTCTTGGGCTACTAGGCATGCAATTTTACATATGCATATTCTAGTGGTGTGATCTTATCAATGATGTCATCACTCTATAGATGAAATTGTATGCAGTTAGATAATGTTAAGAATATCGATTAACAAACAAACAAGATTTTTTTCGAAACATGTGGGAAGAAGGGCATTAGGTGAGAATATTTTTTCCCACCTTAATTTTTACCTAATTTGTTAATACACACATATTTTTGTTACCATATTTTAGTTTGTATTCAAATTCAATATAATATTTTCATTTTCATTTTTAGATTTAGTAAACTTGGAATTAAAGAAAATACAAGATTTCTCATTCAAAGGTAAATCATTTGCATAATGAGTTAGGACATGTAAGAGTAGTTGCCTTAATCCCTTTTAACAATTCATTTCATTACCTGCCAGCATTCAAAAACAAATGAATATTTTGCAATTTATTTTTTAGGTTAGAAAATTTTGTGGTTAATGCAACTTAGACATATTATGCAATTAAACAACATCAATTAGCAATACAACTTGTAATTTGAAATATTAATTGGCTAATGCAAGTTCAATCTTTAACTCAAATTATTGATACTCAAATGGAATGATAAAATTAACATGTGGCAACATTAAAAGAATTTGGTTTGAAGTGGGCAATGTAAGGTTCTTCCCATGAAAATGTGTAAAGTTATAATATTTTACACATAGTCTAATTGGAGACGGGTTCAATAACTAAGGGAGGAAATATAAGGTGGAACCTTGAGGAGGTGTAAATCACTCTTCACATGGACCCATATAATGTGATCTTGCAAGAATATGTTTGTCACATTCATACCTCCTTTAAAGACTTTTGAGGACATAATTATGAAGGGACAATGCATTATAACATATAAAAGGTGGAGGCAAAAAAATGACACCATGTTTAAAGATTTGTTTTGCTAGAGTTCATGAAAAATTAAAGTTAAAAAGGACGCGGGAGAATTCAAGAGAAAAAGGAAAAAACTTTCATCATAACTTTTATTAATTCACTAATAATAATGAAGGGAAATTGATATATAAGAAAAAAAGTGTTCACATTCATGTCAATCAATTTTTTCTTGAGATGAATGCCAAATTTATTGCCCTGATCACGTTATATGAATTGGAATTGGTAGTTAAATGCATGACCAAAGGCAAAACACCATGTCCCAATGGGGTAGCAATTGAGTATTTTGTCTACTTTTGGGATTCCATGTGATAAAATTATTAACACATGACCAATCAAGCCTTTCAAAAGCATGCCTTTGCCAAGGTTGGAGTTCAAAAAAGGCCCATCACCTTGCTCAAAATCACATACAAGATCTACACCAAAGTTTTTTAATGTATATAATAACCACTTTTGATGGATGTTATCCACCTAAATCAAACTACTTTCCAATTGTTTAGGTACATTTTGAAATTTTTCTTACACAATAAATTTTAAACAAACAAAACTTGGTTTTGCTAAAATTAGACTTCACAAAGGGATACACTAAAGTACTTTGGAACAATATGTTTGGGGTGATAGAAAAGGTTGGAATGGACCGTATATTCATTAACATGGTTTGCATTATTTTCAATAACATAAAAAACATCTAGAAATGTGATCGGTGCATTAACAAAATCATTTTCAATTATATGGGGGTGTGACAAGGCTATCCCTTGGTGTTATACCTATTCATTTTTGTGGGAAAAGCTTTTAACCACATCATCAATGAAGTTGTGGGAAGAGGAGAAATAGAAGGTATTTATCATGTATTACTTACTTGGCAACACACAACATTAGATTATTTTGTTATATGTTGATGTCATGTCACCCACAATTAAGGATGAGCAATGGAAACTGTTAATAGCCTAGTCAAATTGTTATTAAGATTCAAAAAAATTTTAAGGTCTTCAAACTAATGATAGAATAATAGATCAACTTATTAGCAAAATCCGTAGGGAGAAAACCATCTTGGAAATTCAAATGATTTTCAATGGAGTCAAGGGAATCTTTCCAAGCTCCTTGGCATCCCTTTCAACTTCAACCTCCATGTCCAAGATGATTTATTGTGGATAATTAAAAAAAAAACTTACATATTAGTTTATAAATTGTCTTTTTCTAGGAGGTCATTTATTGTCAACAATTTTTTTGGTCAACATTGTAGTATTTTTTGTTAGTGTGGGCTAATTGTAAAAATTACATTAATAAGGCTCATGCAAGGTACAAATTTTCTTGTGATGAAGAAGTGAATTTACCCCTTTACAAGAATCAACTTGAACATATATTATTGCTTGGAACATAAGAAGGGAGGTTAGGGATCAAAGATCCAAAAGACATGATGAATGTTTTACTTGCAAAGTGAATCTTCCTTGCAATATATCAAATTGGAGAAACCAACCATAAGTTCATCCTTTGACACTACCTAATTAATCACACATGGCCCTTTAAGCAGAAAAGGTGGCATTTTGATTTGTCGTGGAACTTCATTCTAAAACATGCAATTTTTAATTGGTTCAAAAATTTGGAACATGTTTACTAAGTCTTGGAAAAACTCTTGAGTAAAATTTAATTTTTAGAACCTTCCTAAGCTCAAGCTATCTTGGAAACTATCTCATGTTTGAAACAAACATGAAGTTTCTTCACCCTCACTTTGAAAACTTAGTCATTGTTACCATATTACCATCACATTTGTAGTAGGAAAATAGACACAAAGGATGTTTCAAGTGGATAATCCAAACATTATGCCAACACAATTCTTAAGACATTGGATCCCTACCAAAGTAGTCTGAGTGACTTGGGGCACACAAGTTGACAATGTTATAACTTTTTGGTCCATTGATAAGCTCAATTTGATCTCGAATACTAGAAATGAGGACCAAAACAAGGATCTTTCAAGTACATAATTAAGACCAAAAGGATTTTGTAAGAAAAAAAACTTATTTTCTAAGCCCATTGTGATGGAAGTGGGCAACACTTTTCCTCTATCATTCTTACCATATTGGAAGGAGGTGTGGGCCAAAAAGAGGTCAAGGAATGAATTTGATTTTATTGAATGGTACTTATATCATAAGGATATAGTGATAAATTGTATTGGAAAATGTGAAGAAACTAGCTTATTGACATTATCTAGGTCTTTGTAACAATCAACCAAAGAAAATCTTGACAAATAAATTCTTTGAGTGCCTTCAAGCCAAAGTGACCTAGTCATGGGTGGCCTAGTCATACTCAATTGGTGCAAATGTGTAAATCTCCTAGGGTAGGACCTTAGAAAAGATCTTCTATACGTTTATGTCTAGTTGGAGGCAAACCTCCAAAACAATTCCACTATCTAAAAACAAATGGACATGTTTTTTTGTGGTCTTGTGCTATGGATTTACAAGGTCTTGAGGTCTTGTAGATTTGGAGATTTAGAATATGTCAACTCATTTCAAAAACCATGATTGAATATGGCATATATGCATGGTAGAAAACCATTATGTTGAGAGAACAATGGTCATGAAAGGCAATTGGGGAGATTCACGAGGGTTTTGACAAAGAATGGGGCACTCACTTTGCACTTTGTTCTAATGATAATTTGAAAGTGTGCGAGACTTACCAACTTCCAACTAGTATAGATATTACACGGTGATTCTTCTCCTTTGCCCTTAGTTCTTGAACACCTTGTGGCTTTGAGGTTGTCCTTTGGTTTCATTTCTAAAATGAATTAGTGTTCTAGTTGTTATATATATATATGTGTGTGTGTGTGTGTGTGTGTGTGTATAAGTGTGAGACTTAGTTAAACCCAAAAAGCTTGATGCAAAGCATTGAAAAGTAAATTTGGTTGTGGTCTTTGAAATGACAAATTTTTGACAAAGAAGTTCACTTGCTCTTTTCTACCTCCATCTTTTCTAAAAATGTTTTTTGGAGGGTGGGGAGAAGGGGGTTTGTAGTGTTCCAACTTGAGTTTTACACTAAGTTATTTTACATCCTAAGTTTTCAAAACAAGCACATCCTTTTTTGACTTGGATTTTTGTTTTTTTTTGGGAGCAAATGTCCAAAAAAATCAAAGTAGGTGGTTGCAAGTGTCAAAACAACATTGAAAACTTCCAACTTCCTTGTTCCCCAGCTTCTCTGTACGTTAGCTCAGCACCAAACACACTTGCGGACTTTCAGGGGCAACTTGTCTAGTGAGATGGGGCCAGACCCAACCAGCAAGCAACCACACCACACCACAGCATCCATTGGAAACCTCTTATGACTCAGCTCCAGATGAACCCCAACTGAGTTCATGTCAGGTTCCATGGGAGGAGGAGGAGGAGGAGGGGTGTATGACCTTAATTAGGTGAATACAGAACCTACACTTGTTGTGTTCCATGATAAAAACCAAAAAACTCTGAAAAACCCTCAAGAGTTTTTCAATGGGTTTCTTCTAAATATTCTAAAGGTATACACACTCCTTCTTAGATATAGGTCTTCAACAACCATCAAGTGCCTAATTTAACATTTCCCGAGTCAAATATCGTAGTACCTTTTCAAGTTCAGCATCTCGTTGTCAAACAATTTATTTTATTTTGCAAAATTGATTTTGATTCAATTATTTTTTGGGTGAATTTTTGGCAATTTTTTTTTAAAATTAAAAAAAAATCAACTACAGGCCTTAAATCGCTTAAAACATATGCAATAATATACATACTAAAACCCTAAAATTACCTTGTAACAACTTCTTGAATTCTATGAAATTTTGACATGAGTAAACAAATTTTTATTATATTTATTTTTTTTCAGCAGGAAGGGACTTTAATTTTCTAAAAATTTCAGCATTTGAGAAAATAATATATATATATTTTTCACGAACCTGGAAAGGTTACTACCATAGTTGTATATAGCCTCTAAACAACATGAGGGTTATGAGTCTAAGGAGGACTAAATCAGGGCTGCTAAGCCTTATTTTTAATATTTCCAAAGGTTAAATATAAATATAGACTCTAAGAGCATCCCCACCGGTGCTCAGTATGTGACCCTGAACTTTAAAAAAAAAAATAATCAGATGTCAGAAGAAGAATATGCGCGTTTGACTCAGGAAAAGTGGGGAAAGTTTGCTCCGGATGCTGGTAAAGAGGAGTTGCATAGAAGCTCTATGCACCTGATAAAGAGAAACGTGTAATAAATATGATCTGACTGCTGCTCCCTGTTGTTTGTTTGATTGGCGAATCATAATGATTGGTCCAGGTGGTTTGCTATTAGTGTTCCCCACATATATGCCATCCCCCCAGTTTTTCAGTTATTTTATGGGGGATGGAGTTGCAAAATAGTGAATAATTAAACTTGGATGTGAGAAATAATTTTTGCAGCGTCACATACTAAGCACTAGTGGGGATGCTCGCTCTCTCAGGCCTCACTCGAAAGGGTGAAGGTAGTGTACATACTAAGCACTAGTGGGGATGCTCGCTCTCTCAGGCCTCACTCGAAAGGGTGAAGGTAGTGTAGGTGCTACTAGTTCATCTTAGCCGGAGAAGAGTACCGAGCTAAGAGTATACGTGAGAAGAAAGCCATGAATGAATTAAACAAATTGACCATATTACGCTTGCCGTGCGCGTAATGGCTCTACCCTTTGATTGTAAGTTCAAAGTTCCAACTTGGAACATTTAAAATAGAAAATGTTCCATGAAGTGTAAGGTAAGGTAAGGGTCAAGAGCAAGGACATTCCGGGAACAAAGGGCCTAACATGTGGTGGGACTCCTCGGTCACCACTTGAGGAATTGATCGGCCGTATAAATCTGGTATTTAATTTTGATGGCTCTCATTTTGTAGGGTTTGCAAAGGAGGAGAGGCACCTTACCGGGCGTAAGGTGGTATTCTCTCCGGAGAACGAATTTTTTAAATAAATATTGAGGATAAGGTGGTGTCCTTCACATACACTAAAAAAAATTGTATCCGTTGTTCTTTACGGTTTAAAAAATGAAGTTACTTGTAGGGTTATATAACACCCTTTGGAGGGGGGGGGGCGTTCCTGAAAATCCGGCTTGGAAGCACGGCATTTTTGAAATCATCAACCCCTACTCGGGATGCTTAAATCAAGAACGGCCGACTCCAAGGGCATTATTACCGGGTATAAAGACCAACAAGAATTTTTTAATTTTTTTTTTCAATTTTTTTCGTGTGTGAAAAAAAAAGAAAAAAAAGAAGGCCGGGTGTTTCAAAAAACCAAAACTCCCACTCCGGTGAGCATTTTGCTTTTTGACCGAGGATTTCACACTCGCCCACCTTTCACGGACGACAAATTCTTCTTTGTAACATCACCTCCGAATATACACCCATTTTTAGAGTTCGCACTAACATGGGACGACGAACATTTCTAAAAGGATTGTGGGACCAATTGGAAGTCTAGATGGTCCCCCCCCCTAGAGCCAATAAAGAACTACCAAATTTCAAGTAATTTCACATACGAGTGTGTAGGAATTGGGGTGTGGA
>Ga0116228_10007069_pt1 | contig 10046 bp, 11 predicted proteins | sample S1TSphfallax_2_FD_89694 | JGI IMG/M metagenome (GOLD analysis project Ga0116228, IMG submission 89694) | Host-associated microbial communities from peat moss isolated from Minnesota, USA - S1T2_Fc - Sphagnum fallax MG | ecosystem: Host-associated > Plants > Peat moss > Unclassified | place...
ATATTGATTGTGGGCCAATTAAATGGTTCCCTTTGAGACAAAAACAAAAGAAAAATTGTGGGAGCAATGGTATAAGGATGGTATTGCTTCAGGTTATATACCCCACTTATATGTATTCATACCAATATTAGGTATGTTTTCAAGTTCTACTTTATATACTAATACAACTGTGGTATGCACTAATATTGCACATATATGGACTGAGGTGATGATTTGAAAGACATGCACTCCCCCTAACCAATGCCTAAAATATTTATGGTACCCATACTCACCAAATGTTCAGTGCCTATGAATTTATTGTTATTCAATATTATTCCACACATCCTTCCTTGTACCCTTGGATGGTAAAATCCATAGTTCCTTGGATTCCTTTACTTTTGGGTTCTCCTTGAGGGAAGGCCACTTGAAGGTGTGTGCGAGCCCAAGGCTCTCGAACCTTAGGAGAATCCAGTCATATAAAACCCTTCCCTATAACATCAATTAGGTGTTGTAGTTGCACACTACAAGATAAGACAACCTCTTTGGCTCCTCTTGGCAGGCCATTTGGGTGGTCTTCTTGCAGCAAAAATGTGATGAGGCAACATGGTTGGCATGAAGTTTTTGGACATGTTTTAGGAATTATTGTGCTTTTAAAACCTCATACTTTTACACTGTAAAACTCATCTTTAACAATTTGATTGTTGGAATAGTAAGGTGTTAAATACACAAGTGGACTTCTATTTCACAAATTCCATCATCAAGATCAAATTTTGCTTGCACTAGGAGTTGAAGAAATTCTACAACTCCAACCCACCATATTTTTGTTGTTGCAAAATTGAGTTCAAAATATATTTGGTTTGAAATTTTGGGCAAGCAAAAACATTTCTTTGTTTTCTTTTTGAAAATCCTTCATTTTAGTGAAAAGGAAGCAATGGAGGGCAACAATGGTGAGTCATCAATGGAGATTTCAGAAAGTACCCAAGCAAATCTTGCAAGGAGGGTCCTTTATTTGACTTTTCAATCTTGGTAACAAATTGAGTTGTAGGAGGCGATGGCAATGGAGGTCGAATTAGTGATGGTTTGGAGGTCGCACACATTGAGACCATGTGACTATTTTTTGGGGTCCCTAGTTTCAACTTTCATCCTTGGTTTGGCCCTCAATTTTGCTTTGTGATTTTTAATTTAAAAAATTGTCTCTTTTTATTATTTGTCCTTAGTTTTGTTTTTCAATCCCCCCATGTAGTTTTTTCTTTTGTTCCTAGTTTTTAGTTTTTCCCCTAGTTTTTCAAATTTGCCAATTGTTTTTGTACTTATTTTTTTATTTTAATTTAATTTAACTATTTTTCCTTTATTTTTCCTCTCCACCCTAGTTTCCCTTTTTGTGCTTTGGCTTTCTTTTTTTTATTATTTTTAAATTTAAAAACATGAATTAGTTATTTTAGGTTCGTATCCCATGGAAGTTTTTCCCCTTATTAGGGCCTTCCTTTTTTGCTCTCCCTTCCTCCTTTTTAAGTACAATCCCAAGTGTTTTCCCATGGTTTCATATGTTGTTTCATTTGTCCCCTTATCTTCATGTGTAGTGTTGGCCTCCATTTTTGTTTCGCCTCCATTGTCTTCTCATGTGGTGTTTTGTAAAGCTTGCTTCTAAATTAATCTTTTAACTATTTTAAAAGTTAGAGTGCAGCCCTTCCCCAATGTGATGTCCCTTGTTTTGCATGTGGGGCCTTATTTTCATGCCTAGGCTTGACTTGTCACCAAAAACATTCTCAAACTTTTGAAGCTTTAGCCTAGGGTGGCAAGGAGGTGTCCTTGGCCCCCATTCAAACCCCTCCCCCTCCTTTTTGGCTTAGGTTTGGACCCCTTTGGAACATTCCATTTAGGATTCCTACATCCATGTTTATATTTGTGTATATTAATAGCTTTGAGGCATGAGGTGTATATTATTTTTCATTTTCTTTTAGATTGCCTAGCTTGAGACCTTTTCAAATGTCATTACTTGGCATTTGTTCCATATTTTTCATAGTGATGTTTTTTTCCTCCTTTTTCAAAGGAGAATTGTTGGGCATAAAAAAATCAAGGTGCGTTTATTGCATTTTTTAAAAGGCAATTACAAGGAACTTTAGACAAAACATTTACTTTGTGCCTAAGCCTTTGTTTTGTCATTTATATGAAATAGGCCCCTTTTGAAAGGTGAATTCCCTTTGGGCTCCACCTTGCCCCAACTTTGTAATTTTGGATGAAGTTTAGCCTTGGGGTGTGTTGGAAAGTATCTTCGAAATATTAGAACCTTTGTTCCCATGGCCTTGGGCTTCACATAAATTGAGAATGTTCATGAGTTGTATACCTTCCATTCATTGATTTGTCATCAACATGCCCATATTCTTTAATGGAATTTTAGCCAAACATAGATTTGGACCACTCCTTTGATTCTTTCAAGTTTGCTCATCAATATGTCCCATCTTTCAATAGGTGGACCATTTGGCAAGTATTTGAACACTTTCAAGATTCATTTGACCTTGAGGACTTAGCTAACAACTTCTTCCTATTGTTATTTCTATGTTTTTATGTAGTGGCAAGGTGTATTTTTAAGAACATAACTTGAACGTTGGGAGTTGTTTGATTCGTAGCCTTGGTCAAAGCCTTTAGAGGCATTCACCCCATTATCATAGGCAAGGTTTATATTGGTTGGTGAGTAGAATTTTGTGCCTTGAATTTTATGATACGTTTTCAACTCATCTATCCCTTCATTAGTTCAACATTAAAATTAAGGTGCGTTGTAAGGTTGTGGCGCATGGTATTTATGCAACCCTAGATCTACATATCAAGTTGGTGGTGTTACAAATGCCTTCAACATAGTCTTTTGTAGGATCATTTTTCACGATCTCTAAATGGGTGAAAGCACATTATGGGGGGGGGAGGGTTGGGGGGGCACTTTGGGCACTTTCATGACATGCATGTAATGTATATTTTTGCAAAACATGTTGCATTTAATTTTGGGTTTCATTTTTGGTGTTTGGGCTTGATATATTTTGATTTTCACAAAATTAATGATATCTAATATTATTTAAAATAAATAAATAAATTTTAAAAGATTAAATTCAAAGGATAATGGGTATATTCATGGTATATGTAGTATAATAAAACTTGTTTTTATTTTTGGACTACATTAAATTTGGATTTGAATTAGTCAACCAAAAAATGTTTGAAATAAAAAATTAAAAAAAAAACCCATGTCACATATCTTGTCATCTTCCATTTGAAAATGATGGTTTGTCAAAATGTAAATTTACCACATACTTATGGTCATCACCTTCAAAAACACCCATTTTGTGATATGATAATTTCACACTCTTCACATGCTTCACAAATTTATTCCAATCATATGGAATCACAATGTTTAATAAATACTAAAAATCATTTCAATCATTTTTTGAGTATATTTGCATTTTTTAGTACATTGTAGCATATATATTTTTAGCACAAATATATTTTAACATCACATCATATTATATTAAAAATGTAGTTTCTTTGGAATTTGATTTTTTGGATTATGACCTACTATAATATGCAAAAGCATTGTGAAAATCTTTCATAATAGTGACATGGTTGAAGTTCAAACATGGACCACTAAAAAACAATACAATGTAACAACAATTTTGGGCCCCCTTGTAGTGTGTTTTCACCCAAATGTTAGGTGGTTAATTGGCCCAATTCTTCCCATTTGTTCAAGTATTTTATGTCACACAATTCCCCTTATTATTCAGTCACCATTCCCATTTAGGAGATTTCATAATTATCCATTCTTCCATTGGCACATGGTAAAGGAAGGCCTCCTTTTGCCCTAACTCATTTTTGGGCTTTGTGTAACTTAGTGAACCTTTCCCCCTTTGGTTTGTTTTCTATAACTTATAACACTCACATCATCGGTCTTGATTAGTGGTTCTTTGTGCTTTTGAACACTTTGTGACCTAGTTGGCCTTATTTGGGTTAACAATCCTACCTTGCAATTTTGCAACTTGGTCCCCTTTTGTTTTTTCCTTGTTGATTGGATTTTATGCCTTTGAAGATGGTATTAAGGTTTTAGGAATGCTTTTTGGCTTGCTTGCCTTTACTTTTTTTTTCCCATGAAACTTTGGCTGAAGATGTGCAACATGGGAAAACACTCTTGAGTTTAAGGGATGTCCAAGTGGCATTCGGGATCTTTTCATGGTGTTTTGCCCAAAGGCCTTCATATATGTTGTAAACTCTTTTCCCCCTTCCAGGCTTCTAATATTGCCAACTTTCATCGAAATATTTGGAAGGTTTATAGGTCTAGGTTTGTTGGAGTGTCCTTACGGCCCCTTGGTTTGTGAACAAACCTCACTCCCCATTTCTAGAGGGTGTGTAGGGTTCATTTCCACCAAAGTTCAATGGTTTATTTAAGGAATTGGGCTCTTGTGGCCCTAATCATTAATTCTTCATTCTTCCATGATTATCATTCATTCTTGTTGGAGGCTATAGGAGCATGCAATTTGTATGCTTCCATTCCAAGCACATTTGAAGATGATGTGATACCTTCTTCCCCTATAGCCCAAGCTTGCATCCCCCTTTTAAAAAAAATTCAAATAGAGGAATGGATCACTTTCAAAACATATTAGATAGATTGCATGAACACACCTTTTTTAGCATCATCTTAGACATGATTTGTAATCTTCATCGTGTTCATTTGAGATCATGGTATAAACCCAAGTTCAAGGGCATGGTTCTTTACACATTTAACTATCCCATGATGTCATATGGCCTTTAACATATTTTTTGCAACATTTAGCACAAGGTCGGGCTCCTCCACTGAATGGCTATAAATTTAACCCATTACATATGTGGTTAGCCGATAGATTTGATGGGGACACACCTTTAAAAATGTTCCCATTAAAAGGAACATACAATTCCTAATGATGTCATTTGAAATGCCTTTGATTCTATTGCTAGAGATGTTGAATTTCATATATTTTTTTAATAGACACATGTTTTTTTGGTGCCTTCACCCTTGTTTTAATCTTCATGATGATGCATTGACATTGTGTTATTCATGGCTGGGGTTTGCACTTTGGTTGATGTTGTCATTGTCAATCTCATTCAAGTAGATCTAGTTTCAAGAGTTGCCATTTTGAAGCGAGTTGTTGTGATGATTGTGACCCAAACACAAGACAAGTTATACATTGATCAACATGCACGAGATATATTTTTACCTTTTGTTGTAGAGGTATTTGGTTGCAAGTAATGATTTTTACATTGATGTGCTAATATGATGTGGTTGGTACGGACATTGGAAGCCTTCCTTTGTTAATTTTACAAGCATTTTATAGCTAAAAGGTGGTGGTAGCTTTGTAGAAAGCCCGAGCCTCATCCATTTTGAGGCAAGTTATTGTTGTTCATGAGGCCTCTTCTACACTCAGAGTTATGCAAAGGGAAAAGCCACCATCGATCTGCGAAAAAGAAATATATTTTTGTTGGCAAGGTTTCTTCCCTTCTTTTTGTTTCATTTGCTTCACATGGATGTCGAACGACTCAAGACCTAAGCTAGGGTCTTGGATTTTCCTCCTTTTTTGCTTTTGTGCATTGTCTAAGTTATGGACGTTGGTTTTTTTTTTTTTTTTTTTTTTTTTTTTTTCTTTTTTTTTTTTTTGTTTTTTTTTTTTCTTCTTTTTTTCTTTTTTGTATTTTTTTTTTTTTTTTTTTTTTTTTTTTTTTTTTTTTTTTGTTATTCATTTTCCTTTTTGCATTGGCCGTTCATGTTTGTTTTTAAATAACTTGAATGTAATACCATGACAATATTTTTTGAATGCTTTTTTAATTAACAAAAAAATTGCTAAAACATGAGATTTAAAAAAAGAAAAAAATTATGAAGGTTTTGAGTTACTAGATTCCAAGGAAAAAAAAGTAAAATTCATTAGATTCGTATATTTGGTTTTCATTGTGTAGCCAAAAATATAAAAAGATGATTAAAAATTCATACATTAATTTTTGGTTGATAGCCAAATTTGGCCAAATCTTCCTAGGGATGATTGGAACTTTTGCCACCTTGGCTATAGACAAAAATTCCTAAAAAAACACCAGTTCACTTTAGTGATTTTTTTTGTGGCGAAAACTTGCCATTTTGCTAAAAAAAAACAAGTCATTAGCAACATCCTTCAAGGGATTTTTTTAGGGACATGGTCAAGGGAACTTTTTGGAAAATTTCCAATAAAAATCACCCCATTTTGAGGAAAAAAAGGTTATGAAATGGCCCAGAATTTTACAAAATTTGGGCAAATTTCTAGCTTTTTTCTTTTGAAATCAGATATTTAGCTAATAGGATTTAGTGGTTGGCAAACATGTAATAGGATTCCTAGATTTTCCACTTCTTTATTTGTCTTGTAGCCAGATTTGGCTAAATCCTCTTGCAGCTGATCACCACTTTTGGAGCAACATGAAAAAAAATTGAAAAGAAAACACCGCTGATGAGGAGGTACCTACTGTACGTTGGTAGGTAAGTACCAGTCTGTGCTACACATGCTGCAGTCCGCCCCTTGCAGGCTTTCTCTCATCAAGCACCAGTTCTCTCTCTTCCTGGCCTGCACTCACAGACACACACGCTCTCTCTCTCTCTCGCGGCTGCGAATATGGCTCCACTATCGCAATGCAGGAAGGTCAAGCTCACAAACCATTTTGGTTTGGGTTGAGTTGGAAGCGTTGGGTCGTTGGAAATTTTTTCTTTTCTCGGGAGGTGGTTTCAGGAAGAAGAAGGGTGTGTGAGTGTTGGACTGAGACGAGACCGTAAGACAGAAATAGTGAAGGAGTTAAAAGGAAGAAGAGGGGAAGGAATGGATGTGTCCGGGAAGTATGAGCCTTTTACAGAAGAGCAGATGGAAGCGCTGGAGCGGTTATATCACGAGTGTCCCAAGCCCAGCTCCATCCGCCTACAGCAGCTCATCTGGGAGGCACCTGTGCTAGCCAGCATTGAGCCGAAGCAGATAAAAGTCTGGTTCCAAAATCGGAGGAGGTATTTGTTCATTTTGCAATCACCCAATTCCTGGACTTGTCGCCACCGGCTACATCTGATTCAAAACGTTCCTACTGATTCAAAACTTTGGGTGTGATCTGCCTTGTGCAGGTGTCGGGAGAAGCAGCAGAAGAAGAAGGAACCCACCAGGAGCCTTGTGAGTATGAATGCAAAACTGACAGCCTTGAATAAGCTTCTGGTCGAGGAGAATGAGCGTCTTGCTCGACATACTTCCCAGCTCACCCTGGACAACCGTATGTTACGACAACAACTCCATGTCCTGCCGCCTGCTGCTCCTGGTCCTGATACCCAACATTCCCTGCTTCTGAACCAGGTAACCCTAATGTGCTCTTGAATCCCTTGATGTGTTCAACTTCCCTTGCATCCTGCTTTCACGTAGGCTCTTCTCTAAGGCCCCAGATGTCCATGCATGTCTACATTCACAGCCCAAGTACTGTATAATTTCCTGTCTATATTGGGGAGATATAAATAAGCTTGTTTCAAAACCTGTTGATGTCAGAAATGCAGAATCTAATCAAACCCTAAACCACTTCCATGACCATGACAGCAGGAGATCCAACATCAAATGAAAGAAGAAAGGGTGAATGAAGAAGACAGTCTGTTGAATGCATTGAAGGATGGTGGTGGCAATGAGAAGAATACTCCACAAGATCATTTGAGTTTGCAGCCCATACCTGGACAGAATTATTATGGTGTTGCTGCTGCCTCTACAGATGATGGCTGTTCTGATTCTGTAATCACTGTTGTTGGTCTGCCTCAGAATTCAACTCCTCAGCATTATTCTCCTCAGGATGTTCATTCAGCAGGGTCAGTGCCAATCTACTCCTAAATCTTGATAGATTGTTCATTTTTAATGTCTATATAATTGACTTAAACCATTGTTAACATGTTCTGTTTTGTGAAGGTAAACTCTCTCTCTGCTCGTTACATTCCAGTCTGTACTCAATTGATTGTTGATGAACATGCCTTGTTTCGTGAGCCATGTGTTCAGGAGATTGTTGGCTGTAACAGACGAAATGACATTGACAGAATTTCTAGCAAAAGCCAACAGAATTGTGGTAGACTGGATTCAGCTGCCCAGTATGAAGGTACATGAATTCTCTATCGATGATGGCTTTGCAAGTTTCTGATTTCGAAACTGACAGTTTAAATGGGAGCATAGGTTGTCTATGCTGCAGTGTTATTGTCAGACCTAAGTTCTGCAGCTGTTCTCATAGCCATGGCAGAATGCTTTGGTGTTGAAAGTGTGAAATTGGTTGTGAAGACTAATGGAGGTTAGCAGATTTGGAGCTTAGCCGATTGTTCCTTCCTGTTTGTGTTTTATGTACCTTTGCAACTTGTGCAGGAAATTGGTGGCAATGGTGTGGCGTGGGAACTTTGTCGTGGAGATCAATATGCAGATGACCAGGAGTCACAATCATAGTACTGGTGTTGGTTGGTGATTGGCAGAGAGAAGTGGTAATAGGGGTGGGGTTTGTGGCCTGGTCCGGATGCCATTGGCATCATTTTTGCAGTTTCACATGGTTGTGCCAGTGTTGTGGTGCAAGCATGCAGTCTCATGTATCTTGAACGCACCAAAGGTAGTGACCCTCATCTGTGGTTCAGCTCACTCTTCCCCAAGAATTCACAATATTTTACATAGACCATATCCTTGTATAAAGCTGTTGTTGAAATTTTGTGTCTCAGAGCTTTGTTGGGCTTGTTGACAATCTCACTGGATATCAGGTTGTGGAGGCTCTGAAAGACTGATCATCATGGCTCTGGGATTGCCGGCACATTCAAATGCTGCTGGGTGCAGTCTCAACAGGAAAAATGGGGAACAATTGAGCATTTACATCTGTGAGCTCCTACACCCTTTTGTTGAAGGGTTCCCTCTTAATGATCCAATTGAGAATCTCTTCTTGGTCTAGTGATCCTTAGAAGCGCTGTGTCAAATTTTGTGATATTTTTCCATTCTGAAGTGCTTTGCGCCAATGATTAATGATGTTGGCTGTGCTTTTTGGATGGGTCAAGGAATGTAGCCAGAATATTCCAGGAGTTCTGTGGTGCCCCTATATGAATATGCGGCAGCTCTATCACAGAAGAAAACCATCAGGTTGAGTTTATTTCAGGAGGTTGTTTATTCTGATTTCACCTCTCTCAAAGAAACATCAGGTGTCAAAAGTTGCTTTGTGTATTTTAAGGGTTATTTGGATTTTTGGATTCTCATTCAAACGGGTTACTATTTCATTTATTTAGCGTGATTCATATTTTGAAGATTACATTTTCTATCAACTTAATGAAGAGAACATTATCACAGTTCTTCCAGTTTTGCATGATTGATTTACATAGTTGCCCTCATAATAGTTTGGTTGGCTATTGGTATACTATACTAATATGACCAAGTGTAAAATTGAAACCACAACCATGGGCATGGTGGTTGTGAGACAAAAATATTAGATTGGCACTTCCATCTTATGGAACTGGTTGAGGCGAGGCAGTCACAGGGTTCAATGGTATATTCATGAACAACAATTGTGTACGATCATTTTGACAATTATGAAAACATTCCATAACTACCTAATTATCTCCCTCCTTTCCCCATCCCATCTACATGAATAAGAAAAAAACAAATTAACATGTGCCTTGTCATAATTTAATACCATTTAAATAATGACAAGTTGAAACATTCTTCACATCTATTAGTTTAGTCTTGTCCCATATGCAGCAAGCCTATTCATTGTTTTGTAATGTAGTGGAGAGGGCTTCTCACACAAAATGGTACTTTTGCATAACCTTTAATTCATAAAAATCACTGCACTAGGGGCTTTCAGCTGTAAGATATACTCCCTTCAAGGCTTTTGGGTGTAAGGTCTATTGCTATAAGGCTTTTTGATGTGAGGCCTTGTCATAGTGATTGTCTCAGTTTTGAACATTTGGTAGTTTTATGGTCAAAAAAGAATATTACCTGGTCAAACTGAGTTGGATAGCTAGCCATAAGCACATTGAGGTGGGACAAGATAAGGGCCCAATCAAACTACAAGCC
>Ga0116228_10007070_pt1 | contig 10046 bp, 10 predicted proteins | sample S1TSphfallax_2_FD_89694 | JGI IMG/M metagenome (GOLD analysis project Ga0116228, IMG submission 89694) | Host-associated microbial communities from peat moss isolated from Minnesota, USA - S1T2_Fc - Sphagnum fallax MG | ecosystem: Host-associated > Plants > Peat moss > Unclassified | place...
ATTGTCAAAACTGGCGGCCGGCAAAGACGTGCCGGCCAACCGGGACGCAGCCGGGCTTGCCGCAACCATGGGCCAGGCCGGCTGGGGCTGGGCGCGGCCGGTGCTGGCGGCCCTCGGCGCCCCTGCCGCCAAACCGGACGGCATGGCGATGCGCCTATGGAAGCGCCTGCCGCGCTGGGAGCAGGAAGCGGCCCGGCCGCCACCCTCCGCCCACCCCGTGCCGCCGGCCGAAGCCCGCGCCCGCCTCGCCGCGCTGCTCGGCCCCGGCGCCGAGCAGCGCCCCGCCCAGTCCGATTTTTCCTCCGCCGCCACCGCCGCTTTTTCTCCTCGCACCGCGGAGGGCGTACCGCATCTGGTCTTGGCCGAAGCCGGCACCGGCACCGGCAAAACGCTTGGCTACCTGGCGCCCGCAAGTTTGTGGGCGGAGAAAAATCTTGGGCCGGTATGGATATCGACATTTACCCGGCATCTGCAGCGACAGATTGAGTCGGAAGCCGCAAGGCTCGGCCCGGGCGAAAAGGACAGGCAACGCGTCGTCCTGCGAAAAGGCCGCGAAAACTATCTCTGCCTCCTCAACTACGAGGACGTTGTAACAGGGAGCGGGAGTAAGGTTCCGCTAGGGCTGATTGCGCGCTGGGCCGCCGCCTCGTCGGACGGTGATCTGTTCGGCGGCGACCTGCCCGGCTGGTTTGCCGAACTCTTTGGCCATGCCTTGCTCGCCGCCATCGCTGACCGCCGCGGCGAGTGCATCCATGGCGCCTGCCCGCATTATTCCCGCTGCACCATCGAGCACGTGGTCCGAAAAGCCCGGATGGCCGACCTCGTCATTGCCAACCACGCCCTGGTGATGGCGCAGGCCGTCTGGGGCGGGCTGGATGATGAATACGTGCCGACGCGCTACGTTTTTGATGAAGGCCACCACATCTTTGACGCCGCTGACAGCGCGTTCGCGGTCGAGCTGTCAGGGGCGCAATTGGCGGATTTGCGGCGCTGGCTGCTCGGCCCGGAAGGCACGCGCTCCCGCGCCAAGGCGCTCGCCAGCCGCCTCGAAGATTTTTTGGCAACTGACGATACGCTCCGCCCGATGCTCGACGCCGCCTTGCAAGCCGCCCGCGCCTTGCCCGCCCCCGGCTGGTCCGCCCGCCTCAGCATCGAATTTTTGGACAAATCGGCGCCTAACCCCTCCGAAACTTTTCTCCAATTTCTCCGCCTGCAGGCCCGCGCCCGGGCCATGGATGCCGATCTCGCCGGACCAATGCCGGTTGAGGTCGATCTCTACCCCATCGACGACGAGGTGCTGGAATCCGCCCAAACCCTCTCCCGCAGCCTGGAGAGGCTGCGCATCCCGCTGGTCAAACTACGTGAAAAAATTTTGGACCGGCTGGAGACGGAGGCGGAAACGCTGGACGAACCCGCCCGCCAGCGCATCGAAGGGGCGGCGCGTTCCCTAAAGCGCCGGGCCATCGACCCGCTCGCCGCCTGGCGCCGCATTCTGGACGCGCTCGCCGCCTCCGCCCCCATCCCCGGCCAGCGCCCCGCCCGAATTTTTCTCCTCCGCCTGGACCGCGAAGCGGGTGCCGATCGGGATGTCGCCTTGGTCGCCCACATGCTCGACCCGACAGAAGCCTTCATCGAAACCATCGCCGCCCCGGCGCATGGCATGTTGATCACCTCCGCCACGCTGCGCGACGGTGCGGATAACGAATCCGCCTGGGCGCGCGCCGAATCCCGCACGGGTGCGGCGCATCTGCCCAATCCCGCCATCCGCGCGGCCTTCGAATCCCCGTTCGACTACGGCGCAAAAACCCGGATTTTTGTCGTCAACGACGTCAACACCGCCGATACCGCCCAACTCGCCGGCGCTTTTCGCGCCTGCTTTGAGGCGTCGGAAGGCGGCGGCCTTGGCCTGTTCACCGCGATTTCGCGCCTGCGCGCCGTCCATGCCCGCATCGCAGCGCCTCTGGAGGCAGCCGGAATCCCACTCTACGCCCAGCATGTTGACGCCATGGACAATGCCACACTCGTCGATATCTTTCGGGCCGAGGAGCATTCATGCCTGCTCGGCACGGATGCCATGCGCGATGGCGTGGATATTCCCGGCAACGCGCTGCGCCTTGTCGTGTTCGAGCGTACGCCCTGGCCGCGGCCGGACATTCTGCACCGCGCCCGCCGCACCCATCTCTCCGGCGGCGCGCCGAAGGCGTATGACGACGCCATCGTCCGCCTGCGCCTGCGCCAGGCCTTTGGCCGGCTGATCCGCCGCGCCGATGACCGCGGCGTTTTCGTCCTCCTGGACCGCCAGGCCCCGGCCCGGCTGATGACAGCCTTCCCGCAGGCCGCGCCCCTCATCCGCACCGGCCTCGCCGCCACCACCCAAGCCATCCGCGATTTTCTGAAAACTGACGGATGATTGTGCACTTTCCGCAACACAATCCGACAAACACCAACGCCAAAAACATAAATACTATGTGCGGCGCGGTACTTCTGCTAAACGCTAGTCAGCGTATGTTGCCAGAATATTAAAAACTGGAGTTTGTGTCGGTGTTCCGGCTTGCCTTTCTTGCCCTGTTGCTGAGCTTTGGTCTGTCAATCGGCCCATCCATGGCCGCGCAGACCGCGGACCCAACCGGGCGCTGGATAACCGCGCAGCACAACGCCGTCATCCAGATTTTCCCCTGCGGCGGCAATATGTGCGGCGACATTGTTGGCCTGCTCCCCGCCGGTCCTTCCGGCGGCATGCCGACAGACTGGCAAGGCCGGCCGCAATGCGGCATGACCATCATCAAAACCGCTCCGGCAACCGATGCTGACGGCACGCCGGTCTGGCAAGGCACCGTGCTCGACCCGCGCAACGGCAGCGTCTATCAGGCACAGATCAAGCTCGACCAATCACGCCACCTGGAATTGCACGGCTATATCGGCCTGCCGGTTTTCGGGCAGACCCAGACCTGGACACCGTATAGCGGCCGCACCCTCGCCAATTGCCAACTCGCCAACGCGCTTTCGCCAGCTCAGCCGAACGGCTGATCACCCGCCGGGCACGTCGCGGGCGATAAACGCCAGGACCGCATCGCCGCCGCCGGTTTCCAGCACATTCCAATGCCGGCTTTCCGGCCCCGCCCAGAATTGTTTTGGCTGACGCGCCGCCGCAAACACCGCCTTCCCCATGGCGGGCGGCACCACGTCATCAAGCTCCCCCTGCATCACCAGCAGCGGCGTATTGATCCGGCCGATCCGCCCCAGCAGGTCGAAGCGGTTTTTCATCAGCAGCTTGACCGGCAGAAACCAGAAATGAGATTGCGCGACATTCGCAATGCTGGTGTAGGGCGAATCCAAAATCACCGCCGCCACTTTTTTCTCCGTTGCCAGCCATACGGCAACGCCCGTTCCCAGCGATTCCCCGTAAAGCACCACGCGCTCACTTTGGATTCCCTGCGCCGCCAGAAACGCAGCGGCGCCCAGCGCGTCGTCATGCAGACCGTCCTCGCTCGGCTGGCCCGGATTGCCGCCATAACCGCGATATTCAATGAACAGCAGTCCCCAGCCCGTGCCGGCAAAAAACCGTACGCGGCCGATCCGGTTCATAAGATTGCCGCCATTGCCATGAAAATACACTAGGGTCGGCTTGCCCGGCGCGGCTTTGCGAAACCAGGCTGTCAAGACCAGCCCATCCGGCGTAGGAACCGCCACCGATTCAAGCCCCGGCACTCCCGCCGCTGTTACATCCAATGCGCTGCTGTCCGCCGGGAACAGCAAAGCGTCCTGCTTGGCGTAAAGCAGCGCCAGCACCCCGCCATAAATCACGCCGCCCGCCACCAGCACCGTCACACCGGCAATTTTCGTGAATCGAATGAGCAACTCGGCGAAGGTCATCAGTTAAATGGCGATGCCCAAACTCTTCGCCAGCGCAATTTTTCGCGCCCGGTACCAAAGGCTCCACGCCATCAGCAGCCCAAAAATCCCGTAGCCGATGAACGGCGAGAGGAGCAGATAGCGGCTGATCGGCCAGATCCAGGCCAGCCAGCACATCACCGCCGTCTGTACCACCAGCCCGACGCCCCAAACCGCCGTCAGCACCCGGAACACTTTGGGCACGCCGGGACGCTGCCACATTGCCTCAAATTCCGCGGCCCCTTCCTCGGTATTGCGCGCCATCGTCGCCCGCGCCAGGTAAAAAATCATCGGCCGTTTGAGACTCAGCGAGACCAGAAAAATCACCCCGATCACCCCGGTCACCAGCGCATCGCGGATCTGGATCAGGCGCGCCGACCCGCCCATCGCGGTCGCGCCCACGGTGAACAGAATACTCGTCACCACGATCACGCTGATCGCATCCAGCCGCCTGGTCTTGACCAGTTCGAACACGCTCCACAACAGCGGCGGCATGGCCGAGGCGATCAGCGCATCCACATCGCCGTAACGCGCATCGAGCAGTTGATAGACAACGTAAGGCGCCAGAAAATTCGCCGACAACTCCGGGATCAAGCGGAGCAGCTTGCTCAGCGGATCAGCCCCGTCATCGGGCTGGAGGGGCTTGCCGACCCCCGTCTGGGAATCCGCCCGGCCCGGAAGGCGAGCCGTCCGGCCTCAACCCCCGCTTTCATCGCGCGCGCCATCAGCACCGGGTCATCCGCCAGCGCAATCGCGGAATTCACCAACACCGCATCGCAGCCCAACTCCATCGCAAAAGCCGCGTCATAGGCGGTGCCCACCCCGGCATCCACCAGCACCGGCACCTTCGCGTTCTCGATAATCATCTGGATCATCAACGGATTCTGCACCCCAAGCCCGGAGCCGATCGGCGCCCCCAGCGGCATGATGGCAACACACCCCATGTCTTCCAACCGCTTCGCCGCAATCGGGTCATCCGAGCAATACACCATCACCTCAAACCCGTCCTTTATCAGCGCCGCCGCCGCCTCAAACGTCGCCGGCATGTCCGGGTACAAGGTCGGCGCCGGGCCCAGCACTTCCAGCTTCACCAAATTCCAGCCGCCAGCCTCGCGCGCGAGGCGTAGTGTCCGCACCGCGTCATCCGCGGTAAAGCACCCTGCGGTGTTCGGCAGATAGGTGTAGCGGCTGGGCGGCACAAAATCCTGCAACATCGGCGCTTTTGGGTCCGACAAGTTTACCCGCCGCACCGCAACGGTAACCATCTCGGCCCCCGAAGCCTCAATGGCCGCCGCTGTCGTCGGCAGATCCCTATATTTGCCGGTCCCCACTACCAGCCGGGAGGCAAAGGACCGCCCCGCCACGTGCCAGCTATCATCCAGCTGCAATATCCCGTCCATGCTCAACCCCCACCGATGAAGTGCACGATCTCCAGCACATCGCCGCTTTGCAGCGCCACCGCCCCGTAAGTAGAGCGCGGCACAATTTCACGGTTCAGCTCCACCGCCACTTTGCGCGTGTCCAGCCCCAGCCGGTCCACCAGGCCCAATACGGTCAGTGGCCGCTCAAAACCCCGCACCTCACCATTCACGGTTAGGGTTAATGTTTTGCATAAGGCATTCATCCGCTTATTATCGGTCTGGCGCGGTTAGCTCGCAAGGCCGTCCATCGCTTGCCCTTGGCCGAAACGGAGCACAATGCTACCGGGCAGGGATGGCAGCGTCCCTTATCTACGTCCTCAACGGCCCCAACCTCAACCTGCTCGGCACGCGAGAACCGGAAGTCTACGGCGCCGGCACGCTGGACGATTTGGAAACCCTGTGCGCCGAAACCGCCGAGGGCCTGGGCCTTGCCATCGATTTCCGCCAATCCAACCTGGAAGGCGAGCTGATCTCCTGGGTGCAGGAGGCGCGCGGCCGGGCTGCCGCCATCGTCATCAACCCCGCCGGCTATTCGCATACCTCGATTGCGCTGATGGACGCGCTGATGGCGGTCGACCTGCCGGTGATCGAGGTCCACATCTCCAACATCCACGCCCGCGAAAGCTTCCGGCATCACTCCTATGTGTCCCGCGCCGCGCAGGGCGTTATTTGCGGGCTGGGATTTGCGGGCTATAGGCTGGCGCTGATCGCCCTTTCCGACATTCTGGAAGAAGACCAATGAGCCTTTCCTTCGAACCCGAGGCGCTGCGCGCGCTGGCGGAATTGATTAAGACCACCGGATTGTCGGAAATTGAACTGGCCGAGGGAGACCGCAAGCTGCGCCTGGCCCGGCTGATTGCGCCGGTGGAAATCCCGGTTGCGGCACAAGCCGGCTACGCCCCGCCGCCAGCCGCGCCCGAGCCCCCGCCCGCGCCGCGAACCGACCCCGCCAAGCACCCTGGCGTGGTGAAATCCCCCATGGTCGGCGTCGCCTATCTCTCAGCCGAGCCAGGCGCCGCACCCTACGTCTCCGTCGGCCAGACCGTGGATGCCGGAGCCACCCTGCTGCTGATTGAGGCGATGAAGACGTTCAACCAGATCAAGGCCCCGAAGGCCGGGACGATAAAGCAAATTCTGGTCCATGCCGGCGCACCGGTCGAATATGACGAGCCACTGCTGATCATCGAATAATGTTCAAGAAAATCCTGATCGCCAATCGCGGTGAAATCGCGCTGCGTGTACAGCGCGCAGCCCGAGAGCTTGGCATCGCCACCGTCGCCGTACATTCCACCGCGGATACGGACGCCATGCATGTCCGCCTGGCCGATGAATCCGTCTGCATCGGCCCCCCCTCGGCGCGCGATTCCTACCTCAACATGCCGGCCATCCTCTCCGCGGCCCTGATCACCGGCGCCGAGGCAATCCACCCCGGCTACGGTTTTTTGTCCGAAAACGCGACGTTCGCGGAAATGGTGGAGGCGCATAACCTGACCTTCATCGGCCCGTCCTCCACCCATATTCGCATGATGGGCGACAAGATCACCGCGAAAACCACGATGGCCGAACTCGGGGTGCCGCTGGTCCCGGGCTCCCCCGGCGAAGTGGAAACGCTGGAAGAAGCTTTTGCGATTGCCGACAAGATTAAATACCCGGTACTCATAAAAGCCGCCGCCGGCGGCGGCGGGCGCGGCATGAAGGTTGCGGCGCAAAAATCCGAACTGGAAGCGGCGTTCCGCGAAGCCCGCGCGGAGGCCGGCGCGGCCTTCGGCAACAACGCCGTCTATATGGAAAAATATCTGGACAAGCCCCGCCATATCGAGCTTCAGGTGCTGGCGGATTCCTTCGGCCATGTCGTGCATTTCGGTGAGCGCGATTGTTCCCTGCAGCGCCGCCACCAGAAACTGCTGGAAGAAGCCGGCTCGCCCGCGATCACCGCCGCGCAGCGTGACGCGCTGGGCGCGGTGGTCACCGAGGCGCTGCAAAAAATCGGCTACCGCAACGCCGGCACGCTGGAGTTTTTATATCAGGACGAACAGTTTTCATTCATTGAAATGAACACACGCCTCCAGGTCGAACATCCGGTTTCCGAAATGATTTCTGGAATGGACCTGGTGCACGAACAAATCCGCATCGCCTTCGGCGAACCGCTTGGCTATACGCAATCGGATATTTTTCTCCGCGGCCACGCGATAGAATGCCGCATCACGGCGGAAGATCCAGAAACCTTCGCGCCATCCCCCGGCCTTATCAGCGTCTTTCATCCGCCGGGCGGCCTCGGCGTGCGCGTGGATTCCGCTTTATACGCCGGCTACCGCGTGCCGCCGCATTATGATTCGCTGATCGCCAAAGTGATCACCTACGGCAAAACCCGCGACGAATCGATTGCGAGAATGAAGCGCGCCCTGCGCGAATTCGTCATCTCCGGCATCAAAACCACCATTCCGCTGCACCAGCGCATCCTGGAAAACCCCGAATTTTGCGCCGGCGACTACACAATCCATTGGCTGGAACGGTTCGTCGCGGGGGCGTGAATGGCTGTCTACACGGCTGACATTTCTTGGGCGTTGCAAAGCGGCGAGGATTTCCCGAATGGCCGCTACAGCCGCGGCCACACGATAAGCTTTGACGGCGGCATCACCATTCCCGCCTCCGCCTCCCCGCATGTCGTCGGCAAATGGGCGGAGCACAAGGCTGTCGACCCCGAGGAAATGCTCGTCGCCGCACTTTCCAACTGCCATATGCTGTCCTTCCTGCACGTCGCCCGTCTGGCGGGATTCACCGCCACATCCTATCGCGACCACGCTTCAGGCGTGATGGAGGAGATCGCACCAGGAAGACAGGCCATAACAAAAGTCGTTCTGCACCCGCAAATCGAATGGCAAGGCAAGGCGCCGGACCAGGAAACCCTGGACCGCCTGCACCACGAGGCGCACGACGTCTGTTTCATTGCAAATTCCGTGAAGACAGAGGTCACTGTCGCCTGACATTTCCGGGTCTTCGTTACAAAATGATGACAACCGCGTTTCATCTTGCAAAATGCGGGAACACCCTGAAATAATCCGGCGCAACGAAATCGGAGGAAGCCATGACCTATGCCCCGCTTAACCCCGCTGACGCTGTGATCCTGTTTGCCGACCTGCAAACCGGCATCATGGCGATGCAGCAAACCAACGACCCCGGCGTGCTGCGCCGCGCCACCGCCGCCGTCGCCAAACTCGCGAAAATTTTTGCCATCCCCGCCATCGTGACCACCGCGCCGATGGAGGGTCCGCCCGGCGAGGTGACGCCGGAAATCGCCGCCGCCCTCGGGCCGTTGCCACGCCATACACGTACAACGGCGGATTCCTTCACCCATCCCGCTACGGCGGACGCCATCAAGGCCACCGGCCGCAAAACCCTTCTCATCGCCGGTGTGGCCACCGAAATCATCGTCCAGCATTCCGCCCTCTCCGCCCTTGCGCAGGGCTTTGCCGTGCAGATCATCATCGACGCCTGCGGCGGCCTCTCGCCCCGTACCGAGGACGCAGCACTTCGCCGTCTCACACAGGCCGGCGCGGTCACCACCTCGGTCGCCTCCTTGGCCGGCCAGCTGGCCGGCGACTTCACGCAACCAAAAGGCGGCGAGGCCCTCGGCGTGCTCTATGAGATGGCGGGCGGGTGAAAATCCTCGCCGCGGTTTCAGTTTGCCAGGACGGCCCTAAGGCTGCCGCTGGCGGCTGCCAGGCTTTCGCGGGCTGCATCCGCGCTGATCCCGAGCCGTAGCATCACCACCGCCGTTTTGACCTCACCGGCGGCATCGCCAAGCGCCGCCGCGGCTTGCGCCTCTTCCACCGCCGCAATCGCCGCGACGATACGCGCGGCCCGGCGCCGCAACTTCGTGTTGGTGGCCCGCACATCCACCATATACGGCCCGTAAGTCTTGTTCAGCCGGATCATGACGGTGGAGGACAGCACATTCAGCGCCACCTTCTGCACCGTCCCCGCGGCAAGCCGTGTCGAGCCCGCAATCACCTCCGGCCCCGAGGCGATCACCACCGCGACATCCGCCGCCGCCGCAATCGGCGTCGCCAGGTTGTTGACGATTGCGCCCGTAAATGCGCCGATTGACGCCGCATACCGCAAGGCCGCCAGGGTGAAGGGCGTGGCACCCGAAGCCGCAATCCCCACCAGCACATCCGCGGCCGAAAATTTTTGCGCCCGCAACGCGGCGGCCGCGGCATTTTCGTCATCCTCCGCGCCCTCCACGGCCTGCAAAAATGCCGCGTCCCCGCCCGCGAGAATCGGCACGATCAGACCATCCGGCACGCCAAAAGTCGGCCCGCATTCCACCGCATCCAGCAGCGCCAGCCGGCCGGAGGTTCCGGCGCCGGCATAAAACAATCTTCCGCCCGCTTGCAGCCGGGCCGCCACGCCGTTCGCCAGTTCCGCCAGCTTCGGCGCCACCGCTTCCAGCGCCAGACGGGCCGCCCGCTCCCGGCCCAAAAACGTTTCTACAATCGCCAGCGTTTCGCGGGTTTCCAAGTCGTGCAATTCCGGCCGCGCATATTCCGTCCCCCGCGCCGCCGCCGCCGCGCCCGGGCGCCCGGATGTCCAGACCTGCCGCACGGCGAAACCATCATCCCACCAGACCAAATCCGCCCGCGCGCCCACCGCAATCCGGCCGCGATCCGCCAGGCCGAGTGCCGCCGCCGGCCGGCTCGCCGCCGCCGCCAGCGCGATTTCCGGCGCGATTCC
>Ga0116228_10007071_pt1 | contig 10043 bp, 8 predicted proteins | sample S1TSphfallax_2_FD_89694 | JGI IMG/M metagenome (GOLD analysis project Ga0116228, IMG submission 89694) | Host-associated microbial communities from peat moss isolated from Minnesota, USA - S1T2_Fc - Sphagnum fallax MG | ecosystem: Host-associated > Plants > Peat moss > Unclassified | place: USA...
ATAATAATAATAATAACATTAATTCAATTATTATTGTAGTTAGCTGGAAGCCAAGGTTAACAATTTTATTTTTATTATTCATATTATTACTTCATTCATTAAAGGTATTTATGAACTATTGCAATAAATATCCATATTATTAATAAGTAAATATTTTCCTTCAAAAATAGTTTCTGCATTTGTGTAATAATTTATTAGATTTCCATTCTAAGTAATACAATAATTATTATAAAATAATAAAACATTAAAACTGAAAACAAAAATTATATATCAGTAATTGATTATAATCATCGAATTACTAGTAAATATCAATTATATATTTGAAATATATAAAATATATAAATATATATTAATATTTCATAATAATAATTATATTAATCTAATAATACTTCATAATTGATTACTATAATAACAATAGTAATATAATTTGTAGCTAGCATGGGTTAACTATCTATTATTATTATTATTATGTATTCTTTAGAAATATTATGATTTGTTATAATTATTTTTTCATTTTTTAATAAATAAAATTAATTTGTAATAAATACAATAGTCATTTGAAAAGAATTTAATAATAATATAATAACATAAATTTTAATAGTTAATTAAATAATTATTTTTCCTATCACTCTAATATCATCATCATCATCATTATGATAATTATGTAATAAGATATTACTATTTTATAATTTTAATCAAAGATAATATTGAAATTTAGTTTTTTTATCACATGTAATTAATAATATAAATATATAATAGTAATAATAATAATAAATTTCATTTTTGATCATTTTAAAAAGAATAATAAGATGGTTTGGATAAACTTGTAATATGGGCGCAATATATTTAGCAAATATTTTACATAAAAATTTAATATATTCAAAATATACATTTATAAATCCTAATACACCTAATCATATGCCTTAAAATTCACAAAATACTCCTTTGTATACTCATAAGGTTGTAATTAAATTGGTCACATTTGCAACTAATGGGACATAAATTGTTCTTTTTGGATGAAAACTAAACCAAATGTTGTTCACATAGAAGGATAAACGCCAAAATAGTTGCAAACTAGTTGCACTATAGTTACAAATATGACCAACACAAGAAATAGTTGCAAATAACTAATAGTTGCATGTAGATGTAAATATAGTGGTTACATTTTGGCCAATTTCTACTAGTGATATGCAAGCATGAACATGAAAAAAACATGACAAGGCTATGGTGTAAGATTATGCATAAGACTAATGTTGAACATATTGAAGGAAATGAGGGGTTTTATTCTTATTTTTACCCCTTTGAAGACCTAGTTCAAGGAAGCTTCCAAGGAGGCTTCAATGTGTGCATCGAGTAAGTAAGTTTTTTGAGAACCTTTTTAACTAAAAGTTAACTAAAAATTAATTGAAAGTTAATTAAGAATTAATAATGATTTAATTCGAAATTAAACTATGAATTAATTGGGAGTTTAATTGGGACTTAATTGGGATTTAACTAAAAATTAATTAAAATTGAACTAATATTTAATTGAAAGTTAATTAAAAGGTGAATTGAAACTAAATTAAGAGTTATGTACAAGTTCAATACAAATCGTAAATGAACATTTAAATGAATGAACCCCATGGCATTGACATTTGTGATAATGGCCTTTCAACCTTAAACATAGCTAATAAACATTTACATAATAGGGAATTCAAATGTTGATAAAGGATGTGAAGATCATTATTTGTTAGATGACCAAGCTAGCCGTAGTCATATAGAGGAAAAGGAATCTACAATTTCATAATTACTCAACATTGCATGAATAGTTGGACCATCAACCACCGAATACAACAATGTGGAGCAAGAACATTGGTATTGTGTTGAAATGCCTCATAGCCCTTGTATGATAAATGATGTTGAAATAATACAACTACTAATCAATTTAGCTGTCCCACAACAACAATATGGCAATAACATATAATATAATATAAAAAGGTGAAAGGAATGAGAAGACAAGCAAGCTAGGAAAGCAATAAAAGTTATGGTTGCATCATACAAGCACACAAAGATCAGCTGAAAGATGTGTTAAGGCACAATTTGATTTAACTTGGTATGTGACAACTATAAGGGAAACAAGTGAACAATTACAATAGAGGATTCGTGCATATTTGCTTGTAAATTGTAATGAACTATAAACGCCAAAAACACAAGTGCCATGGCTTAACTATAATTTAAATAACAAGCAAAATGTAAAATGCAAGTATGTAAGCATGTTGTGACATAACTCAACAAGACTAAATCTGAATGGAAAGGTGGGGAGGGGGCGGGGGGGGGGCTTGATCTAGTAACAACAAGAAGGCCAAAAATGGATCAATTTTGAAAGAATAATAACACCAAAAGGGTAAGGAGTAGTGGATAACCTTGAAGAGTAACAACATTAAAAGGCCATGAAAGGAACAATCATTTTGTTAGACTTGAAGCTAGAGGGTTAAAACATAAAGACCAAAACACAACAAAAAATTAAAAAACCAAAAGCAACATGGAAGTATTCAAGAAGAATTTTGAACTTCAAATAATAAGAATGCAAACTCAAAGTAAAAAAATGCGACTAGGAAAAACAACACTTGAATGCGAGCTTGGAACAACAAAAACACAACTAAGAATAACAACACTCGAATGTGAGCTTGGAGTAGTAAAAACATGATTGATAATAACAACAAGAACACGACCTTGGAACATCAAGAACATGACCAAGAAAAATAAGAATGTGAGCTTGGAACAACAAAAATTCTTGTTCCAAGGTTGGAGCAACAATAACACGAGCTTGAAACAACAAAAACATGATCGAAAATAACAAGAACGTGAACTTGGAGCAACAATAACTCTTGTTGCAAGCTTGGAGCAACAAAAACGCAATCAAGAAAAATAGCAAGAATGTGACTTGGAAAAGTAACAAGAACATGATTGAGAAGAACAATAAGAACACAAGCTAAGAAAGCTCAAAACCACAAGCTTGGAAAAGCAACAAGAATGTGGAAGAGTTGTAAAAACACAAGCTTGGAGAGCATCAAGAACACAAGTGTTAAAAAGCAACAAGGGTGTGAACAACAATAACACAATTGGGAAGATGAGCAAATGAAACTCACACACAACTACTTATAGAAGAGAGGAACATGAATAAAGCAAACAATAACTCAATAACTTAAAGAAGCTCGTGTAGCTCAAGCACAATGACCATGATCATCTTTTGAAAGAAAAATAGAAAATGAGTAATTTTTCTTTGTAGATTGAGTGTTGGAGGAGGATGACAATTTGACTAGAACAGGGGGGTTCATCTTTACAAACATCAAGTTGCCTCATGTGTGTGCAATTTGGTAATGTTTGTTGAACTTAAGATAGCCCATAATCATTGATCTTGTAGTCCTAGTTTTGGTTAAATCTCGACCACACATGTTAATGTAAATGTTTTTATGATGAACTTTGTTCAACTACTTTTAATTTTCATCTCTTTGATGGGGTAAGTGGTGTCCATCTATCAGTGCTTGGCTGACTAGTTACCAACATCCATGCATTCCTAGATTTTCCATTTTGCCTTTTTATCCCCCTCCCCCCCCCCATTTTGGGGGACCACAACTTTCCCATACTTGTTTTGTTTTTGGTGATCTTTGGTGCATTAGACGAGCCAACAAAAGGGCTACAACTTCTCATGGGACACCATCAACAGCAGAACCCTTCATTGGGATTCAGCCTCCTCTAAGCTACTAGGTACATCAGTCCCATTACCCTACATATGTTTGGGTTCATGATAATTTTACCTCACTTTTGCACAATTGGTAAAGCTGATGGATGGGGGACAATCCCAAAATAGAAGGCTATTGGCTTGTCCTAGGCCTCATATTTTGAGAATGCCCCCACCCTAGGCTTTATCCTACATTGATGTTGTGGTAATTTTTTGTGCCCATGACCAAAAAAAGGGGGTTTTAAAGGGATGTAAAATAATTTAGAAAGCATTAAATAATGACCATCATGAATATTGGTTTTTCCCACAAATTTTTTCATTTTTTTGGACAAGAAAGTTGAGAAAATCTATTTTTCGTGTTTCTAGTGTAAATTCAATTAAATATGCTAAAATTTGGGAAAAATTTAGCCAAACTTTTGACATTACAAAACTGAAGAAAAAAACGCCTAATTGGAAGGCTTTGAAAAGGGGAAAACGCCAAACTGACGACCATTGGAAAACACAGGCTTTGAAAATAAGGCCACCCGAATTTTCGTAGGTAGGTACCATCAATCACTTGGGAGCTGTTGGGAACGACATGGAGGTGGAGGAGGTGGGAGCGAGCGTAGGGGAACGGGAGGAGGAGGAGAAAGACGCGGTGGACTGTAGCCCTAGAATGAATGAAACCACATCGACATCGACAAAGCGATTTCTCTTTGCGTTGATTTTTCACCTCTGCTTTCGGTACTCTGGTTAGGTACCTACACAGCAGCAGTGTTTTCCTTTTCAATTTTGTGATGTTGCTCAAATGGCGATCATCCATGAGATGCTTTAGCCAGATTTGGCGATTAAAGTATGAGAGTAAAAGGAATCTTGCATCCTTCTATAATATATTTCTGGCTAAAAATGGGGGTTTTCCGTAATTTGGCGATTAAAAAATTAAAAAGACAATAAACTTTCGCCAATTTGAAAAACAAATCGCCAAAAAAACACTGTTTAGCAGTTGTCCCGCAACCCCCCCTCTCCCCCGCCTCCCCACCCCCGCCCGCTCTTCTCCCGCCCCTTCCCTCTCCGCCCCCGCCTTTTCTAGAAGCACCCAGATTGCGGCAAAGCTGACGAATTTCGGTTGCCTGTTTAGCACAAACGATACACGCAACAAACGGGAGATTGCCGGCCAAGGAGGTAAGTGATTATCTTTCTTGCAAGGCAAAGTTCGGCGAAGAACTTGCGCGCTGCAATTTGGTGCTTTGGAGAAGCAGAAGAACAACAACAACCACAACAAGGGCTGCTGCTGTTGCTGCTGCCTGCTAGTTCCGTTCCGCCTTTCTGCAGCTGGAGCAATGTGTGACTACTATCTTCAATGAGAAAATTATTTATGTTAGTAGGAGGAGAGAATCACGTCTTCTCCCTGTGGTGGTAGCAATGGCGGACGCGACGGCGGCGGCGCCTTTGAAGACGACGTTGCGTTCTAAGAATCCCAAGCTGTCACCGTTGAGTTTGCCGCAGGCGGATGTCGGCGGTGGTAGCGGTGGGATGACGATGATACAAGCGAACAACAACGCGCCGGAATCGCACAAGACTGGAGGACGACGGCAACGTCGACGTCGACGTAGGCGACAGAAGACCAAGGAGCTACAACCCTTGGATAACTTGACAAGAATCAAGAGGCGGGTCAAGTACTTGTTGATCAAGATGAGAGTCGAACAAAATTTGATCGATGCTTATTCTGGAGAGGGCTGGAAGGGACAGAGGTATTTCAGTAGTTTTTGTTTCCATTTCCCCACTGCTAAAGACAGACAGTTAAGTTTTTGTTTCAGACAACGGCCATCCCTCGGTATGGTGAAGGGACTCCTGCTTTTGGGGTTTCTGCCTGTCTGTCTGTGTGGCTAACACCCTCGTTTTCGGTAATGGCAGTCGCGAGAAGATTAGACCAGAGCAAGAATTGCAACGTGCGGAGTCGCAAGTTCTTCACTCAAAACTGGCCATCCGAGAGGCTATTCATGAGCTTGATAAACTAGGGTTTGAGGGTTCATTGAAAGACTCTGCTTTTGATGCCGAAGGTTGTATATACCATGAAGAGGTAAGCAAGCAAGCCCCCCAGCCCACTGTGACCCTGCACCATGTCTACTACACCAGTTTGAGGATGCTAATGTTCCCTGTAAGGATGTGCATGCACTGTTGTTCACTTTTTGCATGTATGTATGTGCACTGAATTTATACTTTCATGAAGTGAAGGGAAGCAGACCCTAGGGACCTACACTCTTCAGAGTGTGTGTCCATATTGTGCTAATATGTACAAGATGTGGTGTGTGCAGATTTTTTGTGCTAAATGTAAATCTCAGGAAGCAGTACCTGACAATGACATCATACTGTGTGATGGGGCCTGCAACCGGGGCTTTCATCAGTATTGCTTGAACCCCCCTTTAGCGACTGAAGACAGTAAGTCTCTTCGGGACAGCTAACAACATCTTAGGGTTTCAAAAAGATGATCTTCCTCTGATCTTGAAATTTACTCTGTAGGGATTATTTATGGGTGAAATAGCTGAAACTCCACATGAGGGGCAAGTGCGGAAGAGTCTGTTAAGTTTCGAGGAACCAGTTCCCAGCACATTCTGGGTTTAACAGGATGTAGTCGGGTTCTGTGTTGTTCAACATTGTATTTGAAGATACTGCTGTCTTTCTGATCTGCAGTTCCACCTGGAGATGAGGGCTGGCTGTGCCCGGTGTGTGAATGCAAGATGGAGTGTATAGAAGTGATCAATGCTTACATGAGCACAACCTTTGAAGTTGAGAACAGCTGGGAAGTGAGTCCTTCAATCCTTTAGATTTGTAGAAACTAAAATCCTACCCTCACAAAGTTGTTAGTTTGAATCAGGATAGTTCTAAAATTAGCATGCCTTTGGATTGCCGGCTTAGATCATGACTGAGCCTTCCTGCTGCTTCCCGAAATGTGACAGGATGCAGATTTTTTGCATAAGTTTTGCCCTAAGTTTTGAGCAGATTATTCTGTATCTACACCCACTGTTGCAAGTTGATGAATTCAGTGGAGAGTAATGGCAGCTAATCACTGCTATTCATGAGGTGATGGTCTGATACTTTGTGACACTCAGAATTTTCACAAACTGTGCTAGTAACTCATTACTACTCTTACAAATTGCACAGTATGCTCACAGGGTCACTGAAGTGCAGTTTAAAAGTAATGCTGCACCCCCTTGAGCTAGGACAAACAAGTTGGCAGATGATTTTATTGATTTTCCACATGGAATCCAGGAGTTCTTTGCAGAGGCAGCTGCAATAGCTGCTGGGAATGGTCCAGGCAATGGAGGTGGGGACTGGCCCTCAACTGATTCAGAAGATGATGACTATGACCCTGAAGGACTGGAAGAACGGCCTAATAGTGAAAGTGAAAAAGAAGGCAAAGAAGAGGACAGCAGCAGTTCTAGTGACTCTGAAAGTGAAAGTGGACAAAAGGTAGGCTTCTCCAACTCTTCTAGTGATGATGCATCAGGGAAGTTCAAAACTCCCTCAATTGGAAAGAGCAATTGGGATCACACAAACAGCGTCCAGGCAGATTCTGTGGATGCAGGCAGGTCATTGGATTCATCAGCTGATGAAGACTCTGAAAGCCCTTTAGTGGACAGGGGTAGAGGCTCACGTGCAGTATCAGATGATGAAGGTCCAATGATAGTAGCAGGGAAGAGGCAGCACAAAGCTGTGGACTATAAGAAACTGCATGATGTAAGTTTTCCACTCCTGCCATTTTTTATCATTGTGCCACTGTTTCTCTTTAGTGAATCCAATCTTTCAAGATCTTAGAAAGTGTCATTGTTGTCATGTGAAACCTTCTTTGGTTTCACCTTGGATCTTCAACATGCTCAGTGGATGTCCATGCAGGAAATGTTCGGAAATACTGAGCTGAATGAAGACTTTGTATCTGAAGACGAGGATTGGGGTCCTAAACGCCGCCGTAGGAGAACAAATGCTGATACATCTGGCAAGCCTGGAGTGGGTCGGTCAAGAGCTCTAGCCTCAAACATAAGTACATCAAAAGAGGGCCCCTCCCATGAAAATCAACCAGATGTCCAGAAGGCACCAACAGGTGATGGAGCTGCCATTGTCTCCAGGCAGGATGCAGAAAGGAAGATCTGGAGAAGATTGCCAGACAGTGCAGTGGAGGTACATATATATTTCTTAGTTAGGGATGAGTTATATTGTTCCCAAGAGCTGGCAAAAAGGGGCAACTTCACTTGCATTGAACAGCAGAGGACTGGTTTGCTTGAAATTTCCATTACATCCATCAGTGATCCAATGATGGGAGCATTGCACAGATGAGTCTCTAGTCAAATGCTACAGAGTGAAGAGAAATTTGGACCTTGGGAGGCTGGAGAAATTTAAACTGCCATATCTTGGAGATCTGAGGTTGCTGAAGGCTTTGAAGGATGCCCTGAGGTTTTGAATTCTTCAAGTAGCTCCTGGTTTTAAATGGCCATGACAGGGCAATGTCTGTTTATTTTGTGTGATGTAGGCTTTGCGCCAGGTGCTTGCCAAGGATCAACTGCCCACAAAATCTCGAAAAGAGGAGTTATCAGAGCAACTGGGTTTATCCTATTGTCAGGTGACAGGACTTAAGTTGTTTTTGCACTAAGACTTACAATGACTCTCTTCTACAGTGTTTGCTCTCATGGTTACAGTTCGTTGTCAGATCTAGTTTCTGTGTGGGGATTGGTTATTCTGGTTATTCACCTCGTCTCAATATGACCTATGCTAGCTGACAACATGACTGAGTTCTCCTGTTCCTTCCATAAGTCTGACAGAAACTCAGGCTTATTTTGTGTCAAAAACTTGGAGCCAATTGTTACATAGTTATCTACATCCACCATTGTGAGGTGATGAAGTCAGTGGGGAGTACTGGCAAATAGTGACTCCCATTCATTATGAAGGTGATAGTTTGTGAGTGGCACTCACAGGGTGATGGATGCACTCATTCTTGTTGTGTTTGTTTTGGGTTTGGCCAGAGACACAATGTTTTCCTCCAAAGTGTTATTGTGGAGTTCTCTTAGATATGTTTTCATATTGTGGAAGCATGCGAGTTGGAAGGTTTAAGCATATGTGATCAGTTTTGTTCCCAAGAATGAAACTAGAATGCCTTTGTTTGGTTCTAGTTTAGGCCAGGTGATTTGTGGTGCAATCCTAGCTGCAGACTTGCAACTAGTCAGTGACACAGCCGAAGTTAGTCATACTAGATTCTTGCATGAGTTGATCTTTCAGCTATTCAAAGGAAAGCAGTCAGGGTTTGCAGGCCTGTTATTGGTCGGCTGACCAGGTTCTCTTTTGATTGTGAAGTCTGGAATTAAGTTGTTATAGATCTCGTGGCCTATAGGCATTTATGTGGTTTTTCTGTAAGTTTGACATTAGGTCTTTGCAGGTACATTCATGGTTCAAAAACCAGAGGCACCAAGCGTTGAGAAAAGGCTTGGTTACCCCCAGGTCTCAGGTGTCAAAGACTGCCAATGCCATGATAGAGGCTCAGGTTTCAACATCAGATGGGCCTGTATTCAATGAAGCCCATACTGCAGGGAATGAGCAGAAACCTCGAACAAAGAACACTCTGTCAGAAAAGTTGGATGAAGTCCAGTCAAGGTTACTGGAATTGAAGAGAACATTGGAAGATTTTGCAAGATCAATGGCTGTAGAGGATGTTAAAGATGTGCCTGGAGAAGGGGTTCCCAAATTTGAGGACCGAAGTGTTGAACCTTCTGCCAATGGAAAGCGTGTAGTATATGTCCCAGTTGCTGAGGTTAGAGAGAGGCCATCAGCAGCCACTTCTACTGGTGCATACTGAAAGGAAGAATAGAAGTTTCCTTGCTGATATGCAAGGGTTTTTTCTGAGAGTTATCTGTGATCAATGGCTCTGGTTTAGGGCCCATCATTTGCTTGCTGGCGGGTAATTGCTCAAAAGCAGGAAAGGTGAAATGCTTAGCCTTGCAACAATCCATTGAACTACCAACATCTGGAGCTTCCAGCAGCAGCTCTGTGGAGGACAGCAAACTTTTTCAAAGTTGAAACAACAATTCTACTCACCAAATCAGTAATATTGGGCCCCTTTTTAGCCCAGTTGAATTATTCTTTTTATTCTTATATACTAAGATCCAAATGTCCATGATCTTATATTTGTGTTACAAGACACACTTAAACCTATACCCTACTGCTTCCATCAAATCTGCCAAGCAGTATGTGACTCCAACAAGAGGGGAAAGATCCCATATATTCAAAAGAATCTGCAGGAAATATATATACACTCCTTGAAGTGTAATGAAGAACAGGAAAGCACTAACTCCTGCTG